>Ga0256407_10001048_pt1 | contig 61473 bp, 56 predicted proteins | sample RumenRJG_04DNA_FD_193489 | JGI IMG/M metagenome (GOLD analysis project Ga0256407, IMG submission 193489) | Bovine rumen microbial communities from Lethbridge, Alberta, Canada - RJG_04 | ecosystem: Host-associated > Mammals > Digestive system > Stomach > Rumen | place: Canada: Alberta... | reverse complement strand
GGAATCCTGTTAGGCTTTGTTCAAGCGGCTCTCAAGGTCGTCAAGTATTTCATTGAGTTCCTTGGGAAGGTGCTTTCCAAACTTGGGATAGTGGTTCTCGCGAACGTCCTTAACTTCTTTCTTCCAACCTTCAACATCAACCTTGAGAATCTCAGGCAATGTCTTCTTGTAGTAGTCGGCCAAGCCTTCTGTGTTGATGGCTCCTTCTTTGGGCATAAGTCCGATCGGAGTGTCAACGGCGTTGTCCTTTCCGTCGCAGCGGTCGAAGATCCAAGCCAATACGCGGCTGTTGTCGCCGTATCCAGGCCACATGAATCCGCCCGGAAGGTCCTTGTTGTTCTCGTCCTTGCGGAACCAGTTGACGTAGAAGATCTTGGGAAGCTTGTCCTGGTCTTTGGCAGCCTTGCCAACGTCGATCCAGTGCTGGAAGTAGTCGCCCATGTTGTATCCGCAGAAGGGAAGAATGGCGAAAGGATCGCGGCGAATCTTTCCAACTTCGGCGGCGTTGATTGTAGAAGCGGCTGTGATTTCCGATCCAACGATAGATCCAAGGAATACGCCGTGATTCCATGAGCGGCTCTGGTGAACGAGCGGAACAGTTGACGGGCGGCGGCCGCCGAACAAGATGGCGCTGATCGGAACGCCTTTGGGGTCTTCCCAGTCGCTGGCGATGCAGGGGCACTGCTTGGCGGGAGCCGTGAAGCGGGCGTTGGGGTGGGCGAACTCTTCTCCCTTGGGAGACTTGTCCTTGGGGAGGGCGTCGCGTGTCTGTCCCTTCCAGTCAACCAACTTGCCCTTTGCGGGATATCCAATTCCTTCCCACCAAACGTCGCCGTCTTCTGTGAGGGCGCAGTTTGTGAAGATTGTGTTCTTTTCAGCTGAAACAAGAGCGTTCTTGTTTGATTCGGCAGAAGTTCCGGGAGCGACTCCAAAGAAGCCGGCTTCGGGGTTGATGGCGTACAAGCGTCCGTCATCGCCAAACTTCATCCAAGCGATGTCGTCGCCGACAGTCTCGACCTTCCAGCCGGGGATTGTCGGAATAAGCATGGCCAAGTTTGTCTTTCCGCAGGCTGACGGGAAGGCGCCTGTGACGTACTTGACTTTTCCTTCAGGATTTGTGAGCTTAAGGATGAGCATGTGCTCGGCGAGCCAGCCTTCCTTGCGGGCAAGAACAGTGGCGATGCGGAGGGCGAAGCACTTCTTTCCAAGAAGGGCGTTTCCGCCGTATCCTGAACCGTAAGACCAGATGAGTCCTTCGTCCGGGAACTGTGAAATGTATTTGTGCTCTACGTCAGCGCAAGGCCAAATGCCGTTGTCGCTTTCGCCGTTGTTGAGCGGTTTTCCTACAGAGTGCAAGCAGGGAACGAATTCCGCGTTGGGATCCTTGTTGAAGATGTCCAAAACTTTCTTTCCGGCGCGAGTCATGATGTCCATGTTCAAGACAACGTACTCAGAGTCTGTTACCTCTACGCCGTTCTTAGAAATCGGAGAGCCGAGGGGTCCCATGCAGAAGCACTGAACGTACATTGTGCGTCCGTGCATACAGCCTGTGTAAAGTCCCTTCATTGTGGCCTTGAGCTCTTTGGGGTCGATCCAGTGGTTTGTCGGGCCGGCGTCTTCTTCCTTAACTGAAGAAATGAAAGTGCGGCTTTCTACGCGCGCAACGTCTGAAGGAAGAGAGCGGAAAAGGAAAGAGTGCTCCTTCTTCTTGAGCGGTGTGGCAAGACCTTTGTCAACGCAAAGCTGCATAAGGCGGTCATATTCTTCGTCAGAGCCGTCAACAACAACCACGTTGTCCGGTTCACACATTTTGATACATTCCTCGACCCAAGCTTTGATTTTTGGGTGTTTGATGTCATCAAGAGTCAAGCTCATATTAAACTCCTTTAAAAGCGAAATTTGGGTTAGATTATAACAACTTTAAAGGAATGTTTCAAGAGAGTCAAAAGCCTTGTTCTTGACAAAGGAAAATGCGGGGGCTATACTTTTTGCGATGAATTTGCAAGATATCCTATTCATATGCGATGGCGAAGAATGCCTAAAAAAGACTGATTTTTGGAAGCAGATGAGACTTTCCATCTATGAGCTTAGAAATTCATCATTTAAATGCGATGTTCGGGCTCGGATAAGTTTTTTGATTGTTTCAGACGATCAAAATTCGGAGTTAAAATTCCTTGATTTGGACACTTTCGCGCTTTCAAAAGAAAGCCAACCAACTCTTTTTTCAAAGCTCAGCTGGAAGGACATAAAGGATTATTTAAATAAACAGCCGCAAGAGGGGCAAGAACGTTCGATAGGCGTATTTTATCTTAAATCTTCGGAAACGTCGTTGGAACTTAAGGATGACGCGGAGTTTTGTTCCCTCCTAAAAGAAAAAAGCGTAAAAGCGACAACCGTTCGTTCCGTGGCGGCGGACAATTATTCCTCAAAAATTCGCAAGGTAATAAATACAAAAATCGGGGAACGAAAAAGCGCGAAAAAACTTTTTTCAAAAAAAATTGCCGTTGGTTTTGCTGCGGCGATTTTTGTCGCCGCGATTGTTTCTTGCGCTCCGATTTTAGCGCGCCAGATAAAACGAATGTCGCTTAAGTACGAAAAAGTCTATACAGGCGACGGCGACCGTTTGATAATGCGTTCGGAGCCTAATGTCGATTCTCAAGAAATCATTAGGCTTCACGAAGACGAAGTGGTGCAAATCGTAAAGCGCGGCGACAAAAAGTCTGGCGAAGACGGCGAGTGGGATCAAGTGAACTATCACGGACTTACTGGATTTTGCCACAATGATTTTTTTGTTCCAGCCAAAGAACGCGATTATTTTATAAGCAACCCTGACGCTAAGTTTTTGTATGGAATGGCTTGCTGCAAATTTTTAAGCCCAACGAATGTTGACGGATGGGAATGGATTAAACGCGCGTCTGACAATGGCGTTGTCCGCGCCGCATGGGAGCTTGCCCGCCACTACGAGAATGATCAAAATCTCTCGGTCTATTCAGATTTTGCCAGTTCAGACCTTGCTTATTCATATCTAGTCAAGATAGACGAGGGCTCAAATTTTGTCGAGGAGCAGAACGTCGCTTTGTGGCGCGACAAGGCCAAAGAATATAAAGATTCAGGCGAAGACAAGCTTGCAAAGAAATTTACAAATAAAGCGAATGAACTTGAGGCGGATGTAAGGACGATCCGACAGCAAGCCGCCCGGCGTTTGAGCGAAATCTTTTATCGCAAATCAAAGTTTGATTTAGCGTCCAATTATTATAAAAAAGCGTTGAAGCTTGGATTAAAGCCAAAAGGCGATTATATGTATAACCTTGCGGTTGAGTTTGAGCCGTACAACAGCGATTATGAATTTTGGTTGAAGAAGGCGTCCGACAATGGGCATGGCAGGGCTTCTTATTTGCTTGCCGACATAAAATGGGATGCCATTGAATGTAGAGAGGCCATAAAGTATTACTCGCGCTCATACAATGCCGGTTATGAAAAAGAAAAATCCGCTTACTATGCTGGTCTGATTTATTGGAATGATTTAAAGGCGTATTCATCCGCGTTTGCATGGTTTGAAAGAGTTGTAGACCTTCATTGGTTAAGAATTGGCGGCAGCAAAGAGTATTACATGTCTTGTTTTGCGCTTGGCCAGTGTTATGAAAATGGATACGGCTGCCCAAAAAGCGTTTATCGTGCGTTGGATTATTATCGACGCGCCGCGGACTGCTCGTACGAAATTCGCGCCGAGGCTAAGGCGGCGTATGACAGGTTGAAAGCGAGTCAGGGAGGAAACAACTCATGGTATTAAGAAAAGTGAAATTCGCTTTTGCGGCGCTTTTGTGTGTTTGCTCTCTTTTTGCCAACGCTCAAGAAAAATTAAAGAAAACAGCCCTTGTAATCGGCAACGCTTCTTACACTCAGTCCAACGCTCTAAAGAATCCTGTTCGCGACGCAAAAGCGATGCGCGACAAATTAAAGTCGATTGACTTTAATGTCTTATACGCCGAGGACGCTTCCACAGAAGAAATGGATAAAATTTTGGATGAGTTTTATGAAAAACTTCAGGGATGCGACATAGGCCTTTTTTATTTTTCGGGGCATGGAATTGAGTCAAACGGCGCCAACTATCTTTTGCCGATTTCTTCAAAAATAAAGGATGAATCCGATTTAAAAAGAAACGCGGTTGATTTGTCAGAGACTTTGTCCGACGCAAGCTATTCTGGCGCAAAGCAGCTTGTTTTTATAATCGACGCTTGCAGAAACAATCCGTTAAAAAGAATCCGAGGCGGATCGCGAGGCCTTAGCGTTGTGGCAAATTCTGACGTGTCGCATAGCATTGTGGTGTGCGCCTGCGGTTCCGGCAAGACGGCCGACGACGGAAATAGGGATCATTCGCCTTTTACTCAAGCGCTTTTGGATCATATAGCCGACAGCGGAAAGAGTTTTACTGATGTTGTTCGCGACGTAAAGAAAGACGTTAACGCGGCGACGAATGGAAGCCAGATTCCTGAAATTTCTTTGGACAATACAATAGACGCGATTTTTCTTAATGGTGATGGCGGCAACGACGAAAAAAAGCGAGACAATTACAGGGATGACAGTTCTTTAAACTCAGGCGTTGTGTATTTATGCCTTGGCCTTTTTTGCGTTTTGCTTGTAGTTATGATTGCTTGTTTTGCAGTCTTTACCGACAGGGGCAAGGAATTCGTTGCTATTGCAAAGGACAACGCGTTCCGAACCGCAAAGAAAATCTATGAGTTGTCAAAGGAAAAAATTGTCGCGGCTCGGAAAATTTTGGACACATCTGTTTTGGAAAGCAAAAGACGATTCGAAATGCTAAAAGCGCAAAGAAAACAGAGCGCTGAAGAAAAACAAAAAAGGATTGAAGAAGAAAAACGGCGAATCGAAAATTTTATTCTTCCGTCTGTAAAGTTGAACGACCTTTTGTATGTTGCTAAGACTCCTGTGACTGTAGCTCAATATAAAGCGGCGGGCGGAATTTGTGACGCCGTTCAAGATGACTTTCCTGTTACAAAAGTCACTTGGTTGGAAGGCGCCAAATTTTTTAACGAACTTAGCAAAAAAGAAAACCTTGATCCTGTCTATGATTTATCGGATTTGAACAATGTAAAGGTTGATTTATCAAAGAACGGTTGGCGTTTTCCTACTGAGCGCGAATGGAAAAAACTTGCCTCTGGCTGCTCAAGCGATTTGGAAAGCTCTGCGTGGTATAACGGAAACTCGACGGAAGCATGCCATCCTTGCGGGCAAAAGATTGAATCTAAAAAAGGTCTTTACGATGTTTACGGTCTTGTTTGGGAATGGTGCTCCGACAGCATAAAAGGAAAATATATTTTAAAAGGCGGCGCGTGGGATTGCTCAAAAAAGCAGTGCAATAAATCAAGCCGTTTAAATGTTGTTCCAAATTTTAGGAGCGACGCCGTTGGACTTAGGGGAGTGCGCAATATATGAAAAAGCTTTTTGCGGCTTGCGTTTTTTTTGCAATTTGTTTTTCGTTTCTTTCATGCAATCATAAAAAGAAATGCGCGACAGGCCTTGTAGAGGACAAAGAGTCATACAATAAGATTCCGTTAAAAGCGACTCTTGTGACTCGCGACTATTCCGATTTGCCCGAGTCCTTCACTCTTATCCAGTACACCCCAAAGCCGCAAAGCCAAGGCCGATTTGGCACTTGCGCCGCATGGGCTTCGACTTACGCCGCCATGACAACCTGCGAGTCGATTATGGAAGGCAGAAGCGACCAATATAATTCCACGCTTTTGGCTTTTTCTCCGTATTATCTTTTTAGGTATTGCAATCCTGATGATTATCGCGGCAGCGGAATGAGTCTTTTTGACGCATTGAACGCCTTGCGCGAGCATGGAGTTCCAAGAAGGAATCAAAGCGAAAATTGGATAAACTTTAATGAGTTTCGCATTTCGATGTACGACAACGCGCAGTTGTATAAAATCGGAAGCTACGCAAGCTTGTTTAATTACTATTCGTATTGCGACGATTCCTATAAAATCCAAAGAATAAAGAAAAGCGTTTCGCAGAAAAGGCCGGTTGTAATTGGATTCTTTAATTATGGCGTAGATTCATTTCAGAACTGCAATTACCAAACTGATTGGTATGCGTATGCGCCGTCGCCCGAAGGCGGCCATGCGATGGTAATTGTGGGGTACGATGACAATCATCAAAATCCGGCGGATAGAGGCCGCGGCGCTTTTATGTTTATGAACAGTTGGGGGCAAGACTGGGGAGCCGGCGGTTATATTTGGGTTAATTACTCTGACGCCGCGGAATATATAAAGCAAGCTGCGGAAATCAGTCCTTCCGTGTTGGCAATTTATAATCCGCCGGAGCCAGAGCCGGAACCTGAGCCCGAACCGCAACCAGAACCCGAGCCGCAACCTCAACCAGGTCCGGAACCCAAACCTCAACCGAAACCGCAGCCAAAGCCGCAACCAAAACCCAAACCACAGCCTGCTGTTCAAAAGACTCAAATATTCAAAGGCAGTTTTTCACTCCCGCTTTACAAAAAGGACCGCGAAATGAAAGTTCGCTATAAAAACAATTGCTATGAAACGACAGAGAGTTACGCGTTCCCGACTCGGTTTCAGCTTTTTATGACAAACAAAAAGCCTTGTTATGCTTACGCTTTTGCGTCTGACAATTCCAGTTTAAAGGCTAATCGAATTTTTCCGCCGGAGAATACAAGCGCGCTTTTGGACTATACGGAAAACACCGTGGCCTATCCCTCCGAAAACGAAAGCGTTCAACTTGACGATGTGAAAGGCACGGATTATCTTGTCGTTTTGTATTCATTGGAAGAGATTGACCTTAATGAAATCATGGCTTGCTTTGAAAAAGAAGCCAAAACCTTTGGCGACCCCAATTTGTTTTTATATAGAATTATTGTAAATTCTATTGGCAAGGACAAGGTCGTTTCCTTGGAAGAAACGTCGTTTAATATGAATAAAATTGATTTTTCTTGCGCTACGCTTCCGCCCAAAGGGAATAAAGTGCTTCCTATCATATTGAAAATTTCTCATCACTGAACCGAGCCTTTATTTATGCGATCGTCCCAAATATAACTTGGCTTTATCCGATAGAGCGCTTGCCGCCCCGCTGTCTTTTGGTTTGGCCTTTTTTTTTAATTGACACGCTCCCCAAAAATATGCTAAAATACGCGTAAATGACATATTCACAAATTTTGTCATTTTATCAAATTCAACAAAAAGAGGACGATTATGGCCGCTAAGTACGCGTTTTTGTTTCCTGGACAGGGAGCGCAAACTCCCGGAATGATTAAGGATGTTGCGGAAGCTTTTCCCGCAGCCAAAAAGGTTTTGGACGACATTTCCCAGATTGCGGGAACGGACGTTCCCAAGCTTTTGTGGGAGTCTGACGCGGAAACCCTTTCGCGAAGCGACAACAGCCAGTTGGCCATTACAGCCGCCTCGCTCGCCATTTGCGCCGCCCTTAAGGAAAAGGGAATCGTTCCCAACGCGGCTATGGGCTTTAGTCTTGGAGAGTTCCCCGCCTTGCACATCGCGGGCGTTTTGTCGTTTGAAGACGTTATAAAGGTCGTTCTTGACCGCGGAAGAATCATGCAGGCTGTTTGCGAAAAAATCGCCGCAGAGAACGAAGGCCACGCCCCCGGAATGAGCGCGATCCTTGGCTTGCCGCCCGAAAAGGTTTCTGAAATCGCCGCGGGAATCCCCGACGCCTACGCCGCCAACTTGAACTCTTCCGTTCAGACTGTAATAAGCGGAACCGAAGCCGCGCTTGAAAAGGCCGAAGCCGCCGCAAAAGAAGCGGGCGCAAGAAGAGCCGTTCGCCTTAAGGTTGCCGGACCCTTCCACAGCCCTTTGATGCAGCGCGCGGCCGACGAGTTTGAAAAAGCTATTGCCGGCGTCACCTTTAACAATCCTACAATAAAATTGTTCAGCAACGTTACCGGAAAAGAAGAGACAAGCGGCGAGAACGCCAAAAAGTCCGCCGTCCTTCACTTGACCCATCCGGTTCGCTGGACCGACGAAGAGGACGTTTTGGCCGCGCTTATCAAAGCCGACGGCGGCGAATGGAAACTTTACGAGCCGGGTCCCGGACAAGTTTTGAGCGGCTTGTGGGCCAAGACAGCCTATGCCGAAAGCTTGAAGTGCGTTCCGGTAAACACTGCCGAAGCGTTAAGCGGCGATTTGTAATGATTGCAAGGCCAAGACGCGCCCGCGTTTTGGTCAACCCATAATTTTTAGGAGAAAAAAATGAAGTTACTGGAAAATAAAAAAGCTTTGGTCACCGGCTCAAGCCGCGGAATTGGAAAGAAAATCACAGAAGTGTTCTTGGCAAACGGCGCCGAAGTTTGGGGCCTTTGCACAAAGGAAAGCGCCGGAAAGGCCGAGCTTGAAAAGTTGGCCGCCGACAACGGCGTGGCCTTCCACGAAATTTACGCCGACGCTTCAAACGCCGAGCAGCTTAAGGAAGTTGTCACAGCCGCGCTCAAAGAAGCCGGCGCCTTTGACGTTTTGGTAAACAACGCTGGAATCACAAAGGACGGACTTTCGTTCCACATGAAGATGGACGACTGGAAAAAGGTTTTGGACGTAAACCTTACCGGCGCGTTTGTCGCGACGCAGATTGTTTCCAACGACATGATCCACAAAAAGCATGGCTCGATCGTCAACATGACAAGCATCGTCGGCCTTCACGGAGGCGCGGGCCAGGTAAACTATTCGGCCAGCAAGGCGGGCTTGATCGGCTACACAAAAAGTTTGGCCAAAGAAGTCGGCAGCCGCGGAGTCCGCGTTAACGCCGTCGCGCCCGGCTTTATCGACACCGACATGACAAAGGCCGTTGACGAAAAGATTCGCGAAAATTGGATTACGCAGATTCCGCTCCGCCGCGCGGGACAGGTTGACGACGTTGCAAACGCCGTCTTGTTCTTGGCCAGCGACTTGTCCACATACATTACGGGGCAAGTTCTTGGCGTTGACGGCGGAATGGGATGTTAAAAAGCGCATCCTTGCGCTTTTTAACATGTCGAGTTTTGCATTTGCAAAACTCGCGGATGGTTTGACATACCGATGACGCGACTTCCTGTCGCTGATTCTATAACTATAAGGAATGGAAAAATGAGAAGAGTAGTAATTACTGGTTTGGGAGCGGTTACTCCGCTTGGAAATTCTGTTGAAGAAACTTGGGCCGGAATCAAAGCCGGAAAAAGCGGCATCGGCCTTATCACTTGCTACGACACATCAGCCAGCAACATCAAGTACGGCGGCGAAGTCAAAAACTTTGAGGCCGACAAATACATGGACGCGCAGGCCGCCCGCAAAATGGCTCGCTTTACAAAGTACGCGGTTGCCGCCGCAAAGATGGCGCTTGACGACGCCGGCTTGACTGGCAACGCCGAGATTTTGGACAAGACCGCGATTTACTTGGGCGTCGGAATCGGAGGCTTTGAAGTCACCGAGAACAACTGCATCAAATGGTACGAGTCAGGAAAAAAGCGCGTCAATCCTATGACGATTCCGCAATTGATTCCCAACGAGGCCAGCGGCAACATAGCCATCGCCTTTGGAATCCACGGACCCTGCCATACAATCGCCACCGCTTGCTCAAGCGGAACAGACGCTTTGGGCGACGCGCTTGACTTGATTAGAAGCGGCCGCCGCGACGTTTGCCTTGCCGGCGGAGCGGAAAGCACGTTGACGGGCTTTTGCGTAGATTCGTTCGCCGCCTTGCAAGCGCTTTCGCGCGCCCGCGTTGACGATCCGACAAAAGCTTGCCGTCCCTTTGACAAAGACCGAGACGGTTTTGTAATGAGCGAAGGAAGCGGAATCTTGATCTTGGAAGAATACGAGCACGCCAAAAAGCGCGGCGCCAAAATCTACGCCGAGCTTGCGGGCTACGGAAGCTCTAACGACGCCTATCACTTGACCGCCCCCAACCCGGACGGACTTCAGGGCGCCGCCGCGATGACCGAAGCGATGAAGGACGCGGGCGTAACGCCGGACCAAGTTCAGTACTACAACGCTCACGGAACCAGCACCCACAAAAACGATTGTGGCGAAACTCAAATGATTAAAATCGCTTTTGGCGACGCCGCCAAAAAGCTTCACATCTCTTCAACAAAGAGCATGACGGGCCATATGCTTGGCGCCACCGGAGCGGTAGAAGCGATCATCACCGCTAAGGCCGTTCAGGAAGGCTTTGTTCCGCCCACAATCAACTTGGACAACCAAGACATTGAAGGCGGCTGCGACTTGGACTACACTCCCAACAAGGGAATCGAGATGAGCATAGACTGCGCCATGAGCGCCACTCTTGGCTTTGGCGGCCACAACGGCGTTGTCGTTATCAAGAAGGTAAAGTAGGAGAATAGCATGAGCGTTACAAATGATATCGAGGTCTTGTTGCCCCACAGAAAGCCTTTCTTGTTCGTTGACGAAATCGTAAGCGCCGACGACGAGGGCAGCGTAAGCACCCGCAAGTTTACTGACGAAGACTTTTTCTTTAAGGGCCACTTTCCCCAGTACCCGGTTGTGCCTGGCGTAATCTTGGTTGAGACGATGGCGCAGGCCGGCGGCGCCGCTTTGAGCTTCCAAAAAAAGTTCAAGGAAGGCTCGCTCTTTTTCTTGGGAACCGTTGACAAGGTAAAGTTCCGCCGCCAGGTTCGTCCCGGCGACACTGTTAGAATGGAAATCAAAAACCTGCGCGTCAGCGACCGCATGATCAAGCAGTCCGGCCAAGCCTTCGTCGGCGACGAGTTGGCCGCGCAGGCTGAATGGATGTGTTTAGTAGGTTCTGCGCAGTAGGCGCAGAACCTACACGTAGAATAGTTTCCTTGCAACACGCGGTCGCCTTTGGCGAACCGCATGTGCCTCGTCGGCAACGCCGACCAAGTAAAATAATTTCCTAACACAACGCGGAGCGCGCAAGCGCGACGCATGTGTTTAGTTGGTTCCCAATGAAAAAACTTATCGCAACATTTGCAATGTGTGCGGCGATGGCCGCAAGTTTGTACGCCAGGGATGTGACAATTTCTGTCGGCGCGGGCGAGGGTTGGAAAGGACCGCAGCTTGCGATTTGGCTGGAAGACCAAAACGGCCGCTACGTAAAGACCCTTTACGTTACAAAAAAGGCTTCGGCCTTAAGCTGGCTTTTTGGACCCAAAGAAGGCCGCCCCGAATCGCTTCCTGTTTGGTACCACGCTTCAAAGCATGACTCAAGCAAGTCCGCCGCAAGCACTTCTTCCGACCAAAAAGAAATCGACGCGGTGACAAGCGCGACGCCCAAAGGCGGCCTTGTCATTAACCAAAAAATCGGCGACGAGCCTTGCGTGATAAAAGTGGAAGTTAACGCCAGCTTTGACTACAATTCAACTTGGACAAAAAAGAATTCAGGCGTAAACGGCCAGCCTTCGCTTGTTTACCAGGCTGTCGTTCCTGCCGGACAAAAAGAAGAGCTGACGTTTGAATTGATTGGTTCCGGCTCGCCCGACGGTTCCGACGGAAGCATTCATAAAAATGCCGCTGGCATTGATTCGGCCAAAACGATTGTCCGAATCATCAACGTTACGTTCAATTAGACGCGCAGGACGGCGATTGGCAATTAGTCCGCCTTTTCGCCGTTCGACTCCATCACTTTGTGAAATTTATCTACATACTCGCAATTGAGAATTGTAAATCCATCCACAATGCCGTCAACGTAAATCGCGCCGACTTCTATTCTGTGTTTTTTGTCTGACTTAAAGAAAGTCGCTTTTTCTGAGTCGATGTCGTTGCCGCCAAGGGGAAATTCTTTTAACAATTCTTCTTTGGATCTTCCGATGTAAGCGCCAAGCGGATGCAAGTCGGTTTTTTCAAATATGATAACGCTGGCAAGCGTTTCTCCTTTCCAATTTTTTAAATAAATGATGGAAATGGGCTCGCACATTACAGTGTAGCGTTTGTTGTATCCGCATTTTTGTTGAATGTCATCCGCAGGAGCTTCCGAAATTTCGTAGCCAGGCTTGCCTTTGTACATTAAGTGGTTTTTCTTTGCGCTGCCAAAGCCATAATCGTAAATGGACTTGTCTTCTTGGCATGACAGCGCAAGGACCGAAAATAAGATTGCGAATGCGGTTGCAAAAATTTTTTTCATGTTTTTCCTTTCTTAAATATAATACAATAAAATGATTTTGCCTGTCTAGTTTTCCGCTATTCCCAGCGTTCGGCCACAAGGCAGAGGTCTTCCTGCCCAAAGAGGTTCGCCATTTCCAATACGCCAGTTATTGTGACAAGGCTTCCGTCGGCGGGAAAGTCGGCGGGGTATTTTTTGTTTGCAAGCGGAAGGACGTTGAGGCCGGTCGGGCAGCAGCCGGTGGCGTCCCAAACAAAGACGGCGAACACGCGCTTTCCTTGATGGACGTCGCTTGCGAATTGCCCTTTGATTTTGGCAGTCTTGTCCTTGTACTTTTGCGGGTCAACCATCATGTCAAAGACAAGGCCGCTTGCCATGTTGAAATTCATTTTTGTAAAGTCCCAGTCGATTTTTTGGCCGGGAGACATTTTTGGAGGCCGCGCCGCAAAGGGAACTTCTTGCGCTGCCGGAGCAAAAAGGGCCGCTATGAAAAGCGCCGCGATTGCGAAAAATAATTTTTTCATGCATTGCCTCCATGCGCTTGCTTTAACGCAGCGCTTTTTTAAGAACTTCCAAGTTTTTCTTCATCGCCGAAAGATACGAGCGGCCGCCCTTGATGTCCTTTTGGGTGATGGATTGGAGCGAATCCATTTCCAAGATTTCCGCGCTCTTCTTTTTTGTGTTGGAAACGATTGTCTTGGCGATTTTTTTGTCGCTCTTTTCTATCGTAAGAACGGCATTGAGGCCAAGCTCGTCAACTTTTTTGGCAAGGAAAATCACCGTTTCAAAGCTGGCTTCGGTTTCCGCGCTGCAGCCTACAAAGGCCGCGTAATACTTAAGATTGTAGTCGTCGGCCAGGTAACGGAAGGGGAAGCGGTCGCCGAACAAAATCGTTTTCTTTGCGGCCACCGCGACAGCCTTTTTGCACTGCGCGTCAAGCTCGTTCAATGCCTTTGTGTAAGAGGCGGCGTTGGCCTTGTAGACGTTAGCGTTTGCGGGATCAAGCGCGGCGATTTTTTGCGCGATGGTTTGGACAAGCGCTACGGCGTTTCTCAAAGAAAGCCAAACGTGTTCGTCGTACTCGATTTCGTCATGGTGGTGGTGATGATCATGGTCGTGGTCGGCGTGTTCATGCTCGTGTTCTTCCTCTTCTTCCTCGGCCTGCATTCCCTCGACGATTTCCTCTTCCTTGACTTTGTCGCCAAGCGCTTCCATCATGTTCACCACAATCATGTTCTTGTTCTTGGCCTCGGCGACGGCCTTTTCAACCCATTCGTCGCTTTCGCCGCCTACAAATGTCAGCATGTCGCAAACGGAAATTTTCGCGATGTCCTTGATTGAGGCTTGGTAGCTGTGCAAGTCCGTTCCGTTGTTTTGAAGGAGCGTGACGTTAAAGTTTGCGGCCTTGTCGCCGAGAATGTTCATTACCCAATCGTATTCGGGATAAGTCACGCAAACGATGGATTTTTTGGAGGCGGCGAAGGCGCATGAAAAAAGCGCGACGGCCGCGGCAAAAATAATTGTCTTGATTGTCTTGTTCATTTTATACCTCTATTGAATTTCTTTGTTTAATATTTCCGCTATGGGTGCGGCTTGGATGTTTGCGCTTGCCTAAACGTTCAGCCTGATTTTTTGCGAGACCAGCGTTTTGGACTTAAGAAGCGGCCCGCAAAGAATCGAGGCTTCAGCAATTTTTTTAAATCTTTCGCCGCCGACGGCGACAGCAAAAAACAAAGCGAGTGACAAAAGCTTTATGTTTTGTTCCGAGATTTGCAAAAGCTGGCAAATGGGGCAGTCGTCGCCGTGGCATTCGTGGAAACGTTCCGCGGCGGAAAAAAGAATTGAACAAAGCGCCATCGCCAAAAGCGCGGCAGCCATGAGAAGCGCGCCCTTATTTATTTTTCGTTCCTGCATTTTTTGCACAATCCGTTTAGCGATGAAAGATTCAGGTTTATCTGAAGTCCAAGCTCTTTTGAAAGAGCCTTTAAATATTGCTCCGTCTTTTTGTCGGAAAGGTGAATCACCGAGCCGCACTTGCAGCACTGAAAGTGAATGTGCTCTTCGCAATGGCTGTCTTCTTCCGCGGTTTGGTAGACAAAGCCGTCGGCCACCATCGACTTATGCTTTGTCAATTTTCCGCTTTCGGTCATTTTGTCCAAGTTGCGGTAAACTGTTGTCTTGTTTACGTCCACGCCGTTTTTTTTGAGAAAGGCCGATAGTTCCGCCGCGGTAAAACCGTGGTTCATTTTTGTCTGTATGAACAGGGCTATCAAATCGCTTGTCTTGGTGTGGTATGACTTTTGCAACATAGTTGCAATTTATAAAGGAATTCGCGTTTTTTGTCAATAGGATTTTTTTTAAAAATCCTATTGACACTTTTTTTTATTAGCGCTATAAATCAGACCATAAGACGATGAGGTCGCAGGAACTGGGGTTCTCGCGACCTTTTTTCTTTAAACGGCGATGGGGCCGGACTTTTCGCGCGAACGCGTGGCGCGGAGGTCTGGCCTCGTCGTTTTTTTTTACTCTAGGAGGAAACGTTATGAGTGAAGTTTGGAGCGTATGGTTCCTAATCGGCGCCGCTCTTGTATTCTTTATGCAATGCGGTTTTGCCATGGTCGAAACAGGTTTTACGCGAGCAAAGAACGCGGGAAACATCATCATGAAAAACTTGATGGACTTTTGTATCGGAACTCCGATGTTCATGCTCTTGGGCTTTGGCCTTATGATGAGCGAGAACTATTTGTTCGGCGTTATCGGAAAGCCCAACTTGCAGCTTTTCACAAACTTTGCCGACCTTGACTGGTCAAGCTTTGTGTTCAACTTGGTCTTCTGCGCCACAGCCGCTACAATCGTTTCCGGCTCAATGGCGGAACGCACTAAGTTCAGCGCATACTGCATTTATTCCGCGGTAATCAGCGCGGTCGTATACCCGATCGAAGCCGGTTGGGTTTGGAACAGCCAAGGCTGGTTGGCTCAGCTTGGATTCGTTGACTTTGCCGGCGGAGCGGCCATTCACTCAGTAGGCGGCGTCGCCGCTTTGATCGGCGCCATCTTCCTGGGACCGCGCATCGGAAAATACGATTACGACAAGAACGGCAAGGTCACAAAGGCCCACGCCATTCCCGGCCACTCTCTTACGCTTGGCGCTTTGGGAACGTTCATCCTGTGGTTCGGTTGGTACGGATTCAACGGCGCCGCTTGCACCCAGTTGGAAGGCGTTGGCGGACTTGCGGCCGTTTTCACAACGACGACAATCGCTCCGGCTGTTGCCGCCATCACAACAATGTTCTTTACTTGGTTCAAGAACGGAAAGCCCGACGTTTCAATGACATTGAACGCCTCGCTCGCGGGCCTTGTCGCCATCACTCCGACTTGCGCCACGGTTGACGCTCTTGGAGCGACAATCATCGGCATCGTTGCCGGCATCATCGTAGTAATCGTTGTAGAAGGCTTGGACCTCAAGCTTCACATCGACGACCCGGTTGGAGCCGTAGGCGTTCACCTTGCCAACGGTATTTGGGGAACCTTGTCTGACGGTTTGTTCAACGTAGAGAGCGGCGTTTTCTACGGCGGCGGATTCGGACACCTTGGCGTTCAGGCCTTGGGCGAATTTACAATCGTCGCTTGGACAACAGTCTGCATGTTGATCACGTTCACTTTGATCAAAAAGTTCCACGGCCTTCGCGCCAGCCGCGAAGAAGAGGTTATCGGCCTTGACAAGTTGGAGCACGGAATCGACAGCGCTTACGGCGGATTCATCATGGCTCCGCAAGTTATGACAGGCGGAGAGGCCGGAATCGGAGGACTTAGCGCCGCCAACCTTTCCGAACTCACTGGCGACGTTCCTGTGGAAAAGGCCGTTCCTGTAACAAAGGCTACAAAAAAGCCTGGCGCCAAGTTCCATATGGTTACGATCATCACACGCGCCAGCAAGTTCGACGATCTTAAGAGCGCGATGAACGACATCAGCGTTACCGGCATGACGGTTACAAACGTTTTGGGTTGCGGCGTTCAGCACGGACACGCGCAAAAGTACCGCGGCGTAGAAATGGAAATGAGCTTGCTGCCTAAGATCAAGGTTGACATCGTAGTAAGCGAAGTTCCGGTTGACCTTGTAATCAGCGCCGCTAAGGAAGTTTTGTACACCGGCCACATCGGCGACGGAAAGATTTTTGTTTACGACGTTCAGAACGTTGTAAAGGTTCGCACTGGCGAAGAAGGCTACGAAGCCTTGCAAGACTAGCCCATAATATAAGTAAAAATATCTTGGTCCGCCTTACTCCTGGGGCGGGCCTTTTTTTGCCCTCTAGTCCGCCGCTTCGCGTCGGGCTGGCAAGGAAAATTATCCACTTGCGCTCTCACAAGCGCTGTCAGTCAGACATGTCGGTGTCAAGGTTGATTTTTACGCTGTAGCCGGGAAACTCTCTTGAAACCTCTTGCAAAATCTGGGCGTACTCGGCCTCGCGGTCTTTGGCCTCAAAAGAAATTATTACGTCAAACTTTATGATCTTGACTTCTCTGTTAAGGTAAAAGCCGTGCATTTGCAAAACGTCTTTGTAGTTTTCCAAGATGTTAAGGACTTTTTCTTTTGCCGCCGTCGCTTCTTGGTCGTTTGTGTTGCGCGAATAAATTCCCACTGCAGTCAAAATCACTCCGTGCTTGTTAAAGACTTCCAGCATAACTTTGTTGGAAAGCTCGTCGATTTGCGCGGCGGTCATCGTGTCGTCAATTTCTATGTGGATGGAACCTTGCAAGCGCTTGGGGCCGTAATCGTTAAGGAACAAGTCGTAGGCGCCGTACACGCCGGGAACCTGGCAAACAGTTTCTTTAATCGCTTTTGCGGTGTTGCTGGAGACGCGCGCGCCAAGAATGTCGTCAAAGGTGTCCTTTAACATTTCGATTCCGCTTTTGATGATAAAGACAGAAATCAAAACGCTGACATAAGCTTCAAGCGAAAGGCCAAAAAATCTCATCACAAGCGCGCTGGCCAAAACCGAAGCGGACAAAAGCGCGTCGTTCCTGGCGTCGTCGCCCGAAGCTTCCAAGGCCTTGCTCATCGCTTTTTTTCCGGCCTTTTTTACAAAAGACGCAAGCAAAAGCTTTACCAAAATCGCGGTTGCCAAAATAATCAATGTTAGGCTGGAATAGTTTGGCCGCGTAGGGTGGATTATTTTTACAATCGATTCCTTTAAGGCCGTAAAGCCCGCGTAAAGAATGATTGCGCTGATAATGCTTGCGCTGATGTATTCGATTCTGCCGTGGCCGTAAGGATGCTTTTTGTCGGGCTTTTTTCCGGCCAGCTTTATTCCGATTATCGTTATGATTGACGAAAGCGCGTCCGAAAGATTGTTGACCGCGTCAAGGATGATCGAGATTGACGAAGCCGCCAATCCCGCCACAGCCTTAAAGGCCGCCAGCGCCACGTTTGCCAATATGCTTATAAGAGAAACCCGCGCGATTGTTTTTTCGCGCGGGTCGGTTTGACCGGTTGCTTGCATTAATCTACTCTAGCCCTGTTCTTTCCAGCGCCCTTGGCTTCCAGCATCGCGTTTTGCGCGCGTTCCAAAACTTGAAGATGTGTTTTGTCTCCTTCATTGAAGAACGAGAAGCCCAAAGAAACTGTGGCTTGAACATGTCTTTCTTTATATTGAATATTCTTTTGCGAAATCGCTTCAAGCAATTTTTGAGCGTAGGTCCAGCAAACGGACTTTTGCATTCCGTTAAAGATGGCCACAAATTGGTCGCCTTCCCAACGAATCAAAATGTCGCTGACGCGGCTTTGCTCATAGAAAATGTTTACGATTTGAATCAAGACAAAGTCGCCGGTTTCGCGGCCAAAGGAATCGTTTATTGTCTTAAAGTTGTCAACGTCCATAATCATTATGGCTGGGCTTTCTTTTGTGGATTTGAACTCGTTGAATTTTTTCTTAAGCTCGCGCTCGCCGGACGCCCTTGAGTCGGCGTCTGTCAATTGGTCGCGGTTAAGCTGCTTTTTTGATTCGTCGTTTTCTTTTCGTTCGATGTAAAACGCTCGCGCGATAAAAAAAGCTATCAAAAGGTCAAGAATGATTATCAAGGGAAGCGCGATTCTCATCATTGACTTTCCGCGGACTTTGTTCATTGTGTCGACGTAGTCGTAAATGTCGTCGTAGTAGGAGCCCATGCAGACAATCCAATTGTAGGGCTTGTACAATTTGGCGTAAGTGATTTTGCGGGCAAAGTTGTCGGAATCCTTTTTCTTAAAGTAGTAGGAGCTGAGAACTTCTCCGTCTTTGTTGATTCCTTCCAACTCGGTCTCGTAGGGGTGGTCGCCGATTGCGTCCTGCATGTCTGTGGAAAGCATCATGCCTTCCGACGAGCGGGGGTTGGGGTGGATCAAGCGGACGGCGTAGTCTTTTCCGCCCTTGTAGTTTAAGACTTGGTTGACCCAATAATAAGTTTCTTCGACAAAGTGCGAGTCGTAGACTTTTGACCTTACGGTTGAAACCATCGTGTTGTAAAGATGTTCCTGCGTGATTCCAAAGTAAAAGCGGCCCACGGGATTTTCGACCTCGCGCCAGGCGCAAAAGATTCCGTCCAAGGTGCGGGTTGTTTTGTCCCAGTCGTCGGGAACGTTTTGAGACAAGGCGATTTGCTCGTCAAGGCCTACGACCAGGGCATAGCCCCACATTCCGCGAGTGTCGTTGGAAGTGAAGGTCCTGTCCACAATCGATTGAACCGCGTTGACCGAATAGGCGTAGGCCAAGGTTTGCGCCAAGTTGTTTTCGCGCTCCGAAACGGCGAAGTCAAAATTTTCGATTGAGTCTTCTCTATTCCGTTCAAACTCGTGGATAAAGTTTGTGACGGAATCCTTTAAGAAATTAGCCTTAAATTGAACGGCGATGTCTTTTGCCTGGTTTACATAGTTCCTCTCTTGAACTATGAAAAGGGCGAGGAAAGCATTAAGTACTAAGAATGAAATAACGATCCAATAATGTTTTTTTATCACAATGTTGTAATTCTAGCGCTAACGTATTTAAAAATCAAGAATTTTTTGCGCGCTCCAAAATCGGTCACTGGCCTAAAAGCGCGGCGAACTACAAGGCTTTACTGACCAAGAAGCGCGGCGGCGGCGTTTTGGCCGTCCATGGCGCTGGAGATGATTCCGCCCGACCAGCCGCTTCCTTCGCCGCACGGATAAAGGTTTTTAAGGCCCAAACACTCAAAACTGGCCTTGTCGCGCAAAATGCGGACGGGCGTGGAAGTGCGGGTTTCGCTGGCGATTAAAAGGGCGTCCGGGCTTATAAAGCCTTTCATGTTTTTGTCAAAGGCCTTAAAGCCTTCTTTTAGCCGTTCCCCAATAAATTGGGGCAGCCATTGGTCCAAGCGGCTGGGAACCAAGCCCGGCGTGTAGCTGCTTTTTGGTAGCGTTTGGCTTGGCCGGCCCGCTAAAAAGTCAACCATAAGCTGGGCCGGAGCCGCGTTGGAATTGGGATTGTTTTCAAGGCCAAGACTCGCGCCGCCCTGCCGCCACGTCTCCCGTTCCAGCCAATGCCTAAAGCGCAAGCCGGAAAGCGGATCGGTCGCAGGGCCAAAATCCGCGACGTCCTCCGGCCTGGTTTCCACGACGATGGCCGCGTTGGACCAAGCGGAATTGCGCTCGGCGGCGCTCATGCCGTTGACGACGATTTCTTCAGGGCCGGTCGCCGACGGAACGACAAAGCCGCCTGGGCACATGCAAAAAGAATAAACGCCGCGGCCTTGGACTTGCGTTGTAAGCCGGTATTCGGCGGCTCCAAGATTTGTCTGGCCGCGTTTTCCGTGGTATTGGATTGTGTCGATCAATTCGCGCGGGTGCTCCACGCGGACGCCGACAGCGAATGTTTTTGCTTCCAAAGATTGGGGGCTTGCGCGCGCTATAATTTCGTAGATGTCCGCGGCGGAATGGCCCGTGGCCAAAATCACCGCGTCTGCCAAGAATTCTTTTGATCCGTCCGGCGTCTGCGCCACAACGCCGCGGACATTTTTGGCTGCGTTCGCTCCGTCAATGATAAAATCCACGACGCGGCTTTCAAAGTGGAACTCTCCGCCCAACTCCACAATTCTTTGTCGCATGTTGTTGATGATTTGCGGGAGTTTGTTTGTCCCGATATGCGGATGCGCGTCCGTGAGAATTTTTTGATCCGCTCCAAAATGAACGAAAATCTGCAAAATCTCGTCGATGTTTCCGCGCTTGTTGCTGCGCGTGTAAAGCTTTCCGTCGCTAAAAGTGCCGGCCCCGCCTTCGCCAAAGCAGTAGTTGCTGTCGGCGTCAACGACGCCTTTTACGCTGATGGCGGCGATGTCGCGCTTTCGCTCGTTGGTTGGCCGGCCGCGCTCGATGATGATTGGTTGGACTCCGCGCTCCAAAAGTTTTAGGGCTGCAAAAAGTCCGGCGGGGCCGCTTCCGACTACAACGACTTTTTTATCGCCGTCCGCTTTGCGCCACGAAAATTCTTTTTGGGCTTGGCCGGGTTTTTGGCCGACATACGCTTTGTAGCGCAGGCAAAGCTTTAGCTGGCCGTGCCGCGCGTCGATCGATTTTTTTACAAAGACAAATTCGGCTCGCTCGTCGCCAGAATATTTTTGTCTAAGCGCCGCGTTGAGTTTTTTTTGAATTAAATTTCTGTCGCTTTCTTCTTGCGCCTTTATTACGACGCTCAGGTCAAAAATCATCGCGCTTAAAAGTTGCTTCCGTTCCAGCCCCAGTTGGAAGTTCCAAAGTAGCTTACGTAAACCGCGTCGCCCGGAATGCCCAACTGCGCTTGCAGGATTTCGCAAACGCGCGCCGTCATTTTGCTAGAAGCGCCGGCGTCAACGTTCCCCAAAACTTTTATTTCGACGTAAGCGCCCTTGGCCAATTTCTTTCCGCCAAAATACAAGTCGGCCTTGTCCGAAAGGTCGATCATAAGGTAGCTTTCGGGCTTGTTCATAAGACTGATCGCTTTTCCAAATTCGGCCTTGAGAACGTCGCGCTTTTCCTGCGGCAACTCCATCGTCACCTTTGCTTGAATCATCGGCATAAAAAACTCCTAAAAAATTTTGGTTAAAACTTAATGACTTTTGGCGCGGCTGTAAAACTGGCGAACGTCGCCGTCGCGTCCTTAAAGTAGAGGACTTGCGTGTTGCCGTCGTTTTCGTCGTACATTCTGCGAAGGTCCGGGTAGTTGTCGAGCATGCGCTTTTTTGCTTCCACCCGGTCGTCGTTCACAAGCTGGCCCGCCACGCGAAGCCACGTTCCCGCCGCTCCGTCAAAGCAAGAAAGCTCCGCCTTGGGATTGGCCGCAAGCTGCTTTGAAACATCCTTGGATTTTCCAGTCTGAATGTAAAGCTTTCCGTCAAACAAGTCGATCGTCCCAAAGGGCCTCACGCGAGGCTGGTCCCCGTCCACAGTGGCAAGGTAATAGACCCCGCATTTTTTAATGAAGTCGTAGATTTCGTTCATGGAAATATTTTAGCGCAAGAGGGGAGGCGTGGGCAAGGGAGACGGGCGTTGCGACGTTCGCTCCGCTCACGCCGCCGGGCTGCTCCAGGTTCCGCTTTCGCTCCATTGCTCCACTGCGTTTCGCAACGCTGCGCGCCTTGCGCATCCCTAACGCGAGGGAGGGATTGCCTTTTCTAAAGTTTTATTTTTCATTACAATGGTTATATGCCATTATTTGTTTTTTTGTTTGCGATTCCAATCGTATTCTTTTTTATAATTCTAATTTCTCCGGGCAAACATTCCAAGTTAAAAAGATGCAATACAAAAGAAAATGATGAATGTGACGAAATATACGCAACTCATAAAGAGGCCATTGATCAATTCTTTGCTGATTATGATAATTTGAAAAGCCATTACATTACGAAAAAGGAAGAGGTGCAATTTGCTGAAAAATGGCATTGGTTGTACACAGAGTTATCACCATTTCATTTTTTAAGATATACAGATTCACTTGAAAATATAAGAAATTTTAAAAATACTTTTAAGGCGTTAAGCGATTGTGTTGAAGATGCAAATGAATCTTTTATTCGGAATGAATCAATAAAGTATGACGATTTACTTTCAAACATAGATGGAAAAAGCCTTGACCAGCAACAGCGTCGCACAGTGATAACCGACGAGGATAGAATTTTGGTTTTGGCGGGCGCTGGTAGTGGAAAAACTCTAACTATAGCGGCTAAGGTTAAATATTTGACGGAAGTAAAATCTGTAAATCCACAAGAAATTCTTCTTCTCTCCTTTACAAGAAAGTCTGCTCAAGAAATGACTGAGAGAATTCAAAATAAGCTAGGGATAAAAGCTGAGGCTACTACATTTCATAAATTAGGGCTTGATATAATAAAAGACGCGAATGGACGCTGTCCAAATGTTTTAGATGAAAATGAACTTGTTCAGTTTGTTCATAATTTTTTTGAAAACGAGCTATTAAATCATCCAAATCTTGTTAAAGATCTAACTGAATATTATGCTTACTTTCTTGAAATTCCAGATGATATGGAAAAATACTCTTCTCTTGGTGAGCTGTATGATGATGAAAAAAATGCTGACCTTGAAACCTTGAAATCTAAGTATGACAGAGAAAGCTATATTTCTGATAAAAGCTTTGAAAATGCCAAACTTCTTAAAACATTGAATAATGAGAACGTAAAAAGTCTTGAAGAGACAAAGATCGCAAATTATCTCTTTATGAATGGAATAAATTATGAGTATGAAAGGCTTTATCCTTTTGAAAGCGATGATTTATCTAAAAAGAATTATAGGCCAGACTTTTACCTTGTTGATTATGATATATATTTGGAGCATTTTGGCGTCTCAAAAGAGTTCAAGGTTCCTTGGCTTTCTCCCGTGGAAGAAAAAAAGTATTTGGACGGGATTCAATGGAAACGAAGTTTCCATAAGAAAAACGGAACTAAATTGATTGAAACCTATTCTTATTATAATTCGGAAGGTGTTCTTTTAAAACGTTTGGAAGAAGTTTTGCTAGCGAATGGAGTTGAGCTTAAACCCCGTGATTTTGCGGATGTGTTTAATACGGTGTATGCTCGCAAAAGTGATAAGTATTTTTCTGAATTTATAAAATTGTGCTGTACGTTTGTCACGCTTTTCAAATCGAATAATTATAAAATTGAAAAGATTGATGATTTGAAAAATAAATACTTTGCCAAAGAAAGAAATTTCTTTTTGCGTGAACGTACAACGCTTTTCTTGAATATAATTGAAACAATTCTTTTAGAGTATGAAGAGCATCTTTCGTTAAATAATGCGATTGACTTTTCGGATATGATAAATCATGCGGCTCAGAGCGTTTGTGAAGGATGTAAAATTCCAAATTACAAGTATATGATTGTGGATGAATATCAGGATATTTCAAAGTCAAGGTTTAATCTTTTGAAATCTATAGCTGATAAAACGGGCGCAAAGTTTTTCTGTGTTGGAGATGATTGGCAGTCTATATATAGATTCGCAGGAAGTGACATTTCTTTATTTACGGATTTCGAAAAATATTTTGGTTATACAAAGATTTTAAAAATCGAAAAGACTTACCGTAATTCTCAGCAGCTAATAGATGAAGCTTCTAGATTTGTTTTGCAGAATCCTATGCAATTGCGAAAAGATTTGCGATCTGACAAGTTTCTTGATTATCCTCTTGTCTTTTGGGGATATGAGAAAGATCCCGAAAAGACTTTGCGGCAGGTGATAAATAAAATTATTTCTGAGTTTGGCATCAATTCGTCAGTGTTGCTTTTAGGACGAACTAATTACGACTGTGAAATTGCAAAAAAATCGGGACTTTTTAAGATTTCTTATAGAAACAGAAAAGAATGTTTTGAATACATTCCAAATCCTGCCTTGCCTGTCAGTTTTATGTCAGCGCATAAATCTAAGGGGTTGGAAGCGGATAATGTCATTATTCTAAATTTTAAAAACGATACGCTAGGCTTTCCAAATCAGATTGCAGATGATAATGTGTTAAACCTTGTTTTGACTAACGCGGAAAAATATGATTTTGCCGAAGAACGGCGTTTGTTCTATGTTGCGATTACACGAACGCGGAACAGAACTTTTGTTTTGACGGATTGTAATAATCCTTCTCCTTTTTTTAAGGAGTTTAAGGAATCCATGTCGGTTTGCTATGTTGCGATGAAAGACGCGGTCGCTGAGGATTGTGTGAATTGTCCTCGTTGTAAAATAGGACGGTTGCTTAAAATTGAACATGGCGAAAAAAGTTTCGTTGGCTGTTCAAATTTTCCAAAGTGTCGTTATACTCTTAATGATCCTAAGATATTATTGAATCCAATAAAATGTCCCTCGTGCGGCGGATTTCTTGTTCGTCGCTATGATAAAAAACATCACGCATTTTTAGGCTGCACAAATTATCCATATTGTGAATATACGGATAAAATAAGGCATATGTAATTCCCGCGTCTTATTAAACTACTTATTATTTATCACCAACGCTCCGATTACGCCCGGAACCCAGCCGCAGCAAGTAAGCAGGGTGACGATTACGATTGAGCCGCAGCCCTTGTCCAGCACCGCGAGAGGAGGAAAAATGATGCAAAGCAAAACGCGACCGCAGCCCATTCTTATCCCCAAAGTCCGTTGTTGGAATCGTCGTCGTCAGAAAAGAGGCCGTCGCTTTTCTTCCATAGGCTTGTAAAGTGGATGTCGCCGCTGTCCAAGTCAAAGGAAAGATTGTCGCCCATGCGCATGCGAAGTTCGCCATCCGAGCTTATTCCCATGTTGTCGCTCATCGGGAAAATGAAATCATCGTCAGAAAAATCGTAAATCATATGGCTGGCCTCCTCTTCTAGTGGGTATTATAGCGCATTTTTGAAAAAAAATAAAAAAAATCCCATTTTTCCTCAAAAAAAAGCCAAACTCTTAAAAAAAAACTCTATCTATATGTATGAATGCTTCGGCGTTTAAAAACTATAATTTGGAGGTCAAATATGACTGAAAATCGAGAAATCAAATCTGGCGTATTTGCCGATCTGTTCTGTGACGATGAAAAAGACGGAAAAAAGAATTTTCTTTCGCTTTACAATGCTCTTCATGGAACTGACCTTAAGCTGGAGGAAACGACGCTTGAACGTCAGCGTATTCCACAGTCACTTTATAAAACCTTTTATAATGACATAAGCGTTGTTGTCAATGGCAAGTTAATTGTTCTTGTTGAACATCAATCAACCCCAAACGAGAATATGCCTTTGCGTTTTTTGGAATACTACGTTCATTTGCTTTACGGCATAGTTCCGGCTGACGCTCGATATAAAAAGAATCGTTGTAAAATACCCGCTCCAGAATTTTTTGTTTTTTACAATGGGGATGAAAAACAGGAGGGTGAACGCATTTTGCGCTTGTCCGACGCTTTTGTAGAACGTCAAGATGAACCCGCATGTGAAGTGGTCGTAAAGTTCTCCAATATTGGCGGAACGGTTGGCGAAAACTTGCGCGTGGTAAAAAACTGTGATATACTAAAGCAATATTGTGATTTTATGGAAATCATCGCTCGGCATCGCGCTCTAATGAAGAAAAACCCTACCGGTGCCGATGCGCGAGGTTGTTATGAGCAAGCTATCAGCGAGGCGATTTCCAAAAACATCCTTGCGGACTATCTTTCTCGAAAAAGCACGGAGGTTAAGAATATGTTCATTGGGGAATACGATTACGATACGGATGTGAGAGTTCAGCGTGAAGAGGCGGCTGAGCAAAGGGCGATAAACAGCGCAAAAAATCTTCTTGCCATGAATGTTTTGACTCCAGAACAAATCGCCCAAGCCGTCAACCTTCCCCTTGAGCAAGTGTTGCAGCTTCAAAAAGAAGCTCAGGCTTCCGTCACCGCGTAACTCCCCATGGACTACAGCTACATTTTTTCTTCCGCAAAGCCGCTAAAAGAAAAGTTCGCGGACTTTGGATTTAAAAAACGCGCGGGCTCTTATGTTTGCAAAAAGACTATTGCGGGCGGCGACTTTTACGCGACGCTTGCGATTTGCGGCCAAACTTTGACGGCGCAAGTTTACGATTCCGCCACGGACGAACTTTACGCTCCCTTTGACATGGCAAGGGCACGCGGAGCTTTTGTTGCGGCCGTTAGGGAAGAAGTCCAAAAAATCGTTGACGACTTTTGCGCGCGCTGCTTTGAGTCAAAAGACATCCACAAAAAATACTTTGACTTTATCGAGCGCCAGTATAACTGCAAGGCGGATTTTCCGTGGGCGGAACAAGACGGAGCTGGAAAGCGTTATTCCGACGCGGCGGTTTTTCGCTGCCCAAACAAAAAATGGTTTGCGCTTGTGATGGAAATCAGTTACAAAAATCTGGGGCTTCCAAACGACAAAAAAGTTTTTTCGGTAAACCTAAAGGCGGATCCGGAGCGCGTCGCGAGCCTTGTTGACAATAAAACGATTTTTCCCGCCTACCATATGAACAAAAAGCATTGGATAACGGTTTTGCTTACAAGCGCGACGGACTTTGACCTTTTGCGCTCTCTGACGGAACGTAGCCGAGCTTTGGTTAGTTGATCGGTTCCGTTCCCGGCGGAACGAATTCGCCGGCGGCCGCTCCGACCAAGGCTTCCAACGCGTAGGGCGAATAGGAGTAGCCCAAAAGAATCGTGTCGGCCCAGTCAAAGTCTTTTACCAGCACCGGAGACATTATCGCAAAGATGACGACGCGCTTTCTGCCGGCAATCGCGCTTAGGCTTTTGGCGACGGCCGCGCTGTTTTGGTCGGCCACACACATTATGATTGTGTCGTAGCCTTGCGCTGTTGACAAGATGTTTTCGGCGGCCCACTGAGTTTCGTTGGGACCCATCGCGTAGTTAAAGCGGAACTCTCCGCTATTGGGCCAGCGCTCTTTTCCAGCCTTAAAAAATTGCGGCTCGCTTCCGCAAAGCAAAACTTTTCCGGCTTTTTCCCTTGTGAACGGAAGCGACTTCGCGCGCGCGGCTGTGATCGAGCGGCAGGCTTGGTCCAAGAAAAATTTTTGGCCTTCCTTGTCGGGGATGCGCTGGTCGATTTGGTTTTCGTCAGGGTAAAGGGGAGCGGCGTTTTTGTTCTTGTAATATTTTAGCTTTGCAAGAATCACGCGGCGGGCGGCGGTCACGACCTTTTGCCTAAAGTCGGGGTCGCGCTTCATCGAGGCGATTACGCCGGTCCAAAGCGGCTCGTCAAGCTGAGCGGTGGTGGAAGAAATCACGATGTCGTTTCCCGCGTCGATCGCCATCTTAAAGGCGCGGGAGACCGAGCCTGCGTACATTGTGGCTCCGTTCATCATCATGTCGTCTGTGATGATAAGGCCCTTGTAGCCCAGCTGCTTTCGCAGGACATCGGTCAAAAAATATTCGCTAAGGCTGGCAGGCTCGCCGTTGGGGCGCAGTTGCGGAAAGCTTAAGTGTCCGCTCATTATCGCGGGAACGTCGTTCTGTATCAAATATTTAAACGGAACCAACTCGCGGTTCTCAAAAGTTTTTTGGTCGATGTTGATGCTGGGCAGGAACAGGTGCGAGTCGTTTTGCGTGTCACCGTGGCCCGGAAAATGTTTTGCCGTCGGAATCACGCCGGCGTCAAGGCAGCCCTTTGCCCAGGCCGCTCCAAGAATTCCCGCGATGCGAGCGTTCTCTCCAAAGGAGCGCGTTCCGATGATCGTTGAATTTTTGTCGGTGTACAAATCGATTGTCGGCGCGAAATTCATGTTGATGCCAAGCGCGGCGATTTCTCGGTTGATGTAATAGCCGGAGTAATACGCGTCGTAAGGATAGCCGCTCGCGCCGATCGACAAGTTGCCGGGCGTGATGGATGTGTTTCCCTTAACGTGGCGGATCCAGCCGCCTTCTTGGTCGGTGGCGACAAAGAGCGGAATCTGCAAGCGCCGCTTTTGCGCCTTTTGCTGCAGCGTTTTAACCGAACGCGCTACAAGCGTCGTGTTGTCCGTGTTCCAGCCAAAAACTTTTACGCTTCCCAAGCCGCGCGACGAGACCCATTCGTTTAAAAGGTCGCTCGGCTCCGCGCCCGCCCAGCCGAACATCAAGATTTGCGAATACAATTCTTCGTCGCTCATTCTTGCCACAAGCGCGTCGGCCAATTCTTCGTTGGGGTAGTCGCTCCAAAAGTTTATGTCCTCTTGCGCGGTAGCGTTTTTGGGGAACGCCAGCAAAAGCGCCAGCGCGAAAGCAAGCGCCGTCGCGAACGAGGCGGCGGGCTTTTTGGACTGGAAATAATTTTTGCTTTTGGACATTTTTGTTATGGCGGCTTTCATTTTTATGCAAGGCCTCGAATGTAGTCGGCCGCCTCAAAGGCTGCGATCGCTCCGTCGCTTGTGGCCGTGACAACTTGGCGGAAGGGTTTGGAACGAACATCGCCCGCCGCGTATAGGCCGGGAATCGTGGTTTGCATTTTTTCGTCGGTGACGATGTATCCGGCCTGGTCCGTTTTTAGCATTGAGATCAATTCGTTTTTAGGAAGCATTCCCACGCTGACAAAAACTGCCGCGGCGGGCATTTCGGTTAGTGACCCGTCTTGGACGTTTTTTAAAACGATTGACTCAACCCTTTGGCCGCCCTTGATTTCTTGGACAACGCTGTTCCACAATACCGTGATTTTTGGGTTGGCTAAAACTCTGTCGGCGACGGCCTTTTGGGCGCGCAATTGGTCGCGGCGGTGGACAAGGTAAACTTTTTCGGCCAGCTGCGAAAGATAGTTGGCTTCGTCGCAAGCGGCGTCTCCGCCTCCGATTACAAAAATAGTTTTGTTCCTAAAAAGCGGGCCGTCGCAAACGGCGCAGTAGCTGACTCCTCGGCCTTCAAGTTCCTTCTCGCCGGGAACGCCTAGCTTTCTGTGCTCGGCTCCGGTCGCAAGGACTATTGCCTTTGCCGCGAATTTTCCCTTGCTTGTCTCGATTTCAAATTTGTCCTGAACTTTGTCGATTGATTTTACGCTCGCGCTTGTGATTTTTGCGCCAAAGGCTTCGGCTTGTTTTTGCATGGTCTGGATAAAGGCGTAGCCGTTGGCCGGCGGAAAAACTCCGGGATAGTTTTCTAGGCTTGCGATTTTTAAAACTTGGCCGCCCGCCACTGAAAGGTCAAGGGCCAACGCGCTTAGTCCCGAGCGCGCCGCGTATTGGACGGCCGCAAGGCCAGCGGCTCCCGCTCCGATAGAAATAAAGTCGTATTCGTTTTGCGCTTCTACGCCCATGCCATTCTCCTTTCGTTCTGTCTTGGCTTAGTATAGCAAAAGAGCGCTTGCATTTCAATCTGTTCTATTATAATATTGCGGAACGATGATAAAGACCGACGGAATAATTTTGGACATAGACGGAACCTTGTGGAACACGACCGGCGTCGTCGCTAAAGCGTGGAACAAGGCCATCGCCGACTGCGGCTTTGACGCGGCCTTGGTGAACGCAAGCGGCCTTCAAAAAGAATTCGGAAAGCCGATGAACGTAATCGCCGACGACTTATGGCCCGCGCTTTCGCAAGGGCAAAAAGACCTTTTGATGAAGCAGTGCTGCGTCCGCGAGCAGGAAGCGCTAAAAGAAAACCATGAAGACATTTCCTATCCCGCAGTCCGCGACACGATAAAGGCGCTGGCCCAAAAGTTCCGCCTTTACATTGTCTCAAACTGCCAGAGCGGCTACATAGAGTTGACGATGGAAAAAAACAAAATCGCGGATTTCATCAAAGACCATGAATGTTACGGCGACACTGGCATGGGAAAGGCCGACAACTTGCGCCTGCTTGTCCGCAGGAACGGAATAAAGGCGCCGGTCTACGTGGGCGACACCCAAGGCGACGCGGACGCTTGCCGCGAGGCCGGAGTGAAATTTGTTTGGGCCGGCTACGGCTTTGGAAGCGTCCAGGAATTCGCGGCCAAGGTTGACCGCTTTGACCAGCTATTGGATTTGTTCCAAAATCTTGACTAGTTCTTCTTTAGTCTTTGCAAGGGGCCGCTTAAGGTCAAAAGGCTTAAGGACTTCTTGAATCGTTTGCGGAACTTCAATCCGTTCGCCCAAAGATTTTTGGACAAAGCCTGAGGAGTAGGCCGGATGGTCGCGCTGGATCAATACCACCGCGTCGCCAGAGCCGTCAATCAAGTCCTTGCGCTTTTGGACCGCTCCGTAGGCGGCCGCTGTTTCTTGGTCTGAAATCAAATCGTATTTTTTATACAATTCTTTCGTGGCGCTTTCTGTCGCGGCTTCGTCGACTTTCGCGGGGTAGACAAAGCTTCTTATCATCGCCGAATAGTCGGTAAAGAAATCTTCCAGGCGCTCCAAGTTTGACGGGTCGCTTGCGTTTACCGGCGGCCTGTCCTTTACGTTCACCATCGAGTCGGTGATTATCGGATAGCCCTGTACGTCGGCTCCCAAGGCTCCGCTTGTGGGAACGATAAAGCCTCTTAGCGGAAGGCAAAGGCGCCAGCTGTAAAGGCCGGCCACCAAGTTGGAATAGTTTCCCGGCGCCATCGCGTAGTAAATGTCGCCCGAAACTTTTTCCTTTAGGCGCGAAAAAGCGTAGGTGTAAAAAAACGCTTGCGGCAAAAGGCGGCCGATGTTGGCCGTCGTTGACGCTGTCAAGTTGAGCTTTTGGACAAGCGCGCGGTCCGAAAAAATTTCTTGGATCAAGGCGCGGCAGTATTTTAAGTCGCCGTCGATTTCAATCGGATAAATGTTCCCGCCGTTCCAAACAAAGTCGGATTCGCTTAAGCCGCGGACTGTTCCTTTTGGATAAAGCAGGACCGACTTTAATTTCTTGCTTCCGCGCAAGGCCCTTGCCAGCGACGCGCCGTGCGGGCCGCTCGTCAAGTCAAGGAATGTGGCGGTCTTTCCGTTCAATGTCAAAATCGTTTCCAAGCAGGCCGCCATGTAAGAAACGCCAAAGTCGCGGTGGCTTCCCGTCGGGCCGTTGAAAAGCTCCAGCGTGAACAAATTGTCGTCAAGGCGCTTTAGCTTTGGCTCAAAGGGAAATGCCTTTGTCGCTATCGTTTCGCAAATGATTGGGGAAAATTCCGTGTTTATGCAGGCGCTTGTAAGCGCTCCGGCGATTGAGTCGAATGTCGTGTTTTCGTTTGTGTACAAAATCCAGCGGCGCAAGTCGGCGTTTCCTTCGGGAACGTAAAGGCCCCCGTCCGCCGGCATACAGTCCAAAACCGCTTGCAAAAAGCTTGTGTCAACTGTCTTGTCTCTCGTGCTTGTAAATCGCATACCGCCTATACTAGCGCATTTTTGCCTTTTTGTCATTAGACTTGTAAAATTGCTAAAAATTTTGTATCTTTATATTGATGAAATATCTAAAAAAAGATTCCGCGTGGGAAAAGGAGCTTCTCGCGCGTTTTATAGATTACGCAAAGACTTTTTCCACTTCTTGCGGAGCGCAGGCCGACAAGGGCGTCCAGCCTTCAACCGAATGCCAGCGCGACTTTGCCAATAAGATTGCCGCGGAACTAAAATCTTTGGGTTTTGAAGGCGTACAGGTCACAAAGTACGGGTACGTCTACGCCTATATTCCGGCAAATCTAGCGGGAACGGCCGCAAAGCCCTTTTGCCTTTTGGCCCACTTGGACACGGTGGAAGAATGTTCCGGCAAAAACGTAAAGCCGCAAGTAAAAAAGCGCGGCGGCGAGACTATCGTGACAAGCGACGGAACGACTCTCTTGGGCGGAGACGACAAGGCGGGTCTGGCCGCCATCGTGACCGCCTTGCATTATTTGCTGGACAACAAAAAAATCGCGCATCCAAAAATCGAGATTTGCTTTTCGCCCGACGAAGAAACCGGCCACGGAATGGACCACGTTCCGCTTGACTTGATAAAATCCAAAGCCGCTTACACGGTTGACGGCGGCCACATCGGCGAGCTGGAGTGCGAATGCTTCAACGCGTATAAGAGCGAAGTTTTCTTTACGGGAAAGGCGGCGCACACAGGCGACGCCCGCGCTGCCGGAATGGTCAACGCTATCGGAGCGGCAACTTTGTTCGTCCAGTCGCTTCCGCGCGCCCAGGCTCCCGAAACAACCGACGGCATGCAGGGCTTTTACGCTCCCTTTGAAATCAGCGGAACGATGGAAAGCGCGAAAGTTTCTCTTTTGCTGCGCGACTTTGATTCCGCCGGAATGGATGAGCGAAAAAAAACGGTGGCCCAACTTGCAAAAGCCGCCGCGGCCTCTTACGGAGCTAGCGTAAAGGTAAAGCACATCCAGCAATACTTGAACATGAAAGAAGGAATACAAAAGGCGCCCTATGTAAAAGAGCGTTTGGTCAAGGCCTATAAGGAAAGCGGAATTGAGCCTGTCTTTAAGCCCATTCGCGGCGGCACGGACGGCTCGCGCCTTACCGAAATGGGAATCCCTTGCCCCAACATTTTTACAGGAGCGCACGAGTATCACAGCGAGCGGGAATGGGTCAGCGTTGAACAAATGCTGGCCGCCGCCGATATTATAGTAAGCCTAGGAGCGATTTATGCATGAATACAGAATTGAAGGCGGATTTCCGATAAAGGGAAAAATCACCGCCGCGGGAAACAAGAACGCCGCGCTTCCTTGCATTGCGGCGACACTTTTGACTGACGAAAAAGTAACGCTTAGAAACATCCCCGAGATTGAAGACGCGGGCGTTATGTTCAAGATTTTGGAAGGCCTCGGCGCTTCCGTAAAAAAAATCGAAAAGCACGTTTGGGAAGTCACCGCGCAAAAAATCGAAACCGCCTTGATTCCCCCGGAGCTTTCTAAAAAAATCCGCGCCTCGATTTTGTTCGCCGGCCCGCTAATCGCCCGCTTGGGCAAGGCCAGCATGATGCCTCCTGGCGGAGACGTAATTGGGCGCCGCCGCCTGGACACTCACTTTTTGGCTTTGACCGAATTAGGAGCCCGCGTAGACATTGACGGAAAATTTGAGTTTAGCGCCAACAAGCTTGTGGGCGACGACATATTCCTTGACGAAACTTCGGTTACCGCCACCGAAAACGCTTTGATGGCGGCGGCGCTGGCCGAGGGCCGAACGACAATCACCAACGCCGCGAGCGAGCCCCACGTTCAGGACTTGTGCAAAATGCTCATCGCGATGGGCGCAAAGATTAGCGGCGTTGGCTCTAACATTTTGATAATCGATGGAGTAAAAAAGCTTCACGGCTGCGACTTTGCGATCGGCCCGGACTATATGGAAATCGGTTCCTTTATCGGATTGGCCGCCGCCACTCGCGGTTCCGTCACGATAGAAAACATCAATCCGCCGGACATGCGGCCCTTGCGCATAGCGTTTGGAAAGCTTGGAATCCGCTGGAACATAACCGGAAACACGCTTGAAGTGGCCGCAAACCAAGACATGAAGGTAAACCCTGACCTTGGCGGAATGATTCCAAAAATCGACGACTCTCCGTGGCCGGGATTCCCGCCGGATTTGACCAGCATCATGACGGTTGTGGCGACACAAGTAGAAGGCAACGTTTTGATTTTTGAAAAAATGTTCGAGTCAAGAATGTTCTTTGTCGACAAGTTGATTGGCATGGGAGCTCGCATAACTTTGTGCGATCCGCACCGAGCCGTTGTCAGCGGTCCCAGCGTTCTTCACGGCGACAAGCTTGTGTCGCCCGACGTTCGCGCCGGAATGGCGATGGTGATCGCGGCGATGATAGCGCGCGGCGAAAGTTCCATCAGCAACGTTTACCAAATCGAACGCGGTTACGAAAATTTGATTCCGCGCCTAAAGGCTTTGGGCGCGCATATCGAGTGCGTCGAGGTAAAGTAAGAACGGTCAAGGCACGCTGCGCTTAAAGCCTTGACTCGTTCTTTTTGTGGCGCGATTGAAATTATCGCGCCGCAATAATTTCAGTCGTTCTTGCGCGCCAGGAAGGCAACGCTGACCACAAGCAAAAGGACGACGTAAACGCCGATGCCGGCAAAAATCGCCATTCTCGTTCCGGCCATCGCGATAAAGACAAGGTTTAAAACCTTGATTGTGTATTCAATCATGCGTTCCAAGAAGTAGAAGACGATGTTCAAAACCGGCAGGATGAAAACCCACTTGAACTTGAATATCGCTCCCGCCGCAAGCCTGTAGTTCCACGCGATGCTTGCGACAAAGATAAAGATTATCAAAAGCATAAAGGGATAGAAGATTCTGTTCAGCGACTCTACGCTAAAGACTTCGCTTGAGTAGCCGTAGTCTGGAGCCTTGCGCGCCAAGCGGTTAAGCGAGAAGGGGTTTAAGTTTCCTTTTCCGGCGGCGGAGAGCAAAATCAAGGAAATGTCTTCGTAAGGAATCGGAAGGTAAAGCTGGTTCTTTGACAAGATTGAAGTGTACTCTTGCGTTCCGGCGTATTCGTAAACCGGCTCGTTCTTTTGTTCGCGCGAGTTTCTGCTTACGGAGCGGAGCATGATGTAGGGAATCGACTTTATTGAAGAATTGATTCCAAGCCGCTGGGTTTCGTAAAGGCCCAGCGATTTTGTGTCGCAAGACTTCATCTTTGCGTATGGGGTGGAAACGGAATACTTGAACTGGCCGTATTCGTCAAACGAAAAAAGCTCAAGGCCGCGGAGGTATCTAACCATTCCGCCGGTTCCGTCAACTTCGGTTACGCCGTGAATCAAAATGATGTCGTAGCCGCCGGTTGGATGGCGGATTGAAAAGTAAACGTTCTTTGAGCTTTCAAAGCGGCTTGCGTCGTAAGTCTCGTCGATAAAAAAGAATTGCTCCAAAAGCCTGTCGCGGGAAATTTTTAGGTAGCGGACAACGTCAGGGTCGCGGGCCTTTCTTTCGTCTTCCATCGCAAGGTCATTGAAAATGTAATAGGACTCTTCAAAGTTTCCGTTGTTGAGCGCCTTGTAGCCTTCCCATTTTTTTCTAAAGAAAAGGTTTCCGGCTGTAAGCTCTTCTTTTTGCGCGGCCTGCAAACGGTTCCAAGCTTGGCTTGCAATGTCCTTTGCCTCAAAAATGTTGGGGTCGTTTGGTCCGCAAAGGCGTTCCGCTTCTACCGAAAGATAGTGGGCGCCAAAAAAATCTTTGGCCGCAAAAAGTTCGCGCGCCTTTTGGAGCATTTCCAAAACGGTCATCTCGCTTTCGTCAAAGCCTTGGAAAGTTTTTCCGTGGTCGTTTAGATTTGTTTCCGAAAAACTTTTGTTGCGCTCTTCGCGGCGCTTGGCTTCCAATTCCTTGAGCTGGGCTTCTGTTTTGCGCTCGCGTTCCTTTAACTCCTTGTTGTTTGGATCAAGCGCAAGCGCCTTTCTTTCGTATTGAATGGCGGCCTCAGGATTTTTTTGCAAGCGGTACTGGTCGGCCAAGCGCAAGTAGTCTGTAATCAAGCCCGGAATCTCATGCATGAACTTTTTCTTGGAATTTTCAAAAGGCAAAAGAATCAAGGTTCCGATTGACGCGATGAATGTTGTTACAAGCGCGGCAACCATAATCTTTTTTAAGAGAAGCGCGATCTCCGGGCTAAAGCGGCCTTGCGCTTTTTCTCCGTATTCGGCAAAGGCAAGCGAGCAGGCGAGCAAAAAGCCAGTAAGCAAAATCGAAGGAAGCGCGTCAAAGACAAGGGACAAGGAATTGGCGCTTTTGTAGGCAAACTCCGAGCCGGCCGCGACGCTCTCCATCGGCAAAAGAAAAAGGCCCGCGGTCCAAAGCGCCGCCACGGCAAAAATGGAATAGGCTAAAATCGAAGGAAGAAATTTTTTCATTCGCCTCTCCTTCTTTTTTTGCCGGCGTGGACGATAGCCTTAAAGGTTCCCAATGAAATTAAAAGCAAAATGATCGTGCAGTTCATGGCGCACTGGAAGTTTTGGCCGATGATCAAGGCAAAGCCGCCCACATTGTTTATCGCGTTGACAAAGGTGTCAAAGCGGCCCAAAAAGTAAAAGCAGTTTAGGGTGATGATTACAAAAGTGTCAAAGGTGATGTAAAAGGCGTCGGCCAACTTCCATTCGCTGGCCGAAACTATCGCTCCCAAAGCGACAAGCGCCGCCATAAGCGATGAAAAAAGCAGCCAGGGAATCATTCCTTCCATGCAGGCTTCGCAGGCCTTTTGCTGGACTGTTCCGACTCCGCCCAAAAACGCCATCAAGACAGGCGGCGGCGTCAAATTTTCTCCGATGATCGGATCCGAAAAGCCCAAGGCGTCTCTTTTAAAGTTAAGGGGCGTGTTTGAGATTTTTTTTACGGAGCGGCTTGAGTTGCCGGAGTTAAAGTAGTCTTGGTTGATTCTGATTCCGTTTACGAAGTTTCCGCTCACAAAGGTAAAATAGTAAAGGCGCTCGTCGATTGTCCTAAAATAGCCTGCGGTCAGTTCCGAGGGCTTTTCTTCCAAGGCGACGCTTTTTTGTTGGACGGTTTTGTATGAAATCGGAGCGGCGAAAATCCAGGCGGCCAACGAAAGGACCGCGATTGTTATCGCTCCAGAGACTTTGTTGTAGCGGGGGTGCCTAATCAGGGTAAGAAAGAGGAACATCGGAACGAAAAGCAAAAGAATCGGGAAAAAGACTATCGCTCCGTTTATAAAAATTTGAGCGTTAAAAATAGAAATTTGCGAGCCTACGACAAAAGAGGTGACGCTGTGGTAAAGCATTATCAAAAAGCCGCCCACGGCAGTTCCAAAGACGCAAATCAAGGCAAAGGACAGCAGTTCAATCAAAACCGTTTTCATTCTATCTATTCTAGCGCAAGATGTGATTTTTGACTAGACAAAAATGACGGCGGGGTTTATAATTTAAGTTATGGCAGAAGGACAGACGCCCGCTGATTTTGGCCACAAAGTCATCTTCTTGAACCCCGATTTTCCGGGCCACGGAGACGTTTTTAAGGACCTTAGGGAAAACGAATACGAATTTTATCTTCTCGAAAATTACCGCGACGCAAAATCGGTTTTGCGAGAGTACAAAAGTTCCATCTGCATTATATACGCGGACGACGGCACGACAAAGCGCAAGATGATAAATTTCATCGTTTCTTGCTCAAAGGACGATTCAGTAAATTCCACGCTTTTTTACATTTTGACTAGCGAGCTTGTTTCAAAGGAAAAGAAGGCCTTGGAACAGGCCCAAAACTGCTACCATGGAATGATAGCGCTTAATTCAAGAACTCCCTTTATGATTCAAGCCATAAAGCAGCAGCTTGAGGACAAAAACGCCAAGGGCCGCCGCCAGTACGTGCGCGTTTCTTGCGCCGCCGACAGGGAGGCCATCGCGCTTGCCGAAATTAACGGCCGCCTTTTCAAGTTCAAAATGCACGACATAAGCATCGTGGGCTCCGCTTGCTCGGTAGAAGCCAAGCTCGCCTCTGTTTTTCCAAAGGGAACGGTAATCCCGTCGGTGAACTTTACTTTGGGCGGAAAGCAAATTCCTGTCGGCGAAGTTGCGGTCTACGCGGTTTTTCCGATGAACAAAGAAGCCAAGCTTGTCTTGCTTTTTAAGAATCCTCTTATAGGCGAAAGAAAAGAGTTGGTTCACAATTACATCCGCGAAAAATTTGACAGCGACATTCATACAATCATAAAGAGCCGCCCGCGCGACGAGGAAGATTACTCCAAGGCCTTTGCCGAAGGCGAGAGCGACGCTCAATGAACCTGCTTTCAATCAAGGGCCTCACAAAAATCGGCCGCGAGGCTTCGCTTTTTACCGACGTCACCTTGGGCTTGGACGAAGGCCAAAAGGCCGCGCTTATCGGAAAGAACGGCGCAGGAAAATCAACTTTATTAAATTGCGTGGCGGGCGTCATCGCTCCCGACAACGGAAGCGTAGTCTTTAACAAGGAGGCTGGCTTTTCTTACCTTGCGCAAACGCCGGCCTTTGATGGCGACGACACGATTCGCGGCCACATCTTTAAAAGCGATTCCCCAAAACTAAAAATCATAAACGAGTACCAAAGCCTTTGCGTAAATTTGGGCGGCTTGAACCAAGCGCAAGCGGAACGTTACGACGCGCTTGAAAAGAAAATGAACGACGGCGACTTGTGGAACTACGAGGCGCAAATTTCTTCGATACTTTCAACGCTGGGGATCCACGACCTTGACCGCAAGATGAAAACCCTTAGCGGCGGAATGACAAAAAAAGTCGCGCTGGCCCAAGTCTTGGTCGAGGACACAAAAATTCTTTTGCTTGACGAGCCTACAAACCATTTGGACATAAAGACGATTTCTTGGCTGGAAGATTACTTGCGGAACACTGACCGCGCCGTTTTTATGGTCACGCACGACCGATATTTTTTGGACAGCGTTTGCTCCGACATTTACGAGTTGGAACGCGGGCGGCTTACGCTCTACCACGGAAATTATTCCGAGTACTTGGAAAAGAAAGAAAAAGAAATCGAGATCGCCAAGAACACCGACCGCCGCATTGAGTCGGTCTTGCGCTTTGAGCGCGACTGGCTTTTGCGCGGCCCCTGCGCCCGCGGAACCAAGGCAAAGGCGCGAATCCAGCGCGACCAGCAATTGATCGCCCACGAAAAATTCCAGGAAGACAAGGGCTTTACTTTTGAGACCAAGGAAACGCGCCTGGGCGGAAAAATCTTGGAGCTTCATAGGCTTTCAAAAAATTTCCCAAAAGGCTTCGCCGAGGCCGCGCAGGAATCGCCTGTCCTAAAAGATTTTTCCTACACCTTTAGCAAAGGGCAAAAAATCGGAATCTACGGCAACAACGGAAGCGGAAAGACGACGCTGCTGAACATGATCGCCGGCCGCCTTCCTCCCGACAGCGGAAGCATCGTTCTTGGCGTGAACACCCATATCGCCTACTACGAGCAAAATCCGACTTTCAAAGACTTGTCGATGACCTCGCTTGAATACATCGAAGAAGCCGCCGAATGGATTGAGCTTAACGACGGACGGAAACTTAGCGCCGCGCTTTTTTTGAACGAGTTTGGCTTTGAAGGAAAAATCCAACATTCGCCGGTTTCGTCGTTAAGCGGCGGAGAGCGAAAGAGGCTTTACCTTGTCCGCCTTTTGATTTCAAACCCTAACTTCATCATCCTTGACGAGCCGACCAACGACTTTGACATTTGGACGATGAACATTTTGGAAGACTTTTTGACTCAGTTCAAGGGCTGCCTTTTGATTGTAAGCCACGACCGGTATTTTATGGACAAGGTTTGCGACACGCTTTTCATTTTGGAAGACGACGGAAGCGTGTCAGGCTTTGTCGGAAAGTGTTCCGAGTACATCGAGCTATTAAAGGAACGCGAGCGGGAGGAACGGCTGAGCGCGGCGAACCAAAAGGCTTCGCAAGCCCAAAGCGCGCCGTCTCAGAACGCGCAAGACCAAAACGCGGCGGCTCCCGCCAAGCCAAAAAAGCTTTCGTTCAAAGAGCAAAAAGAATTCGCGGCGCTCGAAGCCGACATAGAAAAGCTTGAGGCGCGCAAGGCAGAGCTTGAGGCCGCGCTTTCCAGCGGCGAAAGCGACTTTGCAAAGATCCGCGCCTGGAACGACGAGTACCAAACGCTGTCCGCCGACTTGGACGCAAAATACGCGCGCTGGGAGGAACTTGCCGCTCGTGTTGGTTAATGCAAGACCATAATCGTATGTTCGAGCGGACCTTCCAATTACGGCGCTCGCATAAGGCGGCTCGCGCCTAATTGGAGCGCGGTCTATTTTTCCGCGGCGAAGGGGTCTTCTTTGATTTTTGTGTATTTCCAGTCGTAGCCGTGGGTGCTGGGACGCAGGCCTTGGACGCGCTCGTTTTCGGCGCGCAGTTGGTCGCTGATCATTTTCTTAAAGGCTGTCATAAGAGGCTCGGGATTGGCGTCCGGGTTTGCTAGTCCTGCCTCTTGCAATTCCTTGATTAGATAGTAGCAAGTCTCCGCCGTGGAAACGCATTCAGGACGCGGCTCGTGCTTGAATGTGAATATTGAGCGGTAGTTGCCGGCAAAGGACATCTTTGGAAGTTCTAGTAAAAAAGGATTGTGCTGCAAAATTTTCCGCGAGCAAAACCAGGTTGCGTCAACGATTATCGGCATCAAGATTTTTCCGCAAGCCGCGCTCTTAAAGTCTGGGTTGGCCGCGTTCCATGCGTCGTCTCCGGGATAGAGCAAAAGGGGAAGGTATTTGGGATCGGACAAAAGTTCAAAAAGCCGCCGGCCGGGAACATTGTCCTTTGTGTAATCCAAGCCGACCAAAATTTCGGAGTCGGGAAGGCACAAGTGGCTTATGCGGCCGGTTCCGGTGCGCTGCCGCTTGGCTTCCTTTGGATGCATGAGGAAAATAAATTTTAGTCCAGACTGGACCGGCGGCTTTGTGTATTGGCACAAGCAAAATCCGTCCGGCCTAAAGCATTTGTAGCAGCGCATGCGACAATTTTAGCGTTAGTTCTTTATCATTTCAAGGAGGGCGTCTTTGCCTTGCGCTCCTACTGTGGAGGCGGCGACTTTTCCGTCCTTAAAGACAAAGAAGGCTGGAATGCTCATGATTCCGTATTCCTGAGCCAAGTCTCCCTGCTCGTCAACGTTCACCTTGCCCACTTTGTAAGAGCCGTCGCTTTCGTTTGCAAGCTCTTCCACGACAGGGCCCATCATTTGGCAGGGGCCGCACCAAGTCGCCCAAAAGTCAACCAGAACGGGAACCTTTGATTCCAAAACTTCCGCCTTGAAGTTTTCCGAGGTGAGTGTAATCTCAGCCATATTAGCCTCCTTAATTCCGCTTTGACAAAACAGAATTGTATACAATCTAAATATAATAAAAGAACGGAAATTTGTCAAGCGAAATCAAAATAAAAAAATCCGGCCCGCTTAACCGCGGGCCGGAATGCCAAGACTTTAAAAGCGCGCGCTTTGTCACTCGTTGGCCGCGGCGGGCAAGTCTTGCTTGTTGTCGGGCATCTGAACGATAAGCGACTGGTCGCGCTTTTCGCAGTACTTGCAAAGGGTGGAGCGTCCGGCGGCTTCGGCATCGGCTACGCTTCCGCTGTGCAAGTTTTCTGGAACGGTGCGGCTAAGGGCTTGGCAGTCGTTGTGAGTGTGCAGGCGAGTTCCAAACTCTGTCCAGTAAACTGTGGACTTGGTGTACTGCTCGACTTGCTCGGCCGAGATCGGATTAAAGTCATAGCTTGCGACTCCGGCAATCAAAAGCGCGATCACCGCGGCCACCGCTCCGACTGTCTTTGTCTTTTGGTCGGCCTTTTCGTTCTTCAAAAGCAAAACGATAAAGGGCAAGAAGGCCACGGCGCAAACGATGACGCCCATGTTGTTCCAAAGCCAGAACAAAAGCGGATTCTTTTCGGAAGCGGGCTTGATGTGGTTGGCCTTTTTCCAAAGCTGGGCGCCGATGATTACAAGAACCAAGTCAATCGCAAGGAAAGCGATTCCCTGGTAAAGGGGCGGAACGCTTGTAAGGAAGGGAATGATTTTTGTTTCGGTGATTACGGCCAAAGCCACAAATTCGAAAACAATCGCCAATACCCAAAGAACAACGGCTCCAACTCTAAGTCCAACCGTTGACTGTCCGCTAGAAGCCGCCGCGCTTGCGATGGCCGCCTTTTTTTTGTCAGACATTTTCTCTGCCATAAAATTTCTCCTTTGTCTATGTAAAAAATAAAAGCCTAAATTATTTTAAAAGTCCCATAAGGGCGCTGGCCAATCCGTTGGCTCCGGGCTTGGAGCCAGGCTTTGAGCCGGAAACGGAACCCAAGAGGCCGCCCAAAAGGCTGGTCAAGTTTCCGTTTGAGGCAAGGCCGGTAAGCAAAGTTCCAATCGCGCTGGCCGTCGAGCCGGATGTTTGCTGGCCCAACAAGCTCATAAAAAGCGGGGCGGCCGCGGCAAGGATGGCGCTTACCGCGCTTGCGGAAGTGTTTGACGCTTTGGCGATGTTCTTTTTGTCAGTCGCCGTCAACAAGTGCGATACGATTTTAGCGCCGTCGTCCAAGTCGACGTTCTTAAAGAAAGCCGAAAGGTTTGACGAGTTTTCGCCCGCGTGGTCGGCCAGGGCTTGCGTAAAGCCTTTTGCCGTCGATCCGCTTGTTTGCTTGGCGGCTCCGTTTAGCAATGCGGGAAGGGCCGCGGCCAAAACGTTTGTTACATCGGCGGAACTTGTTTCAGTCGCCTTGCTGATGCCGGAAACGCTCTTTGCGCTTAGGAGCGTTGTAAGAATAGAAGATGCGTCCATTTATTGCCTCTATTAATAAAGAATGTTTTGTCATTATAAACCCGATTTTTTCTGCGGTCAAGAAAATTATCCCCGCGCGCGGACTTGACAAAATGTTTCTGTTAATAGTATCATTGTGTCGTTAGGAGAAAACTATGAAAGCAGTAAAATTGTTCGCGGCTTTTGCCGCTTGCGCCATGCTTTTTGGCTGCGCAAAAAAAGATTCGTCTTCTAAGACAGTAAAAATCGGAATCGCTAAAATCGTCCAGCACCCGGCCTTGGACGCCGTTGAAAAAGGCGTAATGGACGTTGTCAACGAAAACGGCTTTAACGCCGAGTACGACTTGCAGAACGCCAACGGCGACGTAAACACGGCCGCCCAAATCGCCCTCAAGTACAAGGACGAAGGCGTTAATGTAGCCGTAGGAATCGCGACTCCGGTCGCCCTTGCCTTGGCCACTTCAATCAAAGACATTCCAATCGTGTTCGGAACGGTAACCGACCCCGTCGGCGCCGGCCTTGTTTCTTCCATTGACAAGGGAGAGAACAACGTTTGCGGAATGAGCGACGCGATTCCCTCAGAGCAGCACATCGCGCTCTTCAAGAAGGTTGCCGGCCTCAAGACTTTGGGCTACATCTACACTTCAAACGAAGCCAACTCAATCAGCGCCTTGGAGCAAGTAAAGCGCGGCTGCAAAGAAGTCGGACTTGAATTGGTAACCCAGGCCATCACAAACTCGTCGGAAGTTCAGTCCGCCGCAAAGGCGATCGTTGACCGCGTTGACGGAATTTATTTGACGACAGACAACACAGTGTTCAGCGCCCTTAGCAGCTTGGTCCAGGTTTTTGGCCAGGCCAAAAAGCCGATTTTCAGCGCCGACGTTACTGGAGCGGAAGAAGGCGGCTGCTTGATGGCAAGCGGCTTTAACTACTACAAAGCCGGCCGCGCCACAGGCGAAATGGTCGTAAAGATTTTGAAGGGAACAAAGCCCGCCGACCTTCCGGTTCGCTTTATGACAGAGCCCAGCGACTCAGACCTTTTGTTTGACCTTGACGTAGCAGCCGCCTGCGGAATCACGATTCCCCAGGATTTGCTTGACAGCGCCAACGAAATAATCAAAGACGGAAAGCTTACAAAAAAATAAGCGCGGAACGACATTATGCTCGCAAGCATTTTAATTGAAGGTTTGATTTACGGAATAATGGTTCTCGGATTGTTCATGACTTTCCGAGTCCTCAACTTTTGCGACATGACCGTTGACGGTTCCTTTCCTATGGGCGGCTGCGTTTTGGCGGCTTGTCTTACCCACGGAATCGCGCCTTCAATCGCTTTGCTTTTGGCATTCGCCGCCGGCATTTGCGCGGGCCTTGTTACGACATTGGTTTACACAAAGCTTCGCGTGCCGGACTTGCTTGCCGGCATTTTGGTTATGACAATGCTTTACTCAGTCAACTTGAGAATCATGTCAAACCACGCCAATGTTTCGTTCTTAAAAATTCCAACGATATTTTCAAAAATAATTTCCGCCGTTCAAAAAGCGCAAGCGGCCTTTTCGCCCGAGTGGGCCATCGCCGCATACGTTTTTGCCGTCGTGCTTATCCTTTGCGTTTTGCTGAACTTGTTTTACAACACCGATTTTGGCCTTACGATGGGAGCGCTTGGCGCCAACCCGCAAATGGTCGTAAGCCAAGGCGTAAACATAAAGTGGATGCGCGGTGTGGGCATTTGTTTTGGAAACGCGTTGGCCGCTCTTTCGGGCGCGCTCTTCGCGATGTATTCCGGTTTTGCCGATGTTGGAAGCGGAACGGGCGTCGTGGTCTCCGGCTTGGCTTCGCTTATGCTTGGAGAATTTGTTTTAAGGTCGAACAGAATCTCGCTCCAACTTTTGCGCGTTTTGATCGGCTCGATAATTTACCGCGCGCTTATGTTCCTTGGCCGCCGCTACGGCTACGTAATCGGAATGAATTCCAACGACTTAAAATTGATTACAGGCCTTTTGATCATTCTTTGCTTGATAATTTCTAAATACGACATAGCCAAATTTTTGCGCGAGCATTTGACTCGCCCTGCAAAGGAGGGCCAAAATGCTTGAGCTTAAAAACGTTTGCATGACCTTTCACGCGGGAACCCCCGACGAAAACCGCGCGCTTAAAAACATCAACCTTAAAATCAACCAAGGCGACTTTATCACTGTCATCGGTTCCAACGGAGCCGGAAAGTCCACTTTGATGAACGTAATCGCGGGCACCTACAAGGCCAGCGCCGGAGAAATTTTCTACCAAGAAAAGAACGTGACAAAGGAGCCTGAATACAAGCGCGCCCGCTACATCGGACGCATTTTCCAAAACCCGCTTTTGGGAACGGCCGGCAAAATGAGCTTGGAAGACAACATGGTCATCTGCTCCAAAAAAGGTTCCAAGTCCCTTAAGATCAGCCTTAACAACAAACTTCGCGCGGCCTTTAGAGAGCAACTAAAAGCGCTCGACATGAATTTGGAAAACCGCCTTAACGACAACGTTGAGCTTTTGTCAGGCGGACAACGACAGGCGCTTACCTTGCTGATGGCGGTTATGTCAAAGCCCGCGCTTCTTCTCCTTGACGAGCACACGGCCGCGCTGGATCCCGCCAACGCAGACCTTGTAATGAAGCTTACCCGCCGCTTTGCCGACGAGTACGGCCTTACTGTAATGATGATCACCCACAACATGCAGCAAGCCTTGGATTACGGAAACCGCCTCTTGATGATGGACGGCGGAGAGGTGATTCTTGACATCGGCCGCGAGGAAAAGGAAAAGCTTACGATGGATTCGCTTGTCCAAAAGTTCCGCACGATAAAAAAGCGCGACCTCAACAGCGACCGAATCCTATTGCAGTGACAAAAAAAGCGGCCTTGCGGCCGCTTTTTTTGTCAGTTTATAGTTTCGGTTCTATTTCTTCAACTTCTTCAATCTTTCTTCTTCAACCTTGTCGTGCTGCTCTTGCAAGAGTTCCATGACGCGGTCGATTGTCTTTTGCTTGGGGTCAAGCTCGTCGGCGGGAAGGGAATCCAAAACGCTTTTTCGGAATTCCTTGCAATTTATTACGGGGCTTGCGGTGTGCAAAACCAAGTCTTCTTCAACCAAGTCGTAAAGCATATTCTCGGGGTTTTCGGGATTGATGCGCAGACAGTTTCCGTTGTTGGAAACCAAAATCATTATGTCAAACAAGCGCAAGTAACTGTCGATTTCGCGCAAGCCCCTTTTTGTCTCCGGCTTTCCGGGGCGGTAACGGGTTCCCGCCGGGTAAACCAAAATCACTTCGCCGCGCTTTTTGCAAGCGTCCATCGCTCGCATTGAGGCGAAGTTGATTTTGCGGGCGCGGGCTTCTTCTTCGGCCTTTTCTTCCGGGCTAAGCTTGTCAAGCGAGCGGGTGGGGTAGATTACGACGCGGGTAAAGGCTTCGGTAAAGCCGCGGACAACCGGGTCGGCCTCGTTCAATTTCATTCCAGCGACGGCTACGATTTTTTCGGAAAATTCTTTGGCCCAGTCGCTTCCTTGTTTTTCCAAGAAATATACGATTTCCGGAAGGTCAAGGTTTGTATAGTGCTCGGACAAAATCAAGCCGGATTTTCCCGCCTTGACTTGCTCGTAAAAGTCCTTAAAGTTTTCAAGGTTGCCCAAGCCGGAGCCGGGCAACAAATTTTCGTCAAGGATTTGCCACATCATCGGGCGGTTTGAAATGTTGGCCGGCTGGTAAATGTTTGATTCGTCAATTTTTGCTGCCGCGACAGAATTTTCCTTTAATGCGGCAAAGTTTTTTGAGTATCTTTGAATCAATGTCTGTCCCATAGTTCACCTCGAAAAGTTGTAATACTCTTCATTGTAACACATTTTCGCGGAATTGTGAAGAAGCCTGTTTGTTTCGTGGCTTGATTTTCCCGTCCTTGCGCTATATAATTGTAGAATGAACATCGCGCTTTTTACTGATTCGTACCTTCCCACAAAGAGCGGAATTGTCACCGTCGTCTTGCAGCACAGGAAAATTCTTGAGGACATGGGCCACCATGTCGTCATCGTTACCGTCAACACAAAGGAAGAGGAAAAGGCTTTGGCCGAGCGCGACAAGGACGAAAACATTTTGCGAATCCGCTCCGTCCGCGGGGAATGGTTCGGCTTTCCTGACCAGTATGTCGGCTTTCCGCACGAAAAGAAAATCCTAAAATTTTTGGTAAAGCACAACGTTCAGCTTATACACTCGCATACGGAATTTTTTGTGGCCCACGCGGCAAAACTTTCCGGAAAAAAACTGCATATTCCTGTAATAGCGACGACCCATACCCTTTGGGAAGATTTTTACAAGTACTACCTTTTTGGCGGAAGGTTGATACCCGTTCGCATAATCAGAAAAATCGTAAAGCGCTTGTACAAAAAATTCTACGCCTTGATCAATGTCTCACAAAAAGCGCGCGACTACTTTAAGATGCCTTTTATGCTGCCCAACACTCCGTCGGCGATAATTCCAAACGCGCTGGATTCCGATTCATTTTTGCAGTGCGCGATTTCGGAAAAAGAAATTCAAGCCGTGCGAAAGCAATGGGGAATCAAAAAGGACGACATCGTCTTTTTGTTTTTGGGCCGCGTCGTCGAGGAAAAGCGCGTCGAGGAGTTGCTTGACGTTTGCATGCGCGTGATTCAAAAGAACGCAAAGATAAAAATTTTGTTTGTCGGAGCGGGACCTGCCGTTCAAGCTTTGGAAAAAAAGTCGCGCCCTGTAAGCGACCGAATAATTTTTACCGGCTACGTTCCCTGGACCGAAGTCCATTCCTACTATCAATTGGGAGACGTGTTCATCACCGCCTCGCTTTCGGAAATGCATTCGATGACAATTTTGGAAGCGCTTATGACGGGACTTCCGGTTGTCGCTCGGCGGGACACTAGTTTTAGCGACACGATTTTTGAAGGCAAGAACGGCTTTATGGCTGACACTGACGAAGAAATGGACGCCTACATGTTGGACTTGGCGGCGGACAAAAAAAAGCGCGAGGCCTTTGGAGAGTACAGCAAGAAAGTCGCCAAAGGATTTTCGCTTGAAGTTTACGGAAAGAGAACGGTGGCCTTTTACCAAAAGGTTTTGGACACGTTCCCCGAAAAAATCACAGACGAAGAATTGAAAGCCGCTGTCGACAGCGTGGAGGTATAAAATGAAAAAGCTTGGAATTATCGGCGCGATGGAAGTGGAGAACAAGATTATTCTTGACGCGCTTAAGGCCGAAGGCAATGTAAAAGAGACAAAGGCCGGCGGAACGGTTTACTACGAAGGCGCGATTGGCGGCCAGCAAATAGTTTTGGCCCGCAGCGGCGTCGGCAAAGTGAACGCCGCCCTTTGCGCGCAAAGAATGATTTTGCAGTTTGGCGCGGATTTTGTCGTAAACTCAGGAATCGCCGGCGCGATTGGAAAGGGCCTTGGCGTTTTGGACGTGGTCGTTTCTAGCGACGCGATCTATCACGACATGGACGCAAGCGCCTGGGGCTACAAGGTTGGCCAGGTTCCGCAAATGGATGTCTTTACTTTTGACGCCGACAAAAAAATGGTCGAGAAAATTCAGGAGATTTTTCCGACGCTTCCCGAAGCGAAAGGACATAAGCTTGCGGTTGGACGCGTCGCTTCCGGCGACCAGTTTATCGCGGATAAAGGAATCAAAGCAAACATAATTAAAAACTGCGATCCCCTTTGCGTTGAGATGGAAGGAGCGGCAATCGCTCACGCTTGCTATTTGTGCAAAACTCCGTTTGTAATCATCCGCACCCTTAGCGACATGGCCGACGACAACGAAGAGACGACCTACACCTTTAACGAGGAGACCGCCGCCCACCTTAGCGGAGCGATTTTGCTTGCAATCATAAAGCAAATATAATATAATTTATTCCATGAGCGAAGAGAACAACAAAAGTCCTTTTGGAAATTTTGGCGACGACTTGGATGAATTGTATCTTTACGAGGCGTACCGAGAAGGCGTTCATAGGCTTCATTCAAGCGAATACCTTTTTGACTTTAAGACTGGAAAGTACCATGCCTTTAGCGTCGCTAGAACAACTCCTGGCTTTTGGGCCGCCGATGGAAAAATCGTAGACGCGGTTCCTGTTTTCTTATCGAAATTTGACAACGACGATCCTTATCGCGCCTTGGTTCAAAAGCATTTGGACGAAGAATGGCTTAAGGAAAATTTGGCCGACGGACATTTGGAAGAGTTTGACTACTGCAGAAAAATTGACGGCATTGACCGCTGGTTTAGAATGGCATTGACGGCCGTTTGCATGCAGCCTGGCGAGGACGTTCGCTTTGTCGTAATCGCAACGACTGACATCACCGATCTTATCAGCGAGCGCGAAAAGATGAGCGAAGAGCTTACAATCACCAACGCCCGCCTTAAGCGCGAAATGTCGATTTTGCGCGCCTTTAAGAACATTTACTTTATTTCGTTTTCGATCGACATCAATTCGGAGTTGGTTCACATCATCGAAGCGCCGGATGACTACAAGGATTTTGTAGCAAAGGTGAACGGAGACTTGCGCCAAACAGTTCAGATGATGTCGCAAAGTTTGGTCGCTCCGGAATACACCGAAAGCTACGCGAAATTTTTGGAACCCCGCGACATCGACAAGCGCTTGCCAAATTCCAATTTGCTTACTTACGACTTTTTTACAAAAACCGGAATGTGGTGCCGCTGCCATTTGATTGTAGTTTCAAAAGACAGGAACAATAAAATTGAGCTTGCGATTTGCGCGACTCAAAACATCACCGAAGAAAAAGAAAAGGAAATTCGCCTTAAGCAAGCTTTGGCTGAGGCGAACGAAAAAAATTAATTATGGTAATTTCTTCTATTGATTTAAAAGACGGCCATGTCGTTCAATTAAAGAACGGAAAGGATTTGGTCTTGCAGCGCGACGATGCCGACGCTCTTATCAACGACTTTAATTTTTACGGAGACGTCGCCGTAATCGACCTTGACGCTGCGATGGGCCACACAGACCTTAAGGGCAACACTGTCAACACGCCGCTTTTAAAAAGCCTTTTGCGAAAGGGCAACGTCAGGACCGGCGGCGGCGTTCGCAGCGTAAAGCGCGCGAGAGAATTGATCAGTCTTGGCGCCGAAAAAGTAATCGTTGGAAGCGCCGCTTTTAACAAAGAGGCAAAGGGCGAAAGCGACATTCTCAATGCTGAATTTTTGCAAGAGCTTTGCGACACGATTGGAAAGCAGCGCGTCATAATTTCTGTAGACAGCATTAACGGAAAGATTGCCGTTCACGGTTGGAAGGAAACGCTTGACATACCTCTAGTCGCCGCCGCCAAGGCCGCCGAACAATACTGCTCGGAGCTTTTGTGGACTTGCGTCGAAAAAGAAGGCTGCATGCAGGGAACGAATATGCAGGCCGCCAAGGAATTGCGCGAGGCGGTAAAGTGCAAGGTTGTAGTCGCCGGCGGAGTTTCCACAGTTGAAGAAATCGCGGAACTGGAGCGCTTGGGCTGCGACGTTCAACTTGGGATGGCGCTTTACACAAACAAGGTTTCGCTCAAAGACTCTTTTATGGAATGCCTTGATTGGAAAAAAGTGGACGGAATGGTTCCCGTCATCGCGCAAAGCGTAAACGGCCAAGTCTTGATGATGGGCTACTCAAACCGCGAGGCCTTTGAAAAAACATTCGCCACAAAAAAACTTACATTTTGGAGCCGCACAAGAAACGTTCTTTGGACCAAGGGCGAAACGAGCGGCCACTTTTTGGAAGTCAAAAAATTGCGCGTCGACTGCGACCGCGACACGGTTTTGGCCACTGTCGTTCCACACGGAGGCGTTTGCCATACAGGAAGCTTTACTTGCTTTGGAGCGGAAGCCGACGAAGCCTCAAGCCTTGAGCGCTTGTACCAGACGATCAGCGAGCGCTTTGCAAATCCCAAGCCCGGCTCTTACACCGCCACCTTGGACGACAAGCGCGTCCGCGAAAAGGTTATGGAAGAGGCCGGCGAATTGTGCGAGGCCCCTGACCGCGAGGAAGCGATTTGGGAAGCGGCGGATTTGCTTTACTTTGTCAGCGTCTTGATGTACAAGGAAAAGGTTTCTTGGAAGGACGTGCTTGACGAGCTGGACCGCCGCCACAAAGAGAAATGAGCTGCAAGCCTAAGAAGACCGCCGCTTAAATCCTAATAGAAATTTCGCCGCTGGAAAGGGCGCGCTCGCTTCCGTCGTTAAGGCGGACTAGCAGGCGCGCTTCTTTGTCTATGCCCAGGACTGTGGCCGCGTAGGCGGATTTGTCGTCGCCGATTACTGGAATAACCGTTATTTCTTTTCCGATTATAAAGGAGCGTTCGGCGTATTCCGCGGCCGTCGCCTGCCACGCGGCTTCGCTTTGTTCGCCGCTTTGCAGCAAGCCAAAAAGTTTTTGCGAAATGTCGCGCGCCAATTCCAGGCGAATGTCGGCGGCCCGATTTGAGGCCTTGCAATCGGTTGAGGCGGCCGCTTCTTGGGCTTGCGAACAATCTTGTTCCTTGCCAAGAACCGCGCCGGCCCGATTGGCGATGTCCGCCGGAAAATCGCTTGGGTAAATGTTAATGCCGATTCCGATTGCGGCCGCGTCGATTTTGCCTTGCGCTCCGATGTGGCCTTCCGCCAGTATGCCGCAAACTTTTTTTTCTGCAACATAAATGTCGTTGACCCATTTTATTTTTGCGTCAACGTTAAAAAGTTCCTCTAGCGAACGGCAGACAGCGACAGCGGCCGCGGCTGTCAACCTGGCCGGCGCTTGGATTGGATTTTTTGGCGCGTGGATGGCGGTAAAATAAATTCCTGTTTGGGCGGGCGAATAAAAGGAGCGGTTAAGGCGGCCCCGGCCCGCGCTTTGCTCGTAGGCGGCGATTACGGTTTGGTCAAGGTCGCCAACGTTTTGCGCGTCGGAAAGAAGGCGCAGCGCGTGGGCGTTTGTGGAATCGATTGTTTGAAAATGGATTAAGTTCATGACGCTAACCTGCGCGCGGGCCGGATCTTAGGCTTGCGACGCCTTTCGGTTACTTTTTTCCGAGTAATGAAAAGTCTTGCGCGTTTGTGGTGTAGATGATTCCGCTTCCGCCTTTGGAAAAGCATTCAAGGCTTTTTATCGCGTCGGCGATTTGAGCGGCTTTGTCCGCGGGGGCCAAAATCATGAGCATTTCTTTTTCGGGAACGATTTCAACGCCAAAGAATTTTGCGTCGCCTTCGCGGGCCGTTCCGCGTCCGCCAAGAACAGTTCCGCCGCCGGCTCCGGCGCTTCTTGCTGCTGCCATCGCGTCTTCGGCGTAGCCTTTGTTCATTATCGCTGTAATCAATTGAAATGAATTGTCGGACATGGATTTTTCCTCCTTGCATAGGTCGGCCTTGCTGCCGCTCTTTATAAACGAGTTGACTTTTATCGAAAACAAAACGCCGTCGCGGCCTTTTTTCTTTTGGCATTCTTCCGCGATCGCTTGGCGAATCTTTTCTTCCGCTTCTTCGGGAACGACGGACAAAAGAATTTCTTTTGAACTGTCGCCAAAGCCCAAGAGCGAAAGTATGTTGTTGGGCGCGGTTCCCCGGCCTGGAATTATCGTTCCGCCCGGAGCGCCGGCCGCTTTGGCCGCTTGGCTTATCGCGTCGCACTGGCCGCTTGGGACTATGACCGTCAACAGCTTGAACATTTTATTTGGCCTCCTTTTTGTTTTGCTTGGCCTTGTAAATTATTCCCATAATTTGAATCGCGCTCAAAGGCATCATGGCCACAAGCGCGATCACGCCAAAGGAGTCGGCGGGATTTGCCGCGGCCGCTCCGATTGTAAAGGACAAAATAAAAGTCGAGGTAAGAGGGCCGGAAGCGACTCCGCCTGAGTCAAAGGCAATTCCAGTCCACAGGGGCGGGCAAAAAATCATCAAGAGCATGCTGAGCGAATATCCTGCCGCCAAAATCCATTTTAAGTTAAAGTTAAAGACGTTGGCTAAGAGCGCGATCGCAATCGCTATAGCCGTTCCCGCCGAAAGGAAAACCAAAAGGGCCTTGCGCTTTATCGTTCCGCCGGAGACGCGCTCCACTTGCTCGCATAAAACCCAAACGGCTGGCTCCGCGCAAACGATGACGGCGCCAAAAATTATTCCAATCGCGATAAGAAGAAAAAGCCATGGCGTTCCGCTTGCTCCGGCAAGGCCGTGTTGGCTAGCCAACTCTCCAAGAATTTTTCCAAGCTGGTTTCCCGCGTCGGCAAAGCCGCCGTTGACGCCCGTCAAAAAAATCACAAGGCCAAAATAGGCGTAGACAAAGCCGACGATGATTCTTGCGCTTTGGCGAACTGTCATCTTTAAAAGCGTCAATTGGAAAATCACAAAGAGCGCGAAAAGCGGAGCGATCGCAAAAAGCGACTCGCGCAAAAAGATCGGAAAAAGATTTGCGAACGGCAAGAATGTTTTTGCGAAAAATCCCGCGTTGGCCGCCTCTTCCAATTCCACTTGCGCGATTTCTTGGACAAAGCTTTGCGGAACGCGCAAAAAAATCGAGTAGGCCAAGACGGCCATAACCGGGCCTATGCTGGCCGTTCCAGTAAGTCCAAACGACGAGTCGCTGTTTTTTGCCGCGCGCACGGCGGACACGCCCAAGCCTAGCGACATTATGAACGGAACGGTCATCGGGCCCGTAGTCGCTCCGCCTGAGTCAAAGGCGATCGGCAAAAAGTTTTGCGGCGCGAAAAAGGCCAGCGCGAACAAGAGCGAATAAGATATGAAGAAAAAAATCTTAATCGGAAAATTCAAAATCGTTCGCAAAAGACCCAAAAGCAAAAAGAATCCGACGCCGCCTGCGATCGCGAACGTAAAGGCCAGCTTGTTGACGAACGGAAAAATGCTTTTTACTTGGTCGCCAAAAACTTGTATGTCTGGCTCGGCAGCCGTTACGATAAAGCCAATCGCAAAGGCGCAAAGCAACAAAAGCGCCAAGTTTTTCTTTGCCACCAGCGCCGAGCCGCAGCGCTCGCCCATCGGCTCGATTCCCATTCCCACGCCCATCAAAAATACGGTCAGGCCAAAAATCAAAAAAAGGCCGCCCAAGGCAAAGCGCGCCAACAAAGTTTTTTCCAGCGGAACGATTGTAAGTCCCAAAGCGAGAACGATTAAAATTACCGGGAAAACCGACTTTGCCGTTTCCTTGAACTTGGCCGCGATGTCCATTTACGGCTTATTTTATTGCATTTGCGGCCTTGACGCAAGGGAGGGCGCGGCCTAAATTTCCCTTGAAAAAAAGCGGGATATGCTTTATAATGGAAGAATCGTGGCAGTCCTTTATATTGTTGGAACGCCTATAGGCAACTTGGGCGACATCACTATGCGAGCGTTGGAAACTTTCCGTTCCGTTGACTTGGTGGCGGCGGAAGACACGCGGCATACGCTGGAACTGCTGACGCATTTTGAGATACGAAAGCCGATGCTTTCTTGCCGGGCTCAAAACGAGGACGTCGCGGCCGACAAAATCATCGACCTGCTCAAAAAGGGCCAAAACGTGGCCTACGCCAGCGACGCAGGAATGCCGGGAATCAGCGATCCGGGCTCGGTTTTGGCCTATAAGGTAAGACAGGCCGGCTTTAGCGTGGTTCCGATACCGGGGCCCAGCGCCTTTGCCACTTTGGTCAGCGTGGCCGGCCCGGGCGGAAAAACCTTGGTTTTTGAAGGCTTTCTTTCGCCAAGCCCCGGAAAGCGTCGCAAGCGACTGCGCGAGCTTTTGGAGGCCCAAAAGGCCTTTGTTTTGTACGAATCGCCGTTCAGAATTGTTAAATTGCTGGCGGATATTGCCGATATTGACAGTGAGCGCAGGGTTGTTGTAGGCCGAGAGCTTACCAAGCTCCACGAGGAGATTGTGGACGGCCCAGCGGCTCAAGTTAGGGACGATTTTGCGGCAAGGCAGTCCATAAAGGGCGAATTTGCCGTATTTGTCGCCGGAATTTTAGGGAAGGGAAGGCCGTCAGACGACGAGTAGCGCAAAAAAAATGCGAAAATTCGCAAAAAAACGCTCAACTTGCCGCCAGAAAAGGCCGATAATTTAAGTAAGAAGGCTTAAAATGACCCCAAAAGGGCTGTTTTATGGCGCTAATAGATTTGTAGAGGTGCAATATGAGAATAGATCAAATTGGAGGAATCAATCCTCTTAACAACGTTCAGAACACAAAGCGGACACAGAACGCCGGAAGCGTAAAATCAGCTCCCGATTCAATCACTGTATCTGCCGAAGCCAAGGAGATGGCCGAAGCCTATTACCTCAAAGGCATCGCCGACGAGACTCCTGACGTTCGCGCTGATTTGGTTGCCCAAATCAAAGAAAAGATTAAGGACGCCAATTATCTCAATCCGCAGACAATTAGCGCCACAGCCGACCGAATCATGCAGGCTTACGGAATATAATCCAAAAGTCTTAAGGCTTTAGACTGAATTGATAATTAAGGGCGGAATTTACATTCCGCCTTTTTTTTTAAGATTTATAAAGTAGGGAAAAAAATGGCAGACTTTATATTTAAAGTTTCGCCCAACATCGTTTTGGGCTCTTATTCGCTTAGCCGCCTTGGCCAGTTTGCCGGCGAAATCGGAAAAAAATTTATGGTCATTCTTGACCCGATGCTTCGCGAAGTCGGAATCGCCGAAAAGGTGACAAAGTCTTTGGACGACCACAGCATTGAATACTTTGTCTTTGAGGAGCTGAGCGAAGGCGCCGCCACAAAGACGATTGAGCAAGCCTTGACTTTGGCTCGCCAGGCCCACGTTCACGGAGTGATCGGAATCGGCGGAAACAAAGTTTTGAACGTTTCAAAAGCCGTTTGCGGCCTTTACTACGAAAGCCACGACTTGTACGAATTTGTCGACGGCTCGGTTCCGGGGGTGGCGCCGCTTCCCTTGATTTGCGTTCCCACGACAATCAGAAGCCCCTACTTGTTCTCAACCTTTACGCCGGTTGTGGACTCGCGCTCAAAGTCTACAAAAATCATAAAAAGCAAAAACTCAATTTGCAAGCTGGCGGTATTCGACACAAACTTGACCGTTTCGCTTACCGAAAACCAAATCGCCTCGATGGCGCTTGAAGTTTTGTGCTTGGCCACCGAAGCTTACCTTTCGCCCAAGGCCTCCTTCTTTAGCGACATGGTCGCCGAAAAAGCCGTAGAGCTTACAGGCTACGGCCGCGACGGAGCGCCCAGCCTTATGATCACCACTCCCAGCGAAGTCTTGCTTAGCCAAGGCGGCTGCATGGCGGGCTTGGCGTCTTCAATCGCCTCGCAGGGCGCGGCCACGCTTTTGGCTTTGAGCATCAACACTAAGTTTAAGATTTCGCAGTCGCTTGTAACGGCGATTTTGTTCCCTTATATCATCGAAGACCACGCCAAGTTTAAGGGCGAGCGCATAGCCCGCCTTGCAAAGATTTTGCGCGCCGCTCCCGAAACCGCTACGGTAGAAGAAGCCTGCGCCGCCTACGCGGAAAACATCCGCGAGCGAATCGCCAAGGCCAACCTTCCGGCGCGCCTTAAGGACTTGTCGCTTAGCGTTGACGAACTGACTTTGGCCGCCGAAGACGCGGGCCAGTTGGACATGGTCAACTATTTGCCGCGCAGCATGACAAGCGACGACTTGTTCGATTTGATTAAGCTGGCGTTCTAAGTCGCTCGTGTTTTTGCTTGCAAGACCGTAATCGTTTGTTCGAGCGGTTCCGCCGCGTCTTGCAGACGCTGCTGGGCTGCGCTATAATGTTCCCATGGAATTTGAAAAGCTGATTGACAACATAATGGACTCTTACAGCGAGTTGGGCGGAATAAACCGCAGCGGGGCGGAAAACCTTCCAAACCGCGCCAATGTTGTCAGCGCTTTAAGCGACTTGCAGGCCTTGATTTTTCCCGGCTTTAAGTACGACGAACAGTTGGACAGCGAAAATCTCCGCTATGTCGTCGCAAAGCACGTCAACCGAGTAATTTCAATCCTTACGCCCGAGATTCAAAAGGCGCTTTTGTGCGTTCTTTCGCAGGACTGCGACGGCCAAGAGCAGGCGGAGGAGCGGGCGCAAAACTTTAGGAATTCCCACTGTTCAAACTTGGCCCAAAAGACTGTGGAGGCCTTGATCGCCGCCATTCCCGACTTGCGCGCGAAAATCCAAAAAGACGCGGCCGCCATAACTGCTGGAGACCCCGCCGCCAGGTCCATGGGAGAAGTTATTTTGTCATACCCGGGACTTGAGGCAATAATCGTTTACCGCATCGCCCACTTTCTTTACAAAAACGGCGTTCCCCTTGTTCCGCGAATCATGACCGAGCACACCCACGGAAAGACCGGAATCGACATCCACCCCGGAGCCGAAATCGGCGAATCCTTCTTTATCGACCACGGCACCGGCATCGTAATCGGCGAAACGACCGTAATCGGAAACAACGTAAAGCTTTACCAAGGCGTGACGCTGGGCGCCCTTAGCCTTCAAAAGGACTTGACAGACAAAAAGCGCCATCCGACAATCGAGGACGATGTAATCATCTATTCAAACGCCACGATTTTGGGCGGTCAAACTGTCATCGGAAAGGGCAGCGTCATCGCCGGAAACTCTTGGATAATCGAATCCGTTCCGCCCGGAACAAAGAACTAAAAAAAACAGAGCTTCCCAACAGCACCGCTGCCAAGAAGCTCTGCTGTCCAGCAAGCTGGACATCGGAGAGAGTTTATCAGCTTATTTACAAGCTTGAGTACAATATACATTGAGCGTGAAATTTAGTCAATATAAAATGGCGCAAAAAAAGGCCTTTTTAAAATTTTTTTTCTAATTTGTTGAAAAAATCACCAAAAAAACGCGTAACTGTTGTATGATATATACAGAGGAATTATGGCAAAAAAAGGAACGATAGTTTTTAAGTGCTCGGAATGCGGCTACAGCCAGCCCAAGTGGTTGGGCCGTTGCCCTGAATGCGGCCAATGGAACACGATGCAAGAATCCATTGAGGATCCCAACGCCGTCGCGGCTTCTTTGCGGGGCTCAAATTCGGCGCAAATGGCAAAGCCCGTTCCGCTTTCTACGGTTCAGGCGTCGGAGGGGGAACGGATTTTAAGCGGCATTAGCGAGTTTGACCGCGTTTTGGGCGGAGGAGCCACAAAGCGCAGCGCGATTTTGCTTGGCGGCGAGCCCGGAATCGGAAAAAGCACCCTGTTAATCCAAGCGGCGGCCAATGTAAGCCAAAACCAAGCGGGCCGCGTCCTTTATGTTAGCGGCGAGGAGTCCGCTTCCCAAATAAAAAGCAGGGCCGACCGCCTTGGCTTGGACACGTCAAAAATAGAAATACTCTGCGCGATGCGGCTGGAAGACACTCTTAGCGCCCTGGACAAGCTTAACCCGACCTTTGTCGTCGTTGACTCCATTCAAACAGTTTATTCTGTCGAAGGCGGAATCATTCCCGGAACGGTCAACCAACTCAAGTATTGCTCCAACGAGCTTATCGGCTGGGTAAAGGAGCGCGACTCGGTTTTGGTTATGACCGCCCATGTCACCAAGGACGGAAACATCGCGGGCCCAAAAGCGTTGGAGCACATGGTGGACACCGTTCTTTCGTTTGAGCGCAACAACGACGAGACGCGCTTTTTGCGGGCCTTAAAGAACCGCTTTGGCTCGGTTGACGAGCTGGGCATTTTTGAGATGGGCGCCAAGGGCCTCCTTCCGGTAAAGGACCCAAGCGCGATGTTCATAACCCGCCGCGACGGAGACCAGCCGGCCGGAATCGCCTGCGCCGCCGTCTTTGAAGGAAGCCGGGTCTTTATGGTGGAAATCCAAGCGCTTACGGTTCCCGCAAAGGCTTCGTTAAGCCGCGTATATTCAGAAAAGATTGACAGCGCCAGGGTAAGCCGCGTGGCCGCCGTTTTGGAAAAGCGGGCGGGCATTAGGTTCAGCGACCAAGACATTTACGTGAACGTGGCCGGCGGCATCCGCCTTACCGAAAGCGCGATTGACGCGGCTTTGGCGGCGGCGCTTTACTCGGCCAGAAGCGATTTGCCTTTGCCAAACGGCAGCGCGCTTGTCGGCGAGCTTAGCTTGGCCGGCGAAATCAGGCCGGTTTCTAGAATCAAGCAAAGGGTAAAGACGGCGAAAAGTTTGGGCTACGACAAGCTTGTCGCCCCCGAAAAATGCGAGGGCGCGCTTTTTGTCCAAGACGTAAAGGGCCTTGTAGCGGCGATGTTCAGCCGGAAGGCCTAGGCGAACAAGCTCATGATTTTTGCGGTCAGCTCTTTTACGATTGTGGCGCCGGCCGCGAAAGTTCCGATTGAGCTTCCCAACGAAGAAAGTACAAAGACCAAAAGGACTCGGGTGATTCTGTTTGAGTAAAAGCCCTTGACTGTCGCCGCGTCGTCAGACAAGCTTTCCATGTCGCGGACTTTTGGCTTTTTGACAAGCGCTTGTACGATTCCAGTCAAAAGGCCCACGCCGACTAGCGGGCAAAGCGAAGTGATCGGCGCTCCCAAAAAGGCTACCAAAATCGTAAGGGGATGGCCGGCCGCGATTATCGTTCCGATCGCCGCAAGAGCTCCGTTCCAAATTATCCAAGAGCCGACAAACTGGCCGCCCATCTTTTTTCCGCCAAAGTAAAAGCCGGCCGCGATAAGCGCGACGATAAGGACCGGGATCGCCCAGCCCAAAATTTTTCCGCCGATTCCCTTGGGCGGAACTTTTGAAATTTCTTCTGTGTCCGTCGTTTCCGTTCCGGCGGCGATCGCTTCCAAATGTTTTTGAACGCCTGGAAGGTGTCCCGCTCCCAAAATCGCGGTGACGGATTTTGCCTGGTCGCAGTATTCGTTTTTGCATTCCCAAATGTGGGCGGCCAAGTAGCGGTCGCGCTCGTCGATCAAAACTTCCTTTACTTTTGGAAGGTATTCCGAAAGCTCGCCCATCATCGAGTCCATTTCGTTTTCTTTTTTAAGCGACTCGATTTCTTCTTCGCTGATTTCCTCTTTGCTAAAGGCGGAACTTATCAGCGCCGCCAAAAGCTTGCACTTTCCCCAAAAAGAATTTTTTGCCCAGGCGCGGTTTAGCGTAACTTTAATCGGACGGTCAACCAACTCAAAGGGAATGTTTTTGTCTTGGGCCGTGTCTATCGCCGCGCGCATTTCGTCGCCGGGCTTTACGCCGATGTTTTGGCCCATTCGCTTTTGGAAGGAGCTGAGAATCAAGTTGGCCAAAATCAAAAGCGCCTCTCCGCGCTTTAGGACTTTTATGATGTCCAAGTCCTTGTATTTTTCGGGATTGGACATCGACTCGTAGCGGGCGCTGTCCAATTCTATCGCGGCGCATTGCGGGGGATTGTTTTGTATTTCTGTTTTTACTTCTTCAACTGATTGGGCGGAAACGTGGGCCGTTCCGATTAGGGTGATCTTGCGGCCCGCAAGTTCCAAAACTTTTTTTGTAGAAGATGCTTCCATTTTTATTTTTCCTTAACGCGCCATTCAGCCAGGCGGAATTCAAAGAACATCGGGCTTTGAAGCGCCGCGACTTCGTTGTACATTTTTTTTGCAAGTTCCTCGCGGCCCTTTATTTCGTCGTAAAGCGCCATGTAGTAGCTCATCTTTCCTTTTTTGGTGGAATTGTCTTCCTTGATGATTTTTTGCGTGATCAAGTTTTCGGCGTTGGAAGGTCCAAGGTCGTGGTAAAGGCGCAGCATCAAGTATTCCAAAGAGTCGTGGTCGCCGTAATTTTTCATAATCTTTTGCAAGAAGGGTTTTACTTCAAAGCCTTTCTTGTCCTTGTACATGCAGGCCGCGATGATTAGCGGATACGAAATGTTTTGCGGGTAGTAAGAAAAAGCCTTTTCAAATGAGGCGCGCGCTTCGGCGTAGTTTTCTTCGTGCCAGGCAAGAATTCCCAAGGCTTCGTATGCAAAGTAATACTTGGGGTTTGTCTTAATCACCATTCGGTAGTCGTCCAAGGCCTTGGCGTACATATTTTGCTCGTCGTACAAGCCGGCCCGGTAGGCGTATGCCAAAAAGTAGTCGGGGTTGATTTGAGTCGCGCGCGTCCAGGCTTCTTCGGCCTGCTTGAACTTTCCGCGCATTCTTGAGTAGGTTCCCCAGTCCATGTAAAAGTCGTATGAAGTCGGATCCAATTCGATGGCCTTTACGATGTTTTCTTCGGCCAGCTTGTAGTTTTCGTCTTCGGCGTAAAGCTTTCCTTTGTAAGCGTAGGCGATGGCGTTTGTCGGGTCGATGCGCAAAATTTTGTCAAAGGCTTTTTTTGCGTCTTCGATCTTATTCATATAATAGGAAGTTTGTCCGTAGCCAAAAAGCGCGTCTTGGTTGTTTTCGTCGCCTTTGAGGGCGGTCATATAGTAGTTTCTGGCTTCCTTGTATTTTTTCTTGAGGACGCGCTCTCCGCCCAACTCGACGTTGGCGCTGGGGTTTGTGGGGTCAAGGGCAAGGATTTCCTTTATCGCGGCGCTTTTGGCGGAGGCGTTGTTGGAAGCTTTTGCCAAGACTATTTTCATTTCTTTTATTTCTATGTCGGAGGAATTCTTTTGCTCCAATTCGGCTATGACTTTTTGCGCGTCGGCGGTTTTTCCCGCGCTGATCAAAAGGGAGGCGCGGAGTTTTTGCAAGTCGGCGTTTGACGCAAGCGAGGCCGGCATTGAGTCAAAAAGCGCTATGGCGTTTTCCAAAGAGCCGGCTTGCAGGGCGGCCTGCAATTGCAGCGCGAATCCCGCTTCCTCCGAGGGGGCCTTTTTGTTCTCTTCGTTGATTTTTACGTCGGCCGCAAAGATGTTGCCCGCCAAAGAAGCGCAAAGGGCTAGGGCTAAAAAGGTCTTTATGGTTTTCACAGCAAATTCTCCATTTTAGTATATAGAACGATTATAGCAAAAAACGCTCTTGAATTTAAGCGCTTTTTTGAATAAAATCATTCAATATGCTTAAAAAATCTATTCGTAAGATGTTTGGACTCATTGTCCTTTATGCCGCTATTATTGTCGGTATTTTTGTATTGCAGTTTAGAAGCGACTCTATTATAAGAAAAAACATTAGGGCCCTTAGGGTTACGCTCGCCGAGCTGAATGACAGCAAGGGCGGATCGGCTCTAAAAAACAGTTTTCAAGTAAGCTTTAACGGAATTGCCTTTAGCGCGGACGAAAAGAAGCCTGTAGTTTATTCAACCTCTTCGGGCCAGGACGTTCCCGTAACGCTGCTTTCTTACAGTCAGCCGGACAAGCTTTCTTACGCGTTGAATTTTACCAGCAGCGTAAAGCTCATTTTTTCTTTGAGCGACGATTCCGACTCCGCCTCTTTGTGGGTTGCCGCCGAGA
>Ga0256407_10001047_pt1 | contig 61483 bp, 53 predicted proteins | sample RumenRJG_04DNA_FD_193489 | JGI IMG/M metagenome (GOLD analysis project Ga0256407, IMG submission 193489) | Bovine rumen microbial communities from Lethbridge, Alberta, Canada - RJG_04 | ecosystem: Host-associated > Mammals > Digestive system > Stomach > Rumen | place: Canada: Alberta... | reverse complement strand
TTGATGATTTTGCTTGTCTTGATTTGCAGCACTAAGGTAAGTGAAAAATCTGACATGGCAAAATCCTGAGCAACTTTTTGTTGCTCAGGAACTTATAAAGAAATTTAAACTAAAGTGCTGCGGAATCTAGGTCATAAGTAAAAGAAGGAAGTTTTTAGGCTTACTTTCTATATTTTGGTCGCAAAAGTAAGAAAAGTTTTTCAAAACGCAATATTCATGTTCTTTATTTACAACAAACTTTTAGTTTTTGTTTCTTGCGTCAAGATACCAAACATTTTCTTGCGAATTACATCAGGCGTTTCAACGTTTCAGCGTTTCAAGCGTTTCAGGGGGTATGTTTTTGTTTCAAACCCTTATATATTATATATAACTAATTAATAATAAATAAGTTATATATTATAAGGCAAGAATTTGAAACCATCAAAGGGGTAACTGAAACGCTGAAACGCCGAAACGCTTATATTGTAAAATTCATATTACCAGCCACTTACTGTAATTGGCATAGGACAAGAACCGCAAATTACCGGCATAAAACAAGCAAAAACGATGCGAAAAAGGCAAAAACGCCCCCAAATACGCATCGGAGTCGGAAGAATTTGCACATGTCCCGAACGAATCCCGAAGGCATCCCGAACAAAAAAGGTCAGCTAAGCAGACTGATATATGTGCCTATGGCATCCTCAATCTCGCTTATCTTTATGAATTCATCGGCGGTGTGCGAACGGGATGATTCGCCCGGACCGAGTTTGAACGACGGGAATCGCATCAGGGCTTGGTCGCTGAGCGTTGGCGAGCCGAAAGGCTTCTTGCCCATGCCTACAAGTTTCTGAATAAGCGGATGGCTGGTGCTTATGCGTGATGAATTCAGTCTTGTTGAGCGATATTCGGCTCCGGGAACGTGCGATTTTATTATGTCGAAAACCTCTTGGTTAGAGTAGAGTTCGTTGGTGCGTACATCGACTACAAACGTGCATTTGTCGGGCACAACATTGTGCTGAGTTCCGGCATTTATAACCGTTACCGACATTTTGTTTGCGCCCAGAAGGTCGGAAACCTTCTCGAAATGGTAGTCTCTGAACCATTCAATCCAGCCGAGGGCTTTGTAGATGGCATTTTCGCCTTCGTTGCGCGCCGCATGTCCGGCCTTTCCGGTGGCGGTAACATCAAGCACCATCAAACCCTTTTCGGCAACGGCAGGCTGCATTCCGGTAGGCTCGCCAACTATGGCAACATCAATTTTAGGAAGAAGCGGAAGAACGCTTTCTATTCCGTTTTTGCCCGAAACTTCTTCCTCGCACGATGCAAGGTAGACGAGATTGTAATCGCGCTTTCGGTCCTTCAGCACTCTGAAGGTCTGAAGCAGAGAAACCAGTCCGCCGCCGTCGTCGTTGCTGCCCAGTCCGTACAGAATGTCGCCTTCGATTGTTGGCTCGAACGGATTCCGGGTGTACGAACTTGACGGCTTTACGGTGTCGATGTGTGCGTTAAGGAGTATCGTCTGGCGGGATTCGTCAAAATCGGGCGCGATGGTCCAGATGTTGTTTCCGCTGCGGTGGGTTGGCAGATTTTTGCTGTGCATGTAGTTTTGCAGCAGGTCGGCAGCGATGTCCTCGTTTCGGCTTATCGATTCGGTTCTTATCAGATTCTGAAGCAGTTCGACAGCCTCTTGCGTTAGTTTCTTTGTGTCGGCAATCATAAATATTATTTTGTTTAGCGATGCAAAAATAGCAAAAATACACTAATATGTGATACACCTTTGGTAGTTGCTTGTTACATTTCGTAAAATAAGTGCGAAAGTATAGACGCCTGATGGCTAAAATAACTATTTTTGCCGTATAGTAATCGACTAAATGGAATCTTAATACGTAACAAAGAAGATAAACAGAATTTGATTTTGTGGCTCGTTCATATTGATGTGTGGAAAAAGGCTGACCCTCATGAGGATAATTAATCTTATAACCGACGACATAAAACCTTATGTCTGTGCAGACCCGTTTCCGGTGGTGCACAAGTACGGCGTGTTTCTTACCGTTAGTTTCTGCTGAAACCATCTATTCGCGCGCTCAATCTGCTGGCGGTGGCGAAGCGCAATCCCAACATCTTGGACGTATGACGAAGTCGTCACGAAGCAATCTATATTGCAGGATGAATGGCGGGAACATCGCTCTGAAATGCGGTAAAACCGCCAAAAATGAGTGGAAGGAAGCAACATATACAACTCCCATTCGGCGTTTCGGCTTCGAATCCAGTCTTTGCGTCGCGGACTCAGCATAATCCGCCAGAACGAAATGGTTGTAAATAAGATAATGATAGTTAGATAAGTGTTGTACGTGTTATGAGCAGTTTGCCGCAAAACGCATAACTGCAAGTTCTGAAATCTCCAGTCGTGAAACATTCGGCTGGAGATTTTGTTTTTTCGCCCCCGAAAAGCCACGATTTGTTTGCTATTCTCCGGCAACTGTGCCCGCAGTCGCCGCCAATGCAAAAAAATGCGTTTTTTTGTTTATGTTATTGCAAATAAAGTAATATATTTGCAAGAATAAAAAACAAACAGATGAGAAATAAAATAACGCCTTTAAACATCTTGGTTCAAGAACAGGCTAAGAAGTATGGTAACAGAACAGCATTAAAGTACAGAGATTACAGTCAGGAAAAATGGCTGGATGTTTCGTGGATTCAGTTTGCCGAAAAGGTAAATGCTGTGTCAAGAGCACTTATGGCAATGGGTGTGAGAGTGCAGGAGAACATTGCAGTCTTCTCGCAGAATATGCCCGAGTGCTTTTATTGCGATTTCGGAGCATACGGCATCCGCGCGGTTACCATTCCGTTCTATGCAACAAGTTCCGAGGCTCAGGTTCAGTACATGCTGAACGATGCCGAGGTGCGTTTTATGTTTGTAGGCGAGCAGCAGCAGTACGACACGGCTTTTCGTTCACATTCGCTGTGTCCTACGCTTCAGAAACTTATTATCTTCAGCCGCGAAGTTGTTAAGAATCCGCAGGATACGACTTCAATATATTTCGATGAATTCTTGGCAACCGCAACCGATGCTTTCGACAAGGAGATTGAGGAGCGCAAGCAGGGCGTTCAGGATTCAGAACTCGTAAACATTCTCTACACTTCGGGAACAACGGGCGAGAGCAAGGGCGTAACCCTTCGTTACTCAAACTATTATGCAGCCTTCGATGCCAACATCATTGGTCTTCCCGAACTTAGCGAGAACGATGTAGTCCTGAATTTCTTGCCGTTCACCCACGTGTTCGAGCGCGCATGGTCGTACCTCTGCATCCATCAGGGCTGTACATTGGCTGTAAACCTGCGCCCTGTCGATGTGCTGAAGAGTATGCAGGAGGTTCATCCTTCGTGCATGTGCGCCGTTCCGCGATTCTGGGAGAAGGTCTATGCTGGCGTTATGGACAAGATTGCCTCTTCGCCGAGCGTTCAGAAGAAACTGTTGAGCGATGCGCTTGAGTGCGGACGAAAGTACAACGTAGAGTATCGTCTGAAAGGACTCACTCCGCCGCTCGGCCTGAAACTTAAATACAAGTTCTATGAGAGTACCGTAATCTCGCTTCTGAAGAAGACTCTCGGCTTGGAGAATGCCAACTTCTTCCCAACGGCTGGTGCTGCCGTGCCTCCAAAGGTCGAGGAACTTATTCACGCAGTTGGTATAAACATGATGGTTGGCTACGGACTTACAGAGAGTACCGCAACCGTATCGAACGACTTGCTGAAACAGCCGATTTCTATCGGTTCCATCGGTCGTCCTATATATAATCTCGAAGTCAAGATTGGTGAGAACGATGAGATTCTGCTTCGCGGCGAGACCATAACAAAGGGATATTACAAGAAAGATGCTGCAACAAAGGCTGCCATCGACGAAGACGGATGGTTCCACACGGGAGATGCCGGCTACATCAAGGACGGCGAACTTTATCTTACCGATAGAATCAAGGATTTGTTCAAGACTTCAAACGGAAAATACATCGCTCCGCAGATGCTCGAGAGCAAGTTTGTGGTAGACCGCTACATCGACCAGATTTCAATCATCGCCGACCAGCGCAAGTTCGCTTCGGCCTTGATTATTCCTAACTACGACGCTCTGAAGGAATATGCCGAAAACAAGGGCATCGCATACAACTCAATCGCCGAACTCTGCAAGAACAAGCAGGTAAACGAGATGTTCAAGGAAAGAATCGATACTCTTCAGCAGGAATTTGCTCACTACGAGCAGATTAAAAAGTTTGTCCTGCTGCCTGAACCATTCTCTATGGCAAAGGGCGAACTCACAAACACCCTGAAGGTTAAGCGCCCTGTTCTTTACAAGAACTATCAGGCTGAAATCGATGCGATGTACGCAGAATAAACAGAAAACAACAATTAGGTAGATAAATGATTACAACAGATCAGTTAAAAGATGTTCAGGACAGAACCGAGGCGTTGAACCGTTACCTCGACATCGAGAACAAACTCATTCAGGTTGAAGAGGAACAACTCCGCACGCAGGCTCCCGGCTTCTGGGACGATGCCAAGGCTGCCGAGGAGCAGATGAAGAAGGTAAAAGACTTGCAGAAGTGGATTGACGGCTACAAGGAAGTAAAGGTTCTTGCCGACGAACTTCAGTTAAACTTCGATTTCTACAAAGACGAACTCGTTACCGAGGAGGAGGTAGACACGGCCTATGCCAACGCAATAGAGGCAATCGAGAATCTCGAACTGAAGAATATGCTTCGCGAGGAAGCTGATGGAATGGACTGCGTTCTGAAAATCAACTCGGGTGCAGGCGGCACCGAGAGTCAGGACTGGGCTTCGATGCTTATGCGTATGTATATGCGCTGGGCTGAGGCTCACAACTACAAGGTTCGCATCAGCAACCTTCAGGACGGCGATGAGGCTGGAATAAAGACCGTTACGATGGAAATCGAAGGCGACTCGGCCTACGGCTATCTAAAGGGCGAGAACGGCGTTCATCGCTTGGTCCGCGTATCGCCATACAACGCTCAGGGAAAGCGAATGACATCGTTCGCCAGCGTGTTCGTAACGCCTCTGGTTGACGATAGCATCGAGATAAATGTTGAAAAAAGCAAGATTTCATGGGATTTGTTTCGCTCGGGAGGTGCCGGCGGTCAGAACGTAAACAAGGTCGAGACGGGTGTCCGCCTTCGTTATCAGTATACCGACCCAGATACCGGTGAAACCGAGGAAATCCTTATCGAGAATACCGAGAGCCGTAAGCAGCTCGAAAACCGCGAGAACGCAATGCGTTTGCTCCGCTCACAGTTGTACGACCGCGAGATGAAGCGCCGTATGGCAAAGCAGGCCGAAATAGAGGCTGGCAAAAAGAAAATCGAGTGGGGCTCGCAAATCAGAAGTTACGTATTCGACGACCGCCGCGTGAAAGACCATCGCACGCAGTTCCAGACATCTGACGTAAACGGCGTGATGGACGGAAAAATAGACGGTTTCATCAAGGCTTATCTGATGGAATTCTCTGGTTCTGCAAACAACTAAAGTCTATGGGACTCGAGATAGAAAGAAAATTTTTGGTTTTTGGAGATGGCTACAAACAGCAGGCTTTCTCCAAAAGCCATATTGTACAGGGGTATATCTGTAGCGCAAAAGGGCGTACGGTAAGAGTGCGCATACGCGATGAAAAGGCGTATCTTACAATCAAAGGTCCGTCGGAAGACGGCATCGGCCGCTATGAGTTCGAGAAGGAAATAACGCTCGACGAGGGCAGGGAACTTATGCGCCTGTGCGAGCCGGGAATGATTGACAAGATTCGCTATCTCGTAAAATCGCCCGATGGAATCCATACTTTTGAGGTTGATGAGTTCTTTGGCGAGAATGAGGGGCTGGTAATGGCAGAGGTAGAACTGTCGGCGGCTGATGAAAAGTACGAAAAGCCCGATTTCATCGCTGTCGAAGTTACTGGCGACAGGCGCTTCTACAACTCTCAGTTGATGAGTAATCCGTTCTGCAACTGGAAATCCGAAGTGCTGAAGAAAAATCCGGTTTAATCGGCTCGAACACCTCTGAAAACGTGATTTAAACTATGAAAAAACTTAAAACTTGTGAAAAATAAATTCTTTCTGCTTACAAAGGCCGACCGCCGCGTGCTTGTATTCCTCTCGGCGGCGTTGTGCGTGGCAACGGTAGTTCTGGTGTATTGCACTTTTCATCGTGCAGAGCAGGACGAAAAGGCGTCTCTGGCAACCGAAGAGATAAAGTCGTTCATTGCATCGCTCAATGAGCGTCCGCACGAATCGCGAAAGTGGACTGAATACCCGGCTTATGAGCACAAGGAGTATGCCCGCAACGAACCTGTTGCTCTGAATTTGCATACATTCGATCCAAATACGGCCGATTCCATCGAACTGCTTCAACTCGGTTTTCCCAAGTATGTGGCTCATAACATTCTTGCCTATCGTCGGAAAGGCGGCATGTTCAGAACTCCCGAAAAACTGTCTACGGTCTACGGCATGACGCCCGAGGTCTTCAATCGCGCCAAGCCGTATATTTCGATTACCCTTCAGTCTTCAGCCGATAGAACCGGGCAAAAAGACACGGCAAGTAAGCCGCTCTACGTTGCGCAGCCCAAACTTGCCAAAGGCACAATCGTCGATCTCAACGCTGCCGATACAACTTTGCTGAAGAAAGTTCCCGGCATCGGAAGCGGATATGCAAAGGCAATAGTGCGCTATCGCGAGCAACTTGGCGGATTCGTCTCAGTATCGCAATTGAACGAAATTAAGTCGATTCCATCGGATGCTTTGGCATGGTTCGAGGTCAAGCCGAGCCATTCGGTCAAGAAGATTGACGTAAATTCGGGTGGAGTAGAGAAACTTACGCGTCATCCGTACATCAATTTCTATCAGGCAAAGGCTATCGTCGAGTATCGCCGAAAGCGCGGAGACATAAAGTCCGTTCGCCAACTTGGTTTCATGGAGCAGTTTTCCGAAGCCGACATAAAGCGACTTGAGCCTTACCTCAAATTCTGATGAAAACCGTCGGGAATGTAAAAAACTTTTCATATCTTTGCTATTATGAATACAAAATACTATAATCCAGTTCTCGCAGTCTGTCTCACCCGGTGCATTCAGGCAAGAGACTGGGCGCAGTTGTATTCAATGCTAAAGAAACTCTCTAATACGGATTTCCGAAACGCCGAGAGCCTTATTGCCGAGGTCATTCTGCCCGAGGAAGACAACGACGGATTCTGGCTCGTCTACAACCAGCTTGTAAGATACCGCTGCAAGGCTTTCATGGTCTGCATAGTCCGAAGCACGGCTCGGCTCATTTCTGCCGGAAAATTCTCGCTTGCCAGCAAGAATGCAAAGCCCGTCTTTGAGTTCCTTAACGGCGAGCCGCTCGATGTAAGAATGAAGTTTGTGAAGATGATTCTGCCGCTCATCGCCGATGAAACCGAGGCTGACAGACTTTTTACGGAGGTGGATGTTGAGAGCGAGGAGGCTTTGCTTAACCAATGTCTGCTTTGTGGCACGGAAATTGCTTATTACACTATGTTCAAGCATCTAAAACAGAACGATGCCGAGCGCGATGTGGTGGTGTCGTGCATCAAGAAACTTATAAAGACCAAGACAGACAAGGCGTTCAACATGGCAAGCGTTCTGCAAAGTTACTTCGACGTGGAGAAGCAGCACGGCGTTTATGCCCTCAAACTCGAGCCTTACGAGATGAATTATCTCGACTCGTCGTACAAGACATTTCTGAAAGTTTTAAACAGAATCTAAATATTAAAAATTATGGGTGATATATTTACTTCGGCAGCAATAGCGTGGGGCGTGGTAGCTCTGCTGTTCCTCATTACCGAATTGATGACCGGAACGCTCTATGTGCTCTGCGTGTTCGTTGGCGCGCTTGCTGCATCGTTTGTGCCTCTGTTTGGCGGCGGATTCATCGCGCAGGTAGCAGTATTTGCCATCTTTTCGCTCTTGGCGTTGTTTTTCATTCGTCCTGTTCTGCTCAAGACTCTCAAGACGAAGCAGGCTCCAAAGAGCAATGCCGATGCCATTATAGGCCGTATTGGCAGAGTGAGCCAGACAATCAAGGCTGGCGAGTATGGCAGAGTTGCCATCGATGGCGACGACTGGAAGGCGGAGTCGGTGGAATCGGAAGATATTCCGGTTGGCAGCAAGGTTGAAGTGTTAGATAGGAAGAGTTTAATATTAACTGTAAAAACAATTTAAATTATGGATCCATTACTTATTTTCTTAGGGGTTCTTGTCGTTCTGGTAATTATCGTTGTCCAGAAGTCGATAAAGATTATCCCACAGAGCGAGACAAAGATTGTAGAGCGTCTTGGACGCTATCACGCAACGCTCAATCCGGGTATAAACATCATTATACCGTTTATCGACAAGCCAAAGGAACTTGTAGTGCTGAAGCACAATTCATATCGATATACCGATGTGATTGACTTGCGCGAGCAGGTTTACGACTTCGACAAGCAGAATGTTATCACAAAGGATAACGTTCAGACGCAAATCAACGCGTTGCTGTATTTCCAGATTGTAGACCCGTTCAAGGCGGTTTACGAGATTGACAATCTGCCAAACGCTATCGAGAAGCTTACGCAGACAACGCTCCGTAACATCATCGGTGAGTTGGAACTCGATGAAACCTTGACTTCTCGCGACACCATCAATACAAAACTTCGTGCCGTACTCGACGATGCAACCGACAAGTGGGGTATAAAGGTAAACCGCGTAGAACTTCAGGACATCACGCCTCCAGCAAGCGTTCTTAACGCAATGGAGAAGCAGATGCAGGCTGAGCGTAACAAGCGTGCCGAAATCCTTAACAGCGAGGGTGAGAAGCAGAGTGCAATCCTCCGTTCAGAAGGTGAGAAGGCATCTATGATTAACAATGCCGAGGCCGACAAGCAGGCTGCAATCCTCCGTGCCGAGGCAAACAAGCAGAAGGCAGTCCTCGAGGCTGAGGGTGAGGCTCAGGCAACAATCCGCAAGGCTGAGGCAGAAGCCGAGGCTATCAACAAGATTAAGCAGGCTATAGGCGATTCAAATAACCCGATAAACTATCTTGTAGCCCTTAAGTATATGGAGACTCTTAACCAGATTGCTGGCAAGGAAGGCAACAAGACTGTCTACTTGCCATACGAGGCTACCGGAATGATGGGCTCAATTGGTGGAATCAAGGATTTGTTCAAGGACAAATAAGGCATATTGCTATATAAAAAAGAAACAGACCGCATTTTTCAAGTGCGGTCTGTTTTTTTATCTCTTCAAAAATCAAGATGTCGATTACTTCATCTTGCTGGCAATCTTTGCTGCAATTTCCTTGAATTCATCGGCAGAAAGTTCAAGTTTTGGGTTCTTGAAGTTCATGTCGTTCTCGCTGTTCATCGGCACAAGATGAATGTGTGCGTGAGGAACTTCGAGGCCGAGCACCGCAACGCCAACCTTGATGCAAGGGAAAGCCTCCTTAATGGCGTTTGCAACGTGCTTTGCAAAGATGTGCATACGTCCCAGTTCGTCGTCCTCGAGGTCGAAGATATAGTCAACCTCTCTCTTTGGGATAACGAGCGTATGACCTTTTGCCAGAGGCGCGATGTCGAGAAATGCATAGAACTCATCGTTTTCTGCCACCTTGTAGCTCGGAATCTCGCCTGCAACTATCTTACTGAAAATTGTTGCCATAGTCGTATTGTTTTTAAGTGTTACTGCTCAAAAGAAATGTTTGTAATCTCAAGGTTTATCTTGCCCTGCGGAATTGTAATCTCGGCGATGTCGCCAACCTTCTTGTTAAGCAATCCCTGAGCGATAGGAGTCTTGATTGAAATCTTGCCATGCTTCAGGTCTGCCTCGCTTTCCGAAACGATGGTGTATTTCATCTTCATTCCTGTCTTGGTGTTCTTCATCTCTACGGTAGAAAGAATCTGAACGCTGTCGGTAGACAGTTTGCTTGTGTCTATAATCTTAGCCTCGGCGAGCACGGCTTTGAGGTTGCTGATGCGCATCTCGAGCATGCCCTGTGCCTCTTTGGCAGCATCGTATTCTGAGTTTTCAGACAAGTCGCCCTTGTCGCGTGCTTCTGCAATGGCTGCTGAAGCCGCTGGACGCTCTATTTCTTCCATGTGTTTAAGTTGAGCTACCATCTTGTCGTAGCCCTCTTGAGTCATATAAGCCATATTTATTAAAAATTTTAGTTTGTTTTTCAATTTGGTTTTGCGCGTTCTGGCAGGCGCAAAAAGAAAAAGAATTCCGGCAGTTTGTATTATGCCGGAACCCCTTATCCCAAAACTATCTTGTTTGCAAAGATAATGTTTTTTTCTTAACTTTGGTATCTTTTGGTAAAAAACTTTGTTTTACAACAGCGACTGAATTGCTGCGTCGAGGTCTTTAATCTGCTCGTTGCGCATCTTTATTTCGTTGTCTTTGTTTATGAGGAAGATGCAAGGCACGGTGCTAACTCCGTAGATGTTTGCATAGCTGCTGCTCAGTCCTCTTTCGTCTCTTACGCATACCCAAGGCAGGGCGTCGGCCGATGTCTTCCAGAAGTGCTCGTCTTCGTCGAGCGAAACCTGATAGATTGTGAAGCCTTTGCTGTGGTACTTATTGTACAGTTCGCGCAGCATCATGTTGCGCTGTGCCGACTGCGGAGCACCAAATACGGTAAATTCGAGCAATACTGTCTGGCCTTTAAGCGATGTAAGGTCGCGAACCTTTCCGTTTACATCCTTCAGCGAGATGTTTATGCATCCAGCCTCTGAAACCTTGCTTGGGTCAATCTCCAGCGTCTTTCTCTGCGGAGCGCGGGTATTGTTCATGCCTCGGATGGCTATGTTATGCAGGTTCTTTGTTCTTTCCGACTCCGGATAGGCTGCGTCCCAACTTGTTGCAACGGCTGCGAAGCACTTTATGTCGTCCTTGTTTGTCATTGGGTCGAACAAAAGATAGTTGCCAAGAGTTTGGAACAGGGCAAAGTAAGATGCCGGTTTGTTCGGTGCCTTGAAGATGTAGTTGTACTTTATATCGTTCTTGAACGATTCAACCATCGCCTTTATGCTGTCTTCGGCAATGCCGGGCGCAATGTTCTTGTTGTCTTGCAGTTTGATGATGTTCTCCTTCAGTTTCAGTTGCTTGAGGGCTATTTCCTTTATCTCGGCAACATCGTTGTTTCCCTCAATCTCGTAGTTGCCAGCCATCTGCTTGGCATCTGCCTTAATCTTGATTGTCTCGGTAGAATCGACACAGAAACTTATGATGTTGTTTCCCAGACGGATATGATAGAACTCTGGATTATCTGAAGGCGCGCCCTTGAAACTGAAGTTTCCGTTAGAGCCGAGTTTTACCGAGTCTATAGTCTCGATACCGCTCAGACCGTCAGCCTCGAGATATAGGGTTGAGTCGGCAGCGTTGCTTATGGTTCCTTCGACCACAAATTTAGGAGAGTTGTCGCACGCGGTAAATGCAAGTGCTGACATTCCTATTGCGAAAAGATATTTCTTCATGGATTTTTATGCTTTTTTGATAAATATGAGTTGCAAAGATACAATCCTTCGTTGATTTATAACGCATTTTTTGCATCAAAAATAAATAAAAATTATTTTTATCTAAACTTTTTATGAAAAATAAGGTGTGAATACAGTTTTAAATCTTTATCTTTACCGCGTTTTTTTAGATACAAATAGATATTAAGATGAATGTAATTACAAAGACAGTTGCATTGCCTGATGGAAGAACCATCAGCATTGAAACTGGAAAACTGGCAAAACAAGCCGATGGTTCTGTGATGCTCCGCATGGGCAACACTATGCTCCTGGCCACTGTATGTGCCGCAAAAGATGCAGTACCTGGTACTGATTTTATGCCTCTTCAGGTAGAGTATAGAGAGAAGTATGCCGCTAACGGCCGTTTCCCGGGCGGTTTTACAAAGCGCGAAGGTAAGGCTTCTGACGAAGAAATCCTTACTTGCCGTTTGGTTGACCGTGCTTTGCGTCCGCTTTTCCCTTCAAACTATCACGCAGAGGTTTATGTTAATGTGATTCTGTTCTCAGCAGACGGTGTAGACATGCCAGATGCACTTGCTGGTTTTGCTGCTTCAGCCGCTCTTGCTTGTTCTGATATACCTTTCGAGGGTCCAATTTCTGAGGTTCGTGTAGCACGTATCAACGGCGAGTTCGTCATCAACCCAACATTCGAGCAGCTGAAAGAGGCTGATATGGATTTGATGGTTGGTGCTACAGAGGAGAACATCATGATGGTTGAGGGCGAGATGAAGGAAGTTTCTGAGCAGGATCTTCTTGCTGCGCTCAAGGCTGCTCACGATGCCATCAAGCCACAGTGCCAGCTTCAGAAGGAACTGATGAAGGAACTCGGCACAGACGTTAAGCGCGAGTACTGCCACGAGGTAAACGACGAGGATTTGCGTGCCGATGTTCAGAAGGTATGCTATCAGCCAGCCTACGACGTAACAAAGCAGGCTCTCGAGAAGCACGCACGCGCAGAGGCTTTCGAGAAGATTCGCGAGGACTACAAGGAAGCTTACGCTGCCGCTCACTCAGACTTGACTGCTGAGGAACTCGAAGAGAAGAACGCTCTTATCGACCGCTACTATCACGATGTAGAGCGCGATGCTATGCGTCGTTGCATCCTCGACGAGGGTACTCGTCTCGATGGTCGTCATACAACCGACATCCGTCCAATCTGGTGCGAGGTTTCTCCACTTCCTGGACCTCACGGATCTGCAATCTTCACTCGTGGCGAGACTCAGTCTCTCTCAACTTGTACTCTTGGTACAAAACTCGACGAGAAACTTGTTGACGGTGCTTTGGAGCGTTACAACCAGCGTTTCCTTCTTCACTACAACTTCCCTCCATTCTCAACTGGCGAGGCTAAGGCACAGCGTGGCGTAGGCCGTCGCGAGATTGGTCACGGTCATCTTGCATGGCGTGGTATCAAGGGACAGATTCCAGAGGATTATCCTTACACAGTTCGTGTAGTTTCAGATATTCTTGAGTCAAACGGCTCATCTTCAATGGCAACAACTTGTGCCGGAACACTTGCACTTATGGATGCCGGTGTGCCTATCAAGAATCCGGTTGCGGGTATTGCAATGGGTCTTATCAAGAATCCGGGCGAGGACAAGTATGCAATCCTTTCTGATATCCTTGGCGACGAGGATCACTTGGGAGATATGGACTTCAAGACAACTGGTACAAAGAACGGTCTTACTGCAACCCAGATGGATATCAAGTGCGACGGTTTGTCATACGAGATTCTTGAAAAGGCTTTGATGCAGGCTAAGGCTGGTCGCGAGCACATCATGGGCGAGATGATGAAGACAATCTCTGAGCCTCGTGCTGAGCTTAAGCCACACGTACCACGCATCGAGATGATTACAATTCCTAAGGACTTTATCGGTGCTGTAATCGGTCCTGGCGGTAAGATTATCCAGAGCATGCAGGAAGAGACTGGTACTGTAATCACAATCGAGGAGGTTGACGGCGTAGGTAAGGTTTCTATCTCTGCTCCAGACAAGAGTGCAATCGAGGCTGCTCTTGCTAAGATTAAGGCTATCGTTGCAATTCCAGAGGTTGGCGAGGTTTACAAGGGTGTTGTTCGCAGCGTAATGCCTTACGGCTGCTTCGTTGAGTTCATGCCGGGCAAGGATGGCTTGCTCCACATCTCTGAAATAGACTGGAGACGTCTTGAGACTGTAGAACAGGCTGGAATCAAGGAAGGTGACGAGATTGAGGTTAAACTTATCGACATCGACCAGAAGACTGGCAAGTTCAAACTGAGCCACAGAGTATTGGTTGAGAAGCCAGCCGACTATGTTGAGCGTCCAGAGCGTCCACGTCGCGAAAGCCGCGGTCCACGTCCAGAAGGCGAGCGCCGCCCACGTCCACGTCGTGAGGACAAAGAATAATAATAATTCTTTCGCATAAAATAATGAGAGAAGACTGGCTCGCTTCAGTCTTCTCTTTTTTTATCTTATATGTCCAGGGCGAAAATTGCAATTGACAATGTATTTTTGAAAGATTTTTTCAACCCAAAACGGTCATTAGAAAAAAAAAGTAGCAAAATGTAAGTTGGTTTAATTATTCAGAGTCAATCATTAGCACTTTATGCTTATATTTTTATAGGCTCCGGATACTTATCAGAACATTATGTAAGGCAAAATTTCTAATGACCGATTTGGGTTCAACTTTATATCATTGTCAATTGTCCATTGTGAATTATTTTGGCTTGCTTGTCCGAACCTTCCCCGTAGCTACCCCGTACCTACTCCGTTGCTACCCCGTAGCTACTCCAAACCTTCCGGCTTGTTATCCCGAATCTACTCCGAATTTACCTCGTACCTTTCGGCTTGCTATTCCTTTGCTACCTCTTTGTTTCCCCTTGCTACCTCCTTGTTGTCGGCTTACTTCAAAGAACATAAACAATTGACAATTCGTAATTGACAAATGACAATTATTGATTCTGAAAAGAAACGACATTCTCAACTGCCTGTTGTCGTGAATTGATATTAAGATCTTTCAACTTCCAATTCTCAAATTTCAATTGTCAACTGTCCATTGTCAATTAGAATTTGAAGCTTACCTTATCACTCCGTGGCGACTTTCAATCTCTTTGTCTTTGTTTATCAGAAAGATGCATGGATACTTCCTCAGATTGTAGAACTTGCTGAACATCAAGTGCCCCGAGTTCTCCTGGCCGACAATCCAGTTTTCTGGAATCTTCAGCCTTGCAAAGTCCTTGCTCGATTTGTCGAATCCGATGTTGATGATTATTATCGGTGCATCGGCATACCGTTTGTCCTGCGGCTTAGCCTTGCCTTTCGTCATCTTTTTCAGAAGCGATATACAATGCTCGCACTCCACGTTGAAGAATATTACCACCGAGTTTCCCTTTATCGTATTATATAAGGTGTGCTTCTCTTTGCCGATATAGAAGGTGAAGTCCTCGGCGATGTCGGCTTTTGCAGTCGAATCGCTTACGTTCGCAGGCAATTTTCCGCGAGAGGATTCGGCTTGTGCGGTATTGCCGATTATCGAAAAACACAATAAAAAGAAAAATAACTTCATAAAAACGTTTTTCCGTTACGAATTGCTGCAAAAATAACGCGTTAGGGGACGATTAGCAAAAAAAAAAGGCAAAAAACCAAATTTTCACTTTATTTCACATTTTTATTTTGCATATTTTCGTGAAAGTAACTATATTTGACAAATTTTTGTTTAATAGCCTATTTATATAGTGCTTGAAGATACATATAATTCTATAGAAAATGTGTAAAAGTTTAAGTGAAAAATTAGGTTCCACTCTGAAACTTGTCATGCTTTTGCTTTTGCTTACCAATGCTAAGAATGTTGGCGCGCAAACAGGAGTTGAAGATTTGCCAGCTCCACGCATAGCTGTCAAAACGAACTTGCCTTACTGGTTGACCTTGAGCCCGAACATAGGCGCTGAAGTCGGTATCACAGATCATATCACCGTAGACCTTGAAGGCGGTATGAACGTGTGGGAGCCATTCAGAGAGAATCTAAAGTGGAGACACATGGCAGGAGCGCTTGAAGGTCGCTACTGGTTTTGTGAGAGATTTTACGGGTGGTTTGTCGGCGTACATGGTGGCTATGGAATGTATAATTTCAGTCGAGTGCCAATCTTTATGGTCGACGGATCTTGTACAAAGCGTTACGAAGGTACGGCTATTCTTGGCGGTGCAAGCGTAGGACGTTCTTGGATCATTAACAAACGTTTCAATATAGAGGCCGAAATAGGTCTCGGCATCATTCATGCCAACTACAAGATGTTCGATTGTCCTGAATGTGGCGACTTTATTAAGGAAGGAAAGAAAACATTCTTCTCTCCGACAAAGATTGCTATTAACCTTATTTATGTTATTAAGTAATATATGGCGACTATGAAGAAATTAACTTTGTTGGCATTATGCCTGTTGATGAGCGTCGTAAGTCGCGCAGAAGACTTTCTTATAAGTAATTTCAGCATTATTCACGACGGAAATTACGTGTTGGTGAACTTCATCGTTACAGTTCCCGACTACGCTACTTCCGAGAGTAATATGCTCGTAGTTACTCCACATTTGTATAATGAATCACACGGTGTAGACTTCGTTGCATTCGTAGTAGAAGGCAGAAAGATGGCAAAACGAAATGCACAGAAGCGTACCGTAAGCGGAAATACAATTCATGCAAAGTATCTGAACAATGGTTCGACAATGGTTTACAGTTCGGCTCTCCCATACGAGGAGTGGATGGGCGGTAAGCTTTCGTTGCGTTTGGATATAGAGATGAAGAACTGCTGTAACACATACGACTTGGAACCGCAGATGATTGGCGAGGTTCGCGTAGACCTTCCATTCAAGCCTATCTATAATGGTGTGCCAAACCGTGGTGCTCTTAGTGATGCTGTTCAGACTGCATATCCATTTATACGTCCAAACAGCCAGCGTAACGACAATGGCGACCGTGGCGTAAGCGTTCGTTTCCATGTTAGCCAGAGTAACATCGAGCCAGACTTCTCAACCAACCGCGAGACTCTTACCAAGATTAAGGAGGCCATCGAGTTGCTTCGTGCTAACCCACGTACACAGATTAGCGGAATCACAATCTCTGGTTATGCATCTCCTGAAGGTGAACTCGACTTTAACATGCAGTTGTCTGGCGACCGTGCAAATGCTTTGAAGCAGTACATCAGCGAACAGTACAATATCTCGGCCGACTCAATCGAGATTGTGGCTGGTGGTATCGACTGGCAGGGACTTGAGGACTTGGTTGCCAAGAGCGACATGAACTACAAGGAAGAGGTACTCCGAATCATGCACGAGGTTCCTGAAAACCAGCGTAACTCACATTTGATGAGCATCGCAAACGGACGAACATATATCGGTATGTTGGAGCAGTTGTATCCACAGTTGCGTGATGCTTGTTACATCAACGTATGGTATTCTGAAGGTGAAGACTTCGTTGCTCCAGTTATCTCGCAGGCTCTCGACAAGATGGCTAACCGCGAGTGGGATGCAGCCTTGTCATTGTTGCACACAGTCAGCAAGGATGAGCGTTCTTGGAACGATATAGGCGTCTGCTACATGATGAAGGGCGACTATACAAATGCCGAAATTTGGTTGCAGAAGGCGGTTGATGCAGGCGAGGACAATGCTCTTCAGAACTTGAACAACTTGCGTACAATGGGTCAGTAATTTATTAAAAATACATTGACTATGATAGATTTTAGATATAGTGGATTTGTTGGAATGTCTGCAGCCGTGCTACTCATGGCTGCATGCACCAACGATGAGGCAATAAGAAATATAACCCCTGAAGAAGGCTCAGAAAAGACTGCTGTCGTCAAGTTTGCTTTCCAAGTAGAGAGAGAGGAAAGCGGCTTGCAGTCAAAGATTACTCGTGATGGAGATCCAAACGAACAAAAGCAGGATGTTAATTATGTTCCTGATAAATCTGTTTTGGAAGGTGAGTCGGATATAAATAATGTGCGAATCTTCTACTTCCCAGTAAATGAGGCAAACGATTTTTCGGGCAAGTACAATGAGATGACCATTGCTTATGATAAGAATAATACAGACGGAAGCAAGTATTATCCAATTCCGTATATTACAGACGAAAACTACGAGAAGGGACGATACCATTTCTATGCTCTTGTAAACAATACAGATTTCAAGGCATGGGACGGCATGACAGAGAAGGATTTCCGTGATGCTATCGTAACATACTCTACTCCGACATACTACGACTTTGCTAACCGCAAGATTACATCTAACGGACTTCCAATGGCATCACGTCGTAGTGATGATAATCAGGTAACTATAACCGGCGATGCCGACCGTTTGTATGTAGACGGCCGTCTGCTTAACGGTTCAGACTCACTTACCGTTAGTTTTATTGTTGAGCGTGGCGTCGCAAAGGTGGTATATCAGTGCAAGAAGGCAGAGAACGTTTATCCTGTTACGATTGCCGAGGGTACAACAACATACCACTTGGCTGATGTTACCTTGAACGAGGCTCGAATCTGCGGAAAGCGTAACAGTTCATATCTGTTCCGTCATGTTGGAACATTCGAAAGTTCTGACGGATTGACAGGAACAATGTCAAATGTAAGGTTTGGTGCTTTGGGCTTGTACAACTCTAATGATTATTATTCTACTATTGGCTATTTTGTTCTCGACCCTACATTCGAAGACAAGTATAACAATGTAGATAAGGTTACATTCTTTAGTGGCTCTAAGTTTAACGAACTCGATGCAACTCCAGATGAGTTTGCAAAACTCATCTCGACTGTGGATGGACAGTGTGTAATCGACTATCCGCTTGAGAATACAATGCCACGCCAGATGCAGCAGCAGCATGTAAGTACAGGTGTGGTATTCAAGGCATCGCTGACGCCAGACGCTGAACGCTATTTCGTTCAGAACGGTGGCAACGCAGTTCTTGGCACTTATGCAGCAGGTCAGGATTTGTACTATTGCGATGGCTATTTTGCTGATAGTAAGGAGACATTGGAAAAGATTCCAGCATTGAAGAATACTGGTCAGGACATAACAGCCAAGACTACCATCTACAAAGGTGGTATTTGCTACTATGTTTACTGGATTAGAGAAATCACAGCCGGCGACCCGGTTAAGATGAACAATATGGAGTTCTGTATCGTTCGTAATACTGCATATTATGTAGGTATAGATAATGTTAAGGGCCTTGGCGCACCAACAGCAAGTAGCTCAATAATTGAGGGTGACCCAGATAAGGGACGCAACCTTCTTATCGATGTCACTATTCAGGTGTTCCCATGGATAAGAAACGAGCAGGGCATAGTAGATATATATTCAGCAAAAGCAAGAAGATAAGATATGAAAAGACTTAAGAGTTTAATACTGATCGGTTTTAGCCTTCTTGGCTTGTCATCATGTTCAGACTTGATTTATGATGACTTGGATGACTGTCCTACAGGTGTGAGAGTAAATTTGGTGGGTATACCTCTGACTCTTACTCCAACGGTAAATGGAACTCCATATAATCCAAAGAGCGGATACGACTACGCAAACGACGCAACGTTCTTTATCTACGACTCTAACAATACGCTTGTTTATAAGTATAGTCAGGCGGACTTGATAGGTTCAAACTATCAGGTTACGATTCCTACAGGAGCAGGAAACTATTCGATATATTGTTGGACTGGCGGTAATATGTACGATTATAGCGGAACTGTTGCTGGTACAAGCACAAAGAACGACTTTGTATGCTCGTACTTGGGTGATGGCGCAATCAATGCAGGTGATGTTTTGCCTCCTATGGGATATGGCAAGGTTGGAAGCGTTATGGTTACCGACCATGCAATAACAAATGTTGATATGGATCTTATCAGCAACAAGAAAGTTATTGCTGTTGTCTGTCGATATGCTACATCAAACACAAGCGTTAGCGGTGTTCAGACTGGTAGTGATGAGAATATGTCAGAATTTACATTTGCCATTTTGTCAGATAACCGCGTATATGATATGGAGAATAATATCATCCCTACAGGAAGCAGATTCAAGTATCTGCAATTAAGAAGTGCGACTCCGGATATAGTGGAAGATGTTGATGAAAATGGTAGGTCTCAGAATTATGTTATCAATAGTGTTGCTTTGAATACTTTGCGTCTTATGGATGGCGATACAAGCACACGTTTCGTTATCAGAGACAAGGATGAAAATACAATTTGTGATATTCCTATTGCACGATACCTTACAGATATTGCAATTGCTAAGATTTACAGCGGATTGACAAGCGCTTCGACTGTTCAGGAATTCCTTGACTATACAGATGAGTATGATATCATCGTAAATCTGGTTGAGGCAAACACTCAGGAGGCAGGTGCCAAGTTCAGAGTTGAAAGCATTCAGATTGCCGACTGGATATTCAACGGCGTAAATCAGAATGGCGAACTCATCGACCATGTAAATTCAGCGAAAGGAAACTAATGCTTTTCTGTTAGAAAAAGCATATCAGAAGCACTGCAAACAATGCGGTGCTTCTGCTTTTTTATGCTGGTGGGCATTTTTTTGAAAAAAACATGTAAAAATTTGTCAGTTAGCAGATAAAAGTGTAATTTTGCAACGACGATGAAATGAGGGGCTTGATTAAGTCTCTCATTTGTTTTTTAAAAGTTGTTAGATGATAGATAAAAACATTGTTAGAAATTTGGTAGAGGAGTGGCTCGAAGACAAAGAGTATTTCCTTGTAGACGTGATGGTTGATGCAAACAACAAGGTGGTTGTTGAAATTGACCATGCCGAAGGCGTATGGATTGAAGATTGCGTGGAGTTGAGCCGTTTTATCGAATCGCGCATGGATCGCGATGCTGAAGACTACGAACTTGAGGTTGGTTCGGCTGGCATAGGACAGCCGTTCAAGGTCGTTCAGCAATACATAAACCACGTTGGTAAGGAGGTTGAAGTCCTGACCAAGGAGGGAAAGAAACTGGTGGGCGTGCTAAAGGATGCTAACGATAGCCAGTTTGTTGTTTCCGTGCCTACAAAGGTAAAGGAAGAGGGCGCAAAACGCCCTAAACTCGTTGATATCGACGAGACATTTACATACGATAATATAAAATATACAAAATATCTAATTAGTTTCAAGTAATAGTATGGCTAAGAAAGTAGAGACAATCAGTTTGATTGATACATTTGCAGATTTTAAGGAGACAAAGAATATCGACAGAACCACAATGGTGAGCGTTCTCGAGGAGAGCTTCCGTAGCGTTATTGCCAAGATGTTCGGTTCTGATGAGAACTACGACGTTATTGTGAACCCTGACAAGGGCGATTTCGAGATATACAGAAACCGTCAGGTCGTTGCGGACGACCAGCTTACAAATCCTAATGTTGAAATCTCGCTGACAGAGGCACACAAGATTGACCCTTCTTTCGAGATTGGTGAGGACGTGACAGACGAGGTTAACTTTGCAGATTTCGGTCGCCGTGCAATTCTTAACCTTCGCCAGACCCTTGCGTCTAAGATCCTTGAACTTGAGCACGACAGCCTGTTCAACAAGTACAAAGACCAGGTCGGCAAGATTGTAAGTGCCGAGGTTTATCAGATTTGGAAAAAAGACACATTGCTTCTCGACGACGAGGGTAATGAACTTCTGCTGCCTAAGACAGAGCAGATTCCGGGCGACTTCTACCGCAAGGGCGAGACAGTAAGAGCCGTAGTTGCGCGTGTAGACAATCCAAACAACAATCCGAAGATTATTCTTAGCCGTACATCTCCATTGTTCTTGGAACGCTTGCTCGAGATGGAAGTGCCTGAAATTGGCGAGGGCTTGATTACAATCAAGAAGATTGCGCGTATGCCGGGCGAGCGTGCAAAGGTTGCCGTAGAAAGTTACGATGAGCGCATCGACCCAATCGGTGCTTGCGTTGGCGTAAAGGGCTCACGTATCCACGGAATTGTCCGCGAACTTCGCAACGAGAATATTGATGTTATTTGTTATACCTCTGACCCACGCTTGTTCATTGAGCGTGCGTTGTCGCCAGCAGAAATCTCTTCTATCAACCTGAATGTTGAGGAGAAGAAGGCAGATGTTTACTTGCGTCCAGAAGAGGTCTCTTTGGCAATCGGTAAGAACGGTGTCAACATCAAGTTGGCATGCAGCCTTACTGAGTATACAATTGATGTGTTCCGCGAACTCGGCAACGAAAGTTCAGACGATGTCAAGCTCGATGAGTTCTCTGACGAGATCGACCAGTGGGTTATCGATGCCATCAAGAACATCGGTCTTGAGACAGCCGTTTCTGTAATCGAGGCTCCAAGAGATATGTTGGTTGAGAAAGCCGACCTTGAGGAGGAGACAGTGGATCACGTATTAGAGGTATTAAAAACAGAATTAGAGAAGAAGTAATATATGGCAGTAAGACTAAATAAAGTAGCAAAAGAATTGGGTGTGGGTATATCAACGTTGGTCGACCATCTGGCAAAGAAGGGCGTGACCATCGAGGCTAACCCGAATACTCAAATCTCCGACGAGCAGCACGACATTCTTGTTTCTGCATTCAGCAAAGACAAGGCACTTCGTGAGGCTGCCGACGAGAAGATTGCACAAGGACACAACAAGAGTAATAAGGCAAACAAGCAGACATCCGTGGCTATCGAAGGCTACGGAGAAAACTCACCTAAGAAAGAAGAGCCTAAGAAGGCTGAAAAGCCAGAAAAGGCAGAGGTTAAGAATGTTTCAACTATCAAGATTGTTGACAAGATAGATCTTGATGCTCTGAATAAGAAGGCAAAGCCTGCCGAGCCAAAGAAGCCAGAGGCTCCAGCAGAGAAGAAAACTGAAAAAGCCGCTCCTGCACCAAAGGCAGAACCAAAGAAACCTGAAGCTGCTCCAAAGGCTGTAGCTGTTGAGGCTCCAAAAGAGGAGAAGAAGGAAAAGCCAGCAGCAGTTCATGTAGCCGAGGTTAAGCCAGCCGAGGAGAAGAAAGACGGCGAAGACCAGTCAGAGGAAGTATTTCGTCTGTACACATCGGCAGCTCCGACAAGCGGTCTGAAGGTTGTTGATAAAATCGACCTTAGTTCAATAAACCAGACAACCCGTCCTAAGAAGAAGAGCAAGGAGGAACGCAAGAAGGAGCGTGAGGACAAGATGCGCCAAAACGGCGGCGGTGTTCAGGGCAACGGCGATGGCAAGAAGAAAAAGCGCAATCGCATTGGCGTTGAGCGCGTTGACATAAACGCAGTTGCACAGCAGAACAACGGAGCCAATGGCAAGAGTGGCAACAAGAACAAGAATAATAACAACAGTAATAACAACAACGGAAACGGAAAGCATAACAAGAAGAAAAATGCTCCTGTTAAGCAGGAAGTTTCTGACGAAGATGTAGCAAAGCAGGTAAAGGAGACTCTTGCACGCCTTACAAACAAGAACAAGGGTAACAAGAGTGCCAAGTACCGCAAAGACAAGCGCGAGAACGCTCGTGCCGAAATGGAGGAGCGTTTGAACGAGGAGGCAGCAGAAAGCAAGATTCTGAAGCTTACCGAATTTGTGACAGCCAACGAGCTTGCTACAATGATGGACGTGCCTGTTACAAAGGTAATCGGTACATGTATGAGCGTCGGAATCATGGTTTCTATCAACCAGCGTCTTGATGCCGAGACCATCAATCTTGTTGCCGAGGAGTTTGGCTTTACAACCGAGTTCGTAAGTGCCGAGGTTGCCGAGGCTGTTAAGGAAGAAGAGGACAGAGAGGAAGACCTCGTTCCACGTGCTCCAGTAGTAACGGTGATGGGACACGTTGACCATGGTAAGACATCGCTGCTCGATTACATCCGCAAGAGTAACGTAATTGCAGGCGAGGCCGGCGGAATCACACAGCACATCGGTGCATACAATGTGCTTCTTGAGGACGGTCGTCACATTACATTCCTCGATACTCCGGGACACGAGGCATTTACAGCGATGCGTGCACGCGGTGCTCAGGCTACCGACGTTGCAATTATCATCATCGCAGCCGACGACTCGATAATGCCAACAACACGCGAGGCTATTGCCCATGCAACTGCCGCAAACGTGCCAATGGTATTTGCCATCAACAAGATAGATAAGCCGGGAGCAAATCCCGACAAGATAAAGGAAGACCTTGCCAACATGAACTTCCTCGTTGAGGAGTGGGGCGGTAAGTATCAGAGTCAGGACATCAGTGCCAAGAAGGGTATCGGTGTAAAGGAACTGATGGAGAAGGTGCTTCTTGAGGCCGAGATGCTCGACCTTAAGGCCAACCCAAACCGCAAGGCAACAGGTACGGTCATCGAATCGGCTCTTGACAAGGGACGCGGATATGTATCAACAGTCCTCGTGTCAAACGGAACTCTGAAGCAGGGCGATATCGTTCTTGCCGGAACAAGTTTCGGTCGTGTTAAGGCTATGTTCAACGAGCGTAACTCACGCATCAACGAGGCAGGACCTGCTGTTCCTGCAATCATCCTTGGTCTTAACGGTGCTCCGACAGCCGGCGATACATTCCATGTGATGGAAAGCGAGCAGGAGGCACGCGAACTTGCCAACAAGCGCGAGCAGTTGCAGCGCGAGCAGGGATTGCGTACAACAGGTATGCTTACCCTCGAGGAGATTGCACGCCGTCGTGCTCTTGGTGAGTTCCACGAGATGAACCTCATCGTCAAGGGTGATGTTGACGGTTCTGTCGAGGCTTTGAGCGATATGTTCATCAAACTTTCTACCGAGAAGGTTCAGGTAAACATCGTGTCAAAGGGTGTAGGTCAGATTTCGGAGAACGATGTAACATTCGCTGCATCATCTCAGGCTGTAATCATCGGATTCCAGGTTCGCCCTTCGGGAGCAGCGCGCAAGTTGGCTGAGCAGCAGGGCGTGAACATCCGTACATACTCAGTCATCTACGATGCAATCGAGGAGGTTAAGTCGGCTATGGAAGGAATGCTTGAGAAGGAAGTACGCGAGCAGGTTACAGGTTTGCTCGAGGTTCGTCAGGTTTACCACATCAGCAAGGTCGGTACTGTTGCCGGTGCATACGTTGTTGACGGTAAGGTTGCACGTTCTAACAAGGCACGCCTTATCCGCGATGGCATCGTAATCTTCACGGGCGAAATCAATGCCCTGAAGCGTTTCAAGGACGATGTCAAGGAAGTCTCTACTAACTTCGAGTGCGGTATCAGTCTGGTTGGATACAACGATATTCAAGAAGGCGATAACATTGAGACATTCGAGGAAATAGAGGTTAAGCAGAAACTTTAATTATCAAGGCTAAAATATTTTCTGGGTGTTTCTGTACGGAATTGTTTTTCTGTACGGGGCACTCAGAAATTCTTTCTATTATATGGGATTCATAGATATCTGTTTGCTCACGGTTTTGTTTATAGGGGCGTTTAAAGGTTGGTGTTCAGGATTTTTCCGCGAGATAATATCAATGTCCGGATTCGTTATCGGACTGTTGTTTGCAGGCTCGCTCTATGCCGTTGTGGGCGACTATCTTGCTCCGCGTCTTGGCTCGTCGGTGACAGGTGCTCATGTAATGGCTTTTGTGTTCATCTGGTTTGTTGTGCCGATGGTGCTTGGCTTCGTAGCCAACTTTATGAGTCGCACGATGAAGAAGCTGCATCTTGGCGGACTGAATTCAATGCTCGGTGCGGCAGTCGGCATCTTTAAGTATTTGTTGCTTCTGAGTGCCGTGGTTAATGTGCTAGATTTCTGCACCCGTTTCGTTAAACTGTACAGCGACGATGCAAAGCAGAAATCTTTCCTCTACTATCCGGTTAAGAGTTTCATAAGCGTTATCGTTCCAGACAACATAACAAGTTCGGAGAACGATGCAGAACCAGCCGATGGAAACAATCAACAAACAGTTGAGAAAGAATAAGTTATTTTAACTCTATTATAAAATAATGGAAGAGAAGAATGAGTTTGTAAAGAAGGTTGCAAGTCAGAAGTACGAGTTTGGCTTTACAACTGATGTGCAGACCGAAATTATTGAAAAGGGTCTGAATGAGGATGTGGTCCGTCTGATTTCAGCAAAGAAGAATGAGCCCGAGTGGATGCTCGAATTCAGATTGCGCGCTTTCCGCTACTGGCTCACGCTCGAGCAGCCCGAGTGGGGACATCTTGATATGCCGGAAATCGACTATCAGGCGATTTCTTACTACGCCGACCCTACAAAGAAGAAGGATAACAACGGACCAAAGACAACCGATGAGATAGACCCCGAGTTGATGAAGACATTCGACAAACTCGGTATTCCGCTCGAGGAGCGTCTGGCTCTTGCCGGAACAGCCGTAGATGCTGTAATGGACTCGGTCAGCGTTAAGACAACATTTAAGGAAACGCTTCTTGAGAAGGGCATAATTTTCTGTTCGATAAGCGAGGCTATACGCGAGCATCCCGATTTGGTGAAGCAATATCTTGGAAGCGTCGTTCCTTATCGCGACAACTATTTTGCAGCCCTTAACAGCGCGGTGTTCAGCGATGGTTCTTTCGTCTACATTCCGAAAGGCGTTCGCTGTCCGATGGAACTATCGACATATTTTCGCATCAATGCACGCGAGACTGGTCAGTTTGAGCGTACGCTCATTGTTTGCGACGATGATGCCTATGTTTCTTATCTCGAAGGCTGTACCGCTCCGATGCGCGACGAGAATCAACTTCATGCTGCTATTGTAGAGATTGTTGTAAACGAGAATGCCGAGGTCAAGTACAGCACCGTTCAGAACTGGTATCCGGGCGATGAGAACGGCAAGGGCGGTGTCTTGAATCTCGTAACAAAGCGCGGACATCTTCGCGGAGCAAACAGCAAACTTTCGTGGACTCAGGTAGAGACAGGCTCGGCCATCACATGGAAGTATCCAAGCTGCGTGCTTCAGGGCGACAACTCTCAGGCTGAGTTTTATAGTGTGGCGGTAACAAACAACTATCAGCAGGCTGATACCGGCACAAAGATGATTCATATTGGCAAGAATACAAAGAGTACCATCATAAGCAAGGGAATCTCGGCAGGAAAGAGCCAGAACTCTTACCGCGGACTCGTGAAGGTGGGTACAAATGCCGACGGAGCGCGCAACTACAGTTCGTGCGACTCTCTGCTGCTTGGCAGCGAATGTGGTGCACATACATTCCCGTATATGGACATCCACAACAACACAGCCATCGTTGAGCACGAGGCAACGACTTCGAAAATCAGCGAAGACCAGTTGTTCTACTGCAACCAGCGAGGCATCTCTACCGAAGATGCCGTCGGACTGATTGTAAACGGCTATGCCAAGGAAGTGCTCAACAAACTGCCGATGGAGTTTGCCGTTGAGGCTCAGAAACTATTAAGCGTATCACTCGAGGGTACGGTTGGTTAAACATCATAATTATACACGATTATGTTAGAGATTAAAGATTTGCATGCCAGCATAAATGGCAAAGAGATATTGAAGGGGATAAATCTTACGATTAAGGACGGCGAGGTTCATGCTCTGATGGGACAGAACGGCGCAGGAAAGAGTACGCTCAGCAATGTTCTTGTGGGACATCCGGCATACGAGGTAACGCAAGGCGAGGCAATCTACAACGGTCAGGACTTGCTTAAGATGAAACCCGAGGAGCGTTCGCACGCAGGACTGTTCATGTCGTTCCAGACACCGATAGAGATTCCGGGCGTGTCGATGGTAAACTTCATGCGTGCCGCCGTAAACGAGAAGCGCAAGTACAAAGGCGAGGAACCTCTTTCTGCAAGCGCATTCCTGAAATTGATGCGCGAGAAGCGCGCCATTGTCGAACTTGACAGCAAGCTTGCCAATCGCTCGGTAAACGAAGGCTTCAGCGGTGGCGAGAAGAAGCGTAACGAGATTTTCCAGATGGCTATGCTCGAACCGACATTCGCCATTCTCGACGAGACCGATTCTGGTCTTGACGTGGATGCTCTTCGCATTGTGGCCGAGGGATTCAACAAACTGCGCACTCCTCAGACAAGCGCGCTCGTAATCACTCACTATCAGCGTCTGCTCGACTATCTGAAGCCAGACATCATTCATGTTCTTATCGGCGGTCAGATTGTAAAGACCGGCGGTCCTGAACTGGCACTTGAAATCGACGAAAAGGGCTTCGACTGGATAAAGGCTGAGGCTGGTCTGTAATTTAATATCTATTAGATTATGGAGAAATTGAATAGCGAAAAACAATATATCGACCTCTTTGAGGAATGTAGCGGACTGATTGCCGAGCACAGCTCTGAGGTGATGAACGCATTGCGTGCCGAAGCCTTCGAGAAGTTCAGCAAGAACGGATTCCCTACACAGAAGGTGGAGCGATACAAATATACCGATGTTCCCGAGGCTTTCAAGCCCGACTATGGTCTGAACATCAAGCGACTGAACATTCCGGTTAATCCTGCCGACGTGTTCAAGTGCGATGTGCCTAACATGAGCACGCAACTCTACTTCGTCGTAAACGATGAGTTCTACACAAAGTCTATGCCAAAGGGTGGGCTTCCCGACGGTGTGATTGTAGGTTCGCTGCGCGAGGCGAGCAAGCAGCATCCCGAGCTTGTGGCAAAGTATTACGGCAAGTTGGCCGATATCAACGACTCGGTTACTGCCCTGAACACGATGCTTGCGCAAGACGGATTGTTCGTCTACGTTCCAAAGAACGTGGTTCTCGACAAGACGCTTCAGATTGTGAACATCCTTCGTGCCGATGTCGATTTCATGGCAAACCGCCGCGTCCTCATCGTTCTCGAAGAGAGTGCTCAGGCTCGAATCCTCTTCTGCGACCATGCTGCCGATGACCGCAACTTCCTCACTACTCAGGTTATTGAGGTATTTGCAGGCGAAAACAGTTCGCTCGACATCTACGAACTCGAGGAGACTCACGAGAAGAACAAGCGTTTCAGCAATCTGTATGTCGACCAGAAATCGTACAGCAACGTGCTTCACGACTCGATAACACTCTACAACGGAAGCACCCGCAACATGGCAGATTTCAACCTTAACGGTCAGGGTGCAGAGGTTCATTCTTACGGATGCGCCATTGCCGACAGCAGTCAGCATGTAGACAACAACACGCTCATCTCGCACAACGTTCCGAACTGCCAGAGCGACCAACTTTACAAGTACGTTCTCGACGATAAGGCGGTTGGCGCGTTTGCCGGTCGTATTCTGGTAAAGAAAGATGCGCAGAAAACCGTTTCGCAAGAGACAAACAGCAACCTCTGCGTTTCGAAGGAAGCACGGATGTACACTCAGCCGATGCTCGAGATTTATGCCGACGATGTAAAGTGCAGCCACGGCTCAACTGTGGGCCAGCTCGATGAAATGGCACTTTTCTACATGCGTCAGCGAGGAATAAGCGAGGCCGAGGCACGACGACTGTTGCAGAACGCTTTCTGTAGTCAGGCTATTGAGCAGATAAGACTCGAACCGCTTCGCGACCGTCTGCACATGCTCGTAGACAAGCGTTTCCGCGGCGAACTGAACAAATGTGGCGGCTGCAAAGGCTGCAAATAAAAAAGACAAAACGAATTATGTACAACATAGACAAGGTACGTGCCGATTTCCCGATTCTTAGCCGACAGGTTTACGGCAAACCTCTGGTTTATCTCGACAATGGTGCAACAACGCAGAAGCCGCGTTGCGTGGTCGACGCCATCTCCGAAGAATATTATTCGGTAAATGCCAATGTTCACCGAGGCGTTCATTTTCTGTCGCAGCAGGCAACCGAGTTGCATGAGCAGAGCCGCGAGACTGTGCGCTGCTTTATCAACGCCAAGAGCGTGGCAGAGATTATCTTCACGCGCGGTACAACCGAGAGTATCAACCTCGTTGTGTCAACCTTCGGCGATGCTTTCATGAAAGAGGGCGATGAGGTCATCGTTTCAGAGATGGAACATCACTCAAATATCGTCAGCTGGCAACTTCTTCAGGCTCGCAAGGGTATCGAGATAAAAGTTATTCCAATAGATGACAAGGGCGACATCATTCTCGAAGAATACGAAAAACTCTTCAGCGAGCGCACAAAGATTGTGTCGTTTGCACACGTCTCAAACGTGCTCGGAACGGTGAATCCGGCAAAAAAGATGATTGAGATTGCGCACAGCCACGGCGTTCCGGTTCTGCTCGACGGAGCACAGAGTACGCCTCACTTCAAGGTTGATATGCAAGACCTCGACTGCGATTTCTTCGCTTTCAGCGGTCATAAAATATACGGTCCTACGGGAATCGGCGTTCTGTACGGAAAGGAAGAATGGCTCGACAAACTGCCTCCTTACATGGGCGGTGGCGAGATGATTAAGAACGTGTCGTTCGAGAAGACAACCTTCAACGAACTGCCGTTCAAGTTCGAGGCAGGAACGCCCGACTATGTGGCTTCTACCGGACTTGCCAAGGCGCTCGACTATGTGTCGGCTCTCGGCATGGACAACATCGAGGCTCACGAGCAGGAACTAACGAAATATGCTATGCAGAAGATGCAGGAGATAGATGGAATGCGCATTTTCGGAACATCGGAGCATAAAGATGCCGTAATCTCGTTCCTCGTTGGCGACATTCATCATCTTGATATGGGAACGCTTCTCGACCGACTTGGAGTTGCCGTCCGCACCGGACATCATTGCGCCGAGCCGCTCATGACTCGCCTTGGCATTTCGGGCACAATCCGAGCATCCTTCGGACTCTACAACACAAAGGAGGAAGTAGATGTGCTTGTTGCTGCCATTAACCGGACAAAAAATTTCTTCTGATGCTGTTGCCTTTTTTGCACGAAGGACTTGTTGAGGCTGGCTGCGACGAAGCAGGTCGCGGGTGCCTTGCCGGAAGCGTCTATGCAGCTGCCGTAATCTTGCCGCCAGACTACAAAAACGAGCGTCTGAACGATAGCAAGCAACTAACCGAGAAGCAACGCTATGCCTTGCGCGAGGACATCGTGCGCGATGCCTTGGCATGGGCAGTCGGCATCGTTACCGCCGAGGAGATTGACAAGATAAACATCCTCAATTCGTCCATACTGGCAATGCACCGCGCGCTCGACCAACTGAAACTGCGCCCCGAGGCTGTCATCGTAGACGGAAACAAGTTCAAGCCATATCGCGACCTTCCGTATAAGACCGTGGTTAAGGGTGATGGCAAATATTTGTCGATAGCCGCAGCGAGCATTCTTGCCAAGACCTTCCGCGACGACTATATGAATGCTCTCGATGCCGAATATCCCGTATATCAGTGGAAGAAGAACAAGGGCTACCCAACAAAGGCGCATCGCCTTGCCATAAAGGAGCACGGCACAAGCCCTTATCACCGAATGACGTTCAATCTGCTTGGCGATTATCGGCAGTTTGAATTATTTTGAGTGAATAATAAAAAAACTGCGTTGTTGATGTCACAAAAATTAAGGTAAGGTGTCATATATGTGAAGACTCTGTACCATAGAGTCTGAAATATCAATAATTTTTAAATCACAAACAAAAATGAAAAAAATCGTAATTATGTTCATGGCTGCTGCCCTGTTCGTGGCATCGGCAAACGCTCAGGACTGTAAGAAAAAGTGCGACAAGGCTAAGACTGAATGTTGCGCAAAGAAAGATGCCAAGTGTTGCGACAAGGCTGATGCCAAGTGCTGCAAAGCCGAGAATAAGTGTGACAAGGCTGGTGACAAGTGCGCTAAGGCTGATGCAAAGTGCTGCAAGGGCGAGAAGAAATGCGCAAAGAAGACTGATGCCAACACTGGCGCATCAACTCAGAACAGAAAGTAAATTCAGCCAATCATAGCAGATTGTACTGATGAATATAAACCGTCAAGGTCGGATTTCAACAGCGAAATTCGGCCTTGATTGTTTTTTCTTAACATGAGGTCTTCGGAAATAGATAGCAAAAACTGAAAAGATTATATTTTGTCAGAAAAATGAAAAATGATAACTTTGCAGTTGTTTAAGTGTAATTTGTAAAAACAAAATAAATGTTCGATTTTTTTCTTAATTTGTTCGGGCTGAAAAAGCCTGATGCTGTTTTTGTTCTGAAAGACATTGATGACGAGAAAACAGTGCTAAGCGCCTTTAGATATAGAGATTGCTGGATAAAGTGCTACCGTAAAGGAAGACGCTATATTGTGGCTCTCTATTCTGTCAAAGCAGATGAATATATAAATGATTTCGATTTTATATTGTCGTGTTATCGCGATAAGGATTTTTGTGCTTATTTTGACAGCACTTTAATCGGCTCTTTGCCCAAAGGCCAAATGGCATATCTTACAGTTGATAGAAGACAAAGAAAGTCTTGCGACGATTTTTTGTCATTTTTCAGGGTTGTTACTCAGGATGGACAAAATTTTGAAGAAACAAAAATCGATGGTCAGTCTTTTGTGCCAAGTACTTATTTCCAGACCTTTCAGACTATCGATTTAAAACAGGAACTTTTCGGAGCACAGAAAGTAAAAGACAAGTGGAAGGAATATGAGTATTTCCCCTTAATTAATTTCTTACGACGCGTTTTTATGAGAACTTTCTGCGGAGAAAAAGATAATGAATTTGAAGACGAAGATGAGAAACATGTAACATTCGAAGGTGTAGAACCAAGCAAGAATCAAAAGTTGATTGTTGCGGAGAACATCGGTATTGATAAACTGAAAAAGGTGTTTGAAGAGGATTTCGAAAATTTTTCTATTTATACAGGGTATGATGTGGAATTGCTTGAAGTCTCGAAAGATAAGTATTTCATCCGTTTCCCCAAGGGAATCAGCACTGATGTTTTTTTGGACTATTTACAAAGTGTAGATGACGCGTATGGATTGTCAAAGCCAAATGACTTTGCTTGTTATGCCTATCTTGAAACTCATAAACTGAAAAATGTAACTGGCAGTCTCTGCATGTTTTGTGTTGATGGAGATGGCTATGATTTTGTTTTAAGCGATGATGGAAAAGCATGGGTCACATCAGAGGAAGAAAATAAAGTGTGTGAAATAAACCGTTATAGTGTCTATAAAAAAAGTCCATGCACAAAATATAGTTATAAACCTTATCCAGCTGAAGAGTTGGCTAATGCAAAGGTGGTCGCAACTTACAAGGGAGAAGATGAATATCCAGATCAAGATGAACTTTGGGACAAATAGCCAAGTTTAATGTTTCTTGCAATCTCCACTCAGCAAATAAACGGCAAGTCGCTGAAGAAATAAGAATATTATGGTTCTGAAAGTAAAAATTATGAATAAATTAGTGATATGCTTTTTCCTGTTGTCACAGATGGCATTCGCGCAGAAATCCGTAAAAGTTTGCGGATATTACGTTTGTGCATTTGATAAAAAAGAAATTGTTTCTTTTTATGAAAACAAATTAAGGCAACTTGAAGGAAAAAGTTTCTCACAAATGGTTGATTTTTCAAAACAAAAGAAGATTCTTATTACGGAGATTGACGGCAGAAAGATATTTGACAACGAAAGAGATATCCTTCGCTCATGTTATTTTGAAAGTAAAACTGATACAGCTGTGGTTTTTCCAGACGATCCGCGAGATGCTGAAAAGTTTGAACGTGGTGGGATAAAGTTAAATGATATCATCAAGACAGCCTTCTTTAAGGATAATGCGTTGAGCCTCTCGCCATATTATGAGTGTTTAGGTGAAAATAAGCTTTTAAAATACTTTTATTTCGAAGGAGACGCATACTTGCAGAGTACAGACCGTTTGCGTGATAATCGTAGTTGGGAAATTTTGGCAGACTATGGATTGTATGGAAGTAAATATGCGATATTTGTAAATCGTGTGAATAAATGTACTCCGTACAAATTAATTGATGGATGTGAACCGTGGTTCCCATATGACAAGTAATTTATTCAGGAAAGATGAAAAGTTTTTATTGAATTTGCGAATACAATAAATCCTTCTTGCAATCTCCACTCAGCAAATAAACGGCAAGTCGCTCGGCAAAACCGAGATACAGATAAAACGCAACTCTTTTTGTTGCGTTTTTTAGTGTTATCAGGCTCTCAATTCGTTAAATAATAGTATTTTTGCAGCCGTAAAGTAAACAAATAAAAAATATAATATAGATATGGCAAAGAAAGCACTTCTGATGATCCTCGACGGATGGGGCATCGGTAACCACGGTAAGGGTGACGTAATCTTCAACACCCCAACTCCTTTTATGGATTATCTTAACAAGACATACCCAAACTCACAGCTTCAGGCAAGTGGCGAGAACGTTGGTCTGCCAGACGGACAGATGGGTAACTCTGAGGTTGGTCACCTTAATATCGGTGCCGGTCGTGTGGTTTATCAGGATCTTGTAAAGATTAACCGCGCATGTGCCGACAAGAGCATCATGCAGAATCCTGAGGTTGTATCGGCTTTCACTTACGCTAAGGAGAACGGCAAGAATATCCACTTCATGGGTCTTACTTCAACAGGTGGCGTACACTCTTCACTTAACCATCTGTTCACTCTTTGCGACATTGCAAAGGAGTACGGACTCGATGGCAAGACATTCATCCACTGCTTTATGGACGGTCGTGATACCGATCCAAAGAGCGGTAAGGGCTTCATAGAGCAGCTTTTGGCTCACACAGAGAAGAGCGCAGGTCAGATTGCATCAATCGTTGGTCGTTTCTATGCAATGGACCGTGACAAGCGTTGGAATCGCGTTAAGATTGCTTACGACCTGATTGTTAACGGCATCGGTACAAAGGCAACAGACCTCGTTAAGGCTATGCAGGACAGTTACGACAAGGACGGCGTAAACGACTACAAGGGTACAGACGAGTTCATCGAGCCAATCGTAAACGCTAATGTAGATGGTAGAATTAAGGAAGGCGATGTCGTTATCTTCTTCAACTACCGCAACGACCGTGCAAAGGAGCTTACTCAGGTTCTCTCTCAGCAGGATATGCCAGAAGAGGGCATGAAGACAATTCCGGGCATCCAGTACTACTGCATGACTCCATACGATCCTAACTTCAAGAACGTTCACATCCTCTTCCCAAAGGAGAACGTGCAGAACACTCTTGGCGAGTATCTTGCAAGCAAGGGCTTGAAGCAGCTTCACACAGCCGAGACAGAGAAGTATGCTCACGTTACATTCTTCTTCAACGGTGGTAGAGAGACTCCATACGAAAACGAGGAGCGTACTCTCGTTGCTTCTCCAAAGGTTGCAACTTACGACTTGCAGCCAGAGATGAGCGCATTCGAGGTTAAGGACAAGCTCGTTGCTTCAATCAACGAGAATAAGTTCGACTTCATCGTTGTAAACTTCGCTAACGGCGATATGGTAGGTCACACAGGCATCTACAGCGCAATAGAGAAGGCCGTAGTTGCAGTTGACGCTTGCGTTAAGGATGTTATCGAGGCTGCCGTTGCTAACGACTATGAGGCTGTAATCATTGCCGACCACGGAAATGCCGACAACGCAATCAATCCTGACGGCACTCCAAACACCGCTCACTCACTTAATCCTGTTCCGTTCATTTACGTTACACAGAACAAGGATGCAAAGGTAGAGAACGGTATTCTAGCCGATGTTGCTCCATCAATCTTGCACATCATGGGACTTGAGCAGCCAGCCGACATGACAGGTCATTGCCTTATTAAGTAAAAGTCAAAATAAGTCTTAAATATAATGCTCCCTTCGGTTTCGCGTCCGAAGGGAGTTTTTTATATTAATAAATCTTAATAAATCGTTCGTTTTTCGCATATTTTGCAGGAAAAATGTATCTTTGCTATCTGAACATTCTTAAGCATTAATTATGAAAAGATTTCATATATTTCTATCGGTTTTCATGACGTTTAGCGCGGCGTTGAATGCCCAGTTGCCAACTCCGTCGCTTTCCGGCGATGTAAAACAGATTTCCGTTCCGGAAGACTGCGACATCTCACCGGTTCACAACGGACTGATTAAGGTTACCGACCTTTCAACACTTTCGTGTGGATTCGTCAATCTGAAGGGCGAATACGTCTATCCCGTTAAGTTCTATTGCGAGAACAACGTAGACAGCGAATTCAGCGGCGGATGTGTGGTTAGAGAGCAGAACGGCAGATGGGCGGTGCTCGACACCCTTGGACACGTTGCCGAACTGCCAGCCGAATGTAAGTATGTTACCGATTTTGTAGATGGCGTGGCTCTTGTGTGGAACGAGGTGAGAGAGCACAACAAGGCAAAGGTTACGATATATTTCGTAAACGACAAGGGAGAGAAAGTTTTTCCTAACTTTGAACAGTCTGTTGTCGGTCCAAGTTATCGCGAGTTTGTAAAGCCCGGAAAACTTAACGAGCAGCGTCGTGCCTACTACGATTTCAACGCAAAACTTTGGGGCTACATGAACGACAAGGGCGAGGTAGTTATCAAACCGCGTTTTGCCAATGCACTTGCATTTAACGAGGGTATGGCTGCCGTTCTCGATGCAAACACAAAGCTGTGGGGTTTCATAAACCGTCAGGGCGAGCAGGTTATTCCCCCTACATACAAGGCTTTTCCGGGTCAGTTCTCTGAGGGCTTCTGCCCGGTTCTGTTAGAGGATAACCGCACAACGGCTTACATAGACAAAACTGGAAAGATTGTTAACCAGAACTTCATAAACGGAAGCGGATTCTGCTACGGTTATGCCATCGTGGGCAAGCGCGAGGGTCTTGGCATAAGATACATCACCGTTGATAAGGACTTCAGCGAACGCCTTACGCTCGACGGTGTGATGGCTTTTCCGACAGACAGCAAGAACCTTACGCGCGGGCATCAGTTCAGCGACGGAATGACGATAATTCAGGGCAAGATTTACAGTTCGTCGGGCGCAGTTGCAATCCAAGGCAACGAGATGGACGATGAATTCAAGCCATTCTCCGAGTATGGTCTGGCGTTCTGTAAAACTAAAATCGGCGGTGCCGAGAAGATTGGTTTCATTAACCGAGAGGCTAAGTTTGTAGTTGTATTCAACAAAGACGGAAAGCATTCAAAATAACGTATGATACCCGTAGGACTAAGATTATCGCGCTGCTTCGCATCGGTTCTGATGTTTGTGTTGCTGTCATCGTCTGCTTTCGCGCAGCGAGGACAGTCGCCCGAGGATATAGCCTTGGCCCGCAAAAAATTCACGTCTCCGCTAAAGGAGGTAAAGATTACGCGAAGAGTATCATATCTCATAATCAACAAAGAACTGGCCGAGAATTATCTGAGCAAGGATTTGCTTGGCGATGACCTTGCCATGACGCAGAACGATTGGCTGCCGCTGTGCTACATGTGCATCGAGGATTTCAACAAACTGATTGATGCCAACGCTAAAATCACGGCTGCTGAGGCTCACAATGCTGTTCTTGAGGCACAGCGATACAAGGGTCTTTTTCTGAAGAAGATAAACGAGTATCAGACATGGCTCGATGTTTCACGAAAGCGAACCATCGAGGATGACGAGCTCGACCCGATAGGCAACGAAACGCCCGAGAAGAAAAAGCGCATATTCGAAGACCGCGCAATGCTGAAGGGTATCCTGAATGCCGATTCTGTGGTTCATATCCTCACATCGGTTTCTCGCGAGGAATTATACAAAAAATACAGAACGCGCTTCGTAAAGTACGACGACGAGAAAAAGAAAGACTATGCCGAGATGGACGGCGTGCCAATCACGTTCAAATACGACAGATATCTTAACAACTGTACCGAGGTATCGTTCAAGCTAAGCGGAAACAGAAACTCAACGTTCCTTTACAGCCTTATGAGCAAGACTTGTCCGTTTAAGTATGTAAGTCGCTCAAAATCGCACACAATGAAGCTTACGCAGTACGGCTCGCAGTGGGTCGACGGCGAGGTTACGATTTATCAGTACAAGGATTTTGTCTGCAAGGCGTTCGATAACGGTAATACCATCGAATACACATTCTACAAGAAGGTTGTAATAAAGAAGAAAACATTCTAAATTCATAATATGATTCAGATTGATGATGTTGTTGTATCTCTTGATTGTTTGAGAGAGAAGTTCTGCTGCGACATTTCGGCTTGTCATGGCGAATGTTGCATCGAGGGCGATGCTGGTGCTCCCGTTGAGCAGGAAGAGGTTGAGAAACTCGAAGAGGTGCTTCCCGCGAGATGGAACGACCTCTCGGCTGCGGCGCAGTCTGTTATCGACAAGCAAGGGGTTGTCTATGTTGATGAGGAAGGCGATTTGGTTACATCTATCGTAAACGGCAAGGACTGTGTGTTTACTTGCTACGATGACAAGGGAACATGCTACTGCGCCATCGAGAAAGCTTATCGCGAAGGCAGGGTGAACTTTTACAAGCCAGTATCGTGCCACCTTTATCCCATCAGAGTGGGCGATTACGGACCGTATAAGGCTCTTAACTATCATCGGTGGGATGTATGTAAGGTTGCCGTGCTAAAAGGTCAGCAGGCGGACGTTCCAGTCTATAAATTTCTGAAAGAACCTCTAATTCGCAAGTTCGGTCAGGCTTGGTACGACGAACTCTGCGATGCCGCTGAGGAGTTGAAGAAGCAAAAATACATTTAGACAAACAGATATAACGATGTCGGATTCTGAGACGAAAAACAGAATCCGACATCGTTTTTTTGTGCCCTATATAAAACGATTTGCGCTGGCTCAAGAATCACTTCTGAAGCCAGCGCGAGAATATATGTAAGATTTGAATGATAGTTGTCTACCTATTATTAAGCATCAATATTTGCGTATGTTGCGTTCTTCTCGATGAATTCGCGACGCGGACCAACATCCTCGCCCATAAGCATTGAGAAGATATAGTCTGCTTCCGCAGCGTTCTCTATTGTTACCTGCTTCAAGATACGAGTTTCTGGGTTCATTGTTGTCTCCCAGAGCTGTTCTGGGTTCATCTCTCCCAAACCTTTGTATCGCTGCGTATGGATGCCGTTTTCGCTACCATTGCCATATTTTGCGATGAAAGCCTCGCGCTCCTCGTCGGTATAGCAATATTCCTTAATTTTTCCCTTTGTGCAGAGATAGAGTGGTGGGGTAGCGATGTAAAGGTGTCCAGCCTCGATAAGCTGAGGCATATAGCGGTAGAACAATGTCATGATAAGCGTGTCGATGTGAGAACCATCGACATCGGCATCGGTCATGATGATTGTCTTCCAGTATTTCAGTTTCTCGATGTTTGCCTCCTTGCTGTCGCCGTTTACTCCGAATCGGATGCCGAGAGATGTGATGATGTTGTTCACCTCATCGCTCTCGAACGCCTTGTGCCACATAGCCTTCTCTACGTTAAGAATCTTACCGCGGAGAGGAAGGATAGCCTGTGTACGACGGCTACGACCCTGTTTTGCCGAACCGCCCGCAGAATCTCCCTCGACAAGGAACAATTCACACTCTTCAGGATTCTTGCTCGAACAGTCGGCCAACTTGCCCGGCAGACCGCCGCCGCTCATCGGGCTCTTACGTTGTACGCTTTCGCGTGCCTTGCGTGCAGCAACGCGCGCTGTGGCAGCAAGAACGACCTTGTCTACAATCAGTTTTGCCTCTTTCGGATGCTCCTCCAAATAGTAGTTCAGAGCCTCGCCAACAGCCTGCTGAACGGCTCCGGCAACTTCGTTGTTACCCAATTTGGTCTTTGTCTGGCCCTCGAACTGAGGCTCAGCAACCTTGATTGAGATAACGGCTGTAAGTCCCTCGCGGAAGTCCTCACCGCTGATTTCAACCTTGTTCTTTTCGAGTTTCTCAAGTTCCTTCTGACACTGCTCCTCTGCATATTTCTTTAGCGAGCGAGTAAGTGCCATACGGAATCCCATAAGGTGAGTACCGCCCTCGATTGTGTTGATGTTGTTGACGTATGAGTGGATATTCTCGCTGTAACCGGTGTTGTACATTATGGCTACCTCGATAGGAATATTCTGTTTTTCTGTGTTCAAGTAGATAACATCGTCGAACAGATGGATTCGGCTTGAGTCAACGTAGCGCACAAACTCCTTCAGACCGTCCTTTGAGTGGAAAGTCTCTGTTCTGGTATTGCCTTCCTCGTCTTTGCGTAGATCGGTAAGTGTGATTGTGATACCAGCGTTGAGGAATGCGAGTTCGCGCATACGGTTAGCCAGAATATCATATTTGTATTCTGTTGTGATGAAGATGCTTCCGTCTGGCCAGAACTGCTGACGTGTACCTGTCTTGTCGGTAGTGCCCACTTCCTTTACAGGGTAGAGAGGCTTACCTGTCTCGTATTCCTGCTGATAAATCTTACCGTTACGGAATACCTGCGATGTCATGTGTGTAGAAAGAGCGTTTACGCAAGATACACCAACGCCGTGCAAACCTCCGGAAACCTTATATGAACCCTTGTCGAACTTACCTCCGGCATGAAGCACAGTCATAACTACTTCGAGTGCCGACTTGTGCTCTTTCGGATGCATGTCAACCGGTATACCACGTCCGTTGTCTTCTACTATAATTGAGTTGTCTTCGCATATTGTAACCTCAATGTGAGTACAATATCCAGCCAATGCTTCGTCGATAGAGTTGTCTACTGTTTCGTAAACCAAATGATGGAGACCTTTCTCGCTGATGTCTCCGATATACATAGCGGGTCTTTTGCGGACAGCTTCAAGTCCTTCCAAGACCTGAATACTACTGCCGGTATATCCGCCATTATTGTTCTGTTCTTCTGCCATTTTGTAGCTTTCAAAAATTTTCAGCAAAGTTACTAAAAAACATTGAAATAGAGAAATGAAAAATGCCTAAAAAACCTTAAATAATAAGCAGATAGAGCGTGTTTTTCTGAGGTGGTGTAAATATACAACAAATGGCCGAATTCAATAGAATTCAGCCATTGTTATTCTTCTTGAAAAGAGTGGAATTTAAGCCAGCTTGTTGATGTAGATAGCAAGCTTAGACTTCAGATTAGCTGCCTTGTTAGCATGGATGATGTTAATCTTAGCCAACTTGTCCAGAGTCTTCTGCATAGCAGGGTAGAGAGCCTGTGCCTCAGCCTTATCTGTAGTAGCGCGAAGCTTACGAACAGCGTTACGCATAGTCTTTGCGTAGTATCTGTTGTGAGCGCGACGCTTCTCCTCTTCTCTGATTCTCTTAATTGATGATTTGTGATTTGCCATTTCGACTAATCTTTTACTTGTTGTGAATTGTTATTATTGTAGTCCCTAGGAGAGTCGAACTCCTCTTTAGAGAATGAAAATCTCTCGTCCTAACCGATAGACGAAGGGACCGTTTATCTTCTTAGCGGTTGCAAAGATACGGCGAGTTTTTCAATTATGCAAAAAAAACTGAAAGAAAATTAGTTTTTGCGCCAAAAAATGCCTCAAAAAACTCTGTTTACGCTCTTTTTTAGTAGTTTTGTGCGTAATTTTGGTATCATGCTGCAAAAAACAAAGGGAATAGTTCTGCATGTTCTGAAGTATGCCGACGCATCTCTAATCGTTGATGTATATACCGAGAGGTTTGGGCGACTAGCTTTTTCTGTGCGTATGTCAAAGTCGAAAAGATGTCAGGTCAGGACTTCGCTCTTCCAGCCGCTCGCGCTGCTCGACATGGAGATTGACTACAAGCCGAACCGGCAGCTTCAGCGGGTGCAGAGTATGGCTTCGGAATATCCGTACAGCACAATTCCGTATAATCCGGTTAAGTCTACCATAGCGATGTATCTTTCAGAGGTGCTTTATCGCATTATCAGGGAGCAGGTTAGCGACGAGCGTCTGTTCTCGTACCTTTATTATTCGTTGTTGTGGCTCGATAGGGCAGAACGTGGCATTGCCAACTTCCACCTTGTATTTATGATGCGTCTTTCGCGGTTCTTGGGCATCTATCCTAATCTCGACGATTTCAGCAGCAGCAGTTTCTTCGATATGCGCAACTCGTGCTTTACGCCGATGTTGCCGGGACATTCGCAGTATCTAATACCGTCCGAGGCATCGAAACTTCCGCTGCTTCTGAGGATGAACTACGACACGATGTATCTGTTTTCATTCACTCGCAGTGAAAGAGACCGATGCCTCGAACTGATTAGCGACTATTACCGGCTTCACATTGCTGATTTTGCCGAGATTAAGTCGTATGAGATTTTGAAAGAAGTCTTTTCTTAGGCGAGAAGGCTCTTTACAACGGCTGAGATTGCCTTGCCGTCGGCTTTTCCTGCAAGTTTCTTGCTTGCCGTGCCCATAACCTTGCCCATGTCTTTGGCTGATGTTGCGCCAACCTCGGCAATGATTTCTTTCAGGGCTGCTTCGAGTTCTTCTGGACTCATCTGCTTTGGCAGGTAGCCCTCGATTACTCTGACCTGTGCAAGTTCTTCCTCAGCCAAGTCCTCGCGACCTTTCTCCTTGTAAAGATTAGCCGATTCTGTTCCCTGCTTTGCCAATTTCTGAAGAATCTTAAGGGCTGCATCGTCCTCGAGAGTATCGTTTGCTCCCGGAGCAGTCTTTGCCTCGATGAAGTATTTCTTTATGTTGCGCAAGGTCTCGAGTCTTACCTTGTCCTTTGCCTTCATTGCTTCTTTAATGTCATTGCTGACCTGATCGAATAGTGCCATAATTGCTGTAATTTTTTATGTTGATTTTTATAAGAATCTGATTGTTCCGTCGTCGGCAACAGGATCTTCCGTAACTTGATTGTTGGTGGTTGTGACAGACTGGCGCTGCTTTATGCTGTTCAGCGTCTTGATGTCGCGCTTGTAGGCTGGCGAGTTCTCCACGTCGCTGACGATATTGTCGTCGTCGAGATCTTCGGGGTTGAAGATGAATAACTGATATTCTTTGTTGCCCTTCTGACCAAGACCGCGATAGTATTTGTCGATGGTGTCGCTCATTCGAGCCTCGTCGATGCCCTGTCCGTTTATGGCCTCCTTTGTGCCGAAGCCCGATGCCAGAACTGTGATTCTGACCTTGTCGCCAAGTGTCGGGTCGTCATAGAGTCCCCATTTGCAGACGTAATCGTCTTCGAGGTTGTCCATAAACTCGTGTATCTCGTCCATCTCGTCGGTGCGCAGACCTGTATTGTCGTCGCCGCTGCTGGCAATGTTGAGCAGAATGCGCTGCGCCTTCCAAATCTCGTTGTCATTCAGAAGCGGAGATTTCAGAGCCTCGTCGATAGCTTTTCTTATTCGGTTGTCGCCCGAAGCCTCGCCGGTACTCATAAGTGCCACGCCGCCGTTTCGGAGAATGGTGCACACATCGTTAAAATCGAGGTTGATTGTACCGTGCATGTTAATGATGTCGGCAATGCTTTTCGCTGCGGTTGTAAGCACGTTGTTGGCATATTTGAAGCCGTTGTTCAGCGTTACGCCCGGATAAACCTTGCTTATTCGCTCATTGTTTATGATAAGCAGGGCATCAACATTTTTGCTGAGTTCCTCAACACCTTCGATAGCCTGATTGATTTTTCTCTTTCCTTCCCACATGAACGGAATGGTAACGATGCCCACGGTGAGGATGTCTTTCTCTTTTGCAGCCTTGGCTATTACAGGCGCAGCACCTGTTCCGGTTCCGCCGCCCATGCCGGCTGTGATGAACACCATTCGTGTGCCGTCGCTCAGCATCTTGTTTATGTCTTCGAGGGTAGCCTCTGCCTCGGCACGACCTTTGTTAGGGTTGTTTCCTGCTCCAAGACCTTCGACGCCGAGTTGCAGCTTGCGGGTGATAGGGGAGTCGTCGAGAGCCTTCTTATCGGTATTACAAACCACGAACGAAACGTCGTTTATTCCCGTCTGATACATCTGCTTTATGGCGTTGCCGCCACCGCCGCCAACGCCAATAACCTTGATTATCGGAGCATCTTCGGGATGATCGAGGACGAATGAATTCATAAAATCATCGTCGTTTATGTTGAAATCTATATTTGGCATAATTGGTTAAATCAAATGTTAATTATTAGGTTCATCTACCTCCTCGGTGACGACGTCGGTTAGAGTTTGGATGCCTTTTTTCAGTTTGTCAAAGAAAGGATTACCGTTTTTCTTCTTTGTTGCAGAATGTTTATGCTCTTCTGGTTCGGCAGGCTTTGGCTTGAACATTGGCTCGGGCTTTGGTTCTGGCTGAGGCTCAGGCATTGGCGTTTCTACAAAGCTGACAACCTCGGGTTCTTTTTCGTGAACAGGCTCTGGCTGAACAAAGTGTTCTGGCTCTCTCTGAATTACCTGTTCAACAGCCGGCTTAGGCTCTTCGGTAACGATTGGTCTTGGCTTGATAACCAGTTCCTCTGTGAATTTAGGAGACTCGTACACCTGCTTTGGCTCTGGTAGAGGCTCTGGTTCAAGTTCCGGCTCAGGAACAAATGGTTGGACATCCTCAGGATATGGCTGAGAATCTGGCTTTGGTTCTTTTCCGTCGAACATATTGTCCATGTCACCAGCCTTTACCATTGCGTTGCAGTTCTCGGTTGTCTTCTTTGCTGCAAGAAGCGCGAGCGCAGGAAGATAAACGAAGTCCTCGCACTTGTCGAAATCCTCGCTTATAGAACTTATGTTGATGAAGTTCTGCTGTGCGTTTCTGATTTTTACGTTGTAGATGTTTTTCTGAATGGCTGTCTCAAGAGCTTTCAGAACAGAGCCACGGCCAGTTATGATGATTCCGCCGAGCAGTTCGTTGATGCTGAAGCCCGACAGTTCAATCTGGTGTGTTACGTTTAGCAGAATCTCCTTGATTCGTGCCTCTACCACAGGCTGAAGTTCGCTCGACTTGTATTCAATATCATTGATAATGAACACCTTGTCGTCCTCCTGTTCGTTCTCGTCGGTAAGGGCAAGAGCCTGCTCGCACTTGAATGCCTCGGACCAATCGTAGTCAATTTGCATTCCGTTGTCGAAATCCTTGTTTATGGTGTTGCTTCCGAGCGGAATTACTGCCAAGTGACGAAGGATGTTGTTGCGGTAGATGCTGACGGTTGTAGTCTCTGCACCAAAGTCGATGAGGATACAGCCCGAGCGTTTCTCGTCCTCGGTAAGAAGATTCTCGCCGAGCACCAGCGGAATAAGTCGGGTGTCGGCAATGCTTACGTTAGCATCCTTGAAACTGTTCCACACTCTGTCTCTCAGGCGTGGATTGGCAATTACGTTGATATATTCGCATCGGATACTCTTTCCTTCTGTTCCTACAGGGTCGGTAGTAAGGTCAGAGCCGATTTTGTATTCTTGGCTTATAACGTTGAAAACCTCAGCGTTAGGATAAGTTACGTTCTCACTTTCGTTCTGCATCGACTTGACTATCTTGCGGTCGATTTTTGTAGAACTTACGAAAACTTTGCTGACAGTGTTTTTCACCGAGCGTATAGACTGGCCTCCGATGCCAACATATACCTTTGATATTTTTCCTAGGTCTCTAAAGGCAAGTTGCTTGTCAAGTTTGGTCTTGATAGATCTGATGCAGTTGGCTGTTTTGTCTATATTTGAAACAACACCTTTTCTTATGCAGCCGTTGCTCTGTTCGGTTGCATAAGCCAACACCTTAACACCGTCGGGCTCCTTTCGTCCTACGATGCCGACTATCTGTGATGTTCCCAGTGTTATTGCAGCTATAAAATCTTTTGCCATATATATGTTATTCTTTATTTGTACAAATTATTTGGTTGTCAAATTCAAGGTTTATCATCGAGTATCTGTCCCATCCAACCTTGCCGAGTATTTTTTTGTAGAACTGTTTGAGACGTGTGAGTTTCTCTTCCAAGTTCTCGCCCTTGCCCAGAAGGACTATGTGGTCGCCCACTCGTGGAATCAACTGTATCTCGCGGCTGGCAGTAACATTTATCTGCTCTATCTGGCAGTCCCAGAAATTGTCTTCCTGAATGATGTTTGCCAGTTCGAGAATTTCCTTCTTTGCGAGTTTGCGGTCTATGTTGCCCGTGGCAATCACGATGTCTGCCGGATGCCCTTTGCTCGAGAGAACGAAGCCGTTGTGGTCGAGATAGTAGTCTTCGCCGTTGTTCGACATTATTCTCACTATCGGTTTCTTCTGCGTTGCCTCGATTATAACCTTTCCGTTTGGTGTCTTGTAGCAGTTTGCCGTGTTGATGTACGGCTGCCGCAGCAGTACGGCTTCTATCGCCTTGCAGTCGATTCGGCTGATTCTCTCACCCTGCGGATACATCTTTGCCGACTTTAGCAGCATCTTTACGTTTGATGACGTGATGTAGTCGAGCTGCGCGCTGTCCTTGACAGTTATCTCAATTTGCGAGCAGACGGTTATCTTGCTTTGGTCGTCGGTTTTGAACAGGGCAAAAACCAGATATGTTATCAGCGCAACCAGAAGCAGAACTTGCAGAATGATTTTCAGCTTCTTATTCCACATCTCGGGCTTTTATCTTTTTGACAGAATCTCTGTTATCTCAGGAACAAGATTCTCGATGTCGCCTGCTCCGAGCGAGATGAGCACGTCGAACTCGTTGTTCTTGATGATGTCGATAATCTCGTCTCTGTGGCACATCTGCTTCTTTATTCCCGGACGCAGATTGTTGTATATCAACTCGCTTGTAACGCCCGGAATAGGCTGTTCGCGCGCTGGATAGATGTCAACCAAGATAACCTCGTCGAGAAGTGACAGACTGCTTGCGAAATCCTTGTAGAAATCGCGTGTGCGTGTGTACAAGTGTGGTTGGAAGAGGGCTGTAACCTTGCGGTTCTTGTACAGTTCCTTTATTGAAAGCGCGCTCTGCTTAATCTCAGCAGGGTGGTGCGCATAGTCGCTCAGGAACACAATCTTGTCGTTTTTAATCTTGAAGTCGAAACGGCGGTCAACGCCTCCGAACGACAACATTCCGGCTTTAATCTCCTCGTTTGATACTCCGCTCATCTGTGCAAGAGCCATCGCAGCGATTCCGTTCTCGATGTTGATGCTTACCGGAACGCCAAGCTGAATGTCCTTGATGTTGCCGAATGGCGAAACAAAGTCGAAGAAAATCTCGCCGTTGCCGATGCGTATGTTCTCGGCATGGAAGTCTCCCTCGTCGCGGCTGTACTCGTATAGTCTTACGCCTTCCTGCAAAGCCGGCTTCATTTCAAGACCCTTGTGAAGGATGAGCGCGCCGCCCGGCTGAATGAGCGATGTGTATTTGGTGAAACTCTCAAGATAAGCGTTCTTTGTTCCGTAGATGTCCAGATGGTCTGGGTCGGTTGCGGTGATTACGCTTATGAACGGAGTGAGGTGATGGAACGAGCGGTCGAACTCATCGGCCTCGATAACGACATATTCGCTTTTGTCAGAGAGAATGTAGTTTGTCTTGTAGTTCTTTGATATTCCGCCCAAGAAGGCGTTGCAGTCAACCTTGCTCTGGTGCAGAAGATGCGCAGCCATTGTCGATGTCGTTGTCTTTCCGTGAGTTCCGGCAACGCACAGACCTTTGTATGCTCTTGTAAGTGCTCCCAGAACCTGAGCGCGCTTCTCGATGTCGAAGCCGTTCTGCTCAAAGTACACAAGTTCCTTATGGTCGCTAGGAATGGCTGGGGTGTAGATTACGAGCGTCGTATCCTTGTCCTTGCAGCACTCCGGAATAAGAGCCTCGTCCTCCTCGTAGTGGATTTCTGCTCCCTCTTTCTGCAACTCTTCTGTAAGGTTGCTTGGAGTCTTGTCATATCCGGCAACGAAGATGCCTTTTGACAGAAAATATCGGGCTATGGCGCTCATGCCGATGCCGCCGATTCCTACAAAATATACTGATTTTATGTCGTTTATATTCATTTTTTTTATTTGTTAGAGTAAGTTGTTGCCAACTTGAAAACTTCGTTTGCAATTACGTTAGCCGAGTCTCTCAAGGCCAGTTTAGCGATGTTCTTGCTCAGCGATGTCAGTTTGTCTGAGTCGTTTACAGTATTAATAGCCAAAGGCAGAAGCGTGTCTTTAGCCTCGGCATCCTTCACGAACAGAGCCGCGTCGTTGTTTACCAGAGCCATGGCGTTCTTTGTCTGATGGTCTTCTGCAACGTTTGGCGAAGGAACGAGAATCACCGGCTTCTCGAGCAGGCAGAATTCAGATATCGAGCCTGCTCCTGCTCTCGAAATCACGAGGTCGGCAGCCGAGTAGGCATCTTCCATCTTCGATATGAAGTCTGTTACGAACAGATTTTCGGGTTTACCCTTTGTGTCGAGTTCTTTCAGAATCTGAGCGTTGTAGAATTTGCCTGTCTGCCATATGAACTGTATGCTGTCTTTAACGGCTTCGATTTCTGGAAGATGATTAAGAATGCTCTCGTTTACGGTTCGTGCTCCGAGGCTTCCGCCAACGATGAGAACCGTTTTCTTCTCAGCCGACAGTCCGAAGGTTTTTATTGCCTCTTCCTTCGGCTTCTGGTTGTTCAGCAGTCCCTGACGTACAGGATTTCCGGTAAGCATAATCTTCTCGGCAGGGAAGAAGCGTTCCATGTTGTTGTATGCCACGCATACCTTGCTTGCCTTCTTTGCCAGCGACTTGTTTGTTACGCCGGCATATGAGTTCTGTTCCTGAATAAGACATGGAATGCCCATAGAGTAGGCTGCGTTTAGTGTTGGTGCAGAGGCATATCCGCCCACGCCCACGGCAACCTGAGGCTTAAAGTCCTTTATGATTTGCTTTACCATGTTTTTGCTCTTGAAGAAATCCATCATAACACCGATGTTCTTCGGACTCCATAGTGGTCTGATAAGGCCTCTTACAGGTAAGCCTTTTATTTCGTATCCGGCTGCCGGAACTCGTTGCATTTCCATTCTGCCCTCGGCGCCTACGAATAGAATTTTAGTATTAGGATGCTGTTCTTTTATAGCGTTGGCGATAGAAACGGCCGGGAAAATGTGTCCGCCAGTGCCTCCACCGCTTATGATAACTCTTAGTTCGGATTCCATAAAAAAATATATTTTTTGCAAAAATAAAAATAAAAACAATATATAAGGTGCATCAGTACAATTTATTGGAATTTTTTACTCAATATTGTCCTCATCGTCATAATCCGTTGTTTCGATGGCCGTTTCTTTCGGCAATGCACTTTGCTGATTATCTTCTTTTTCCGTAACGTAGCGGCTTATGCTCAGAATTATTCCGATGTATATTCCGCTGATGATGATTGACGAACCGCCTCGGCTCACGAAGGGCAGCGGCTGTCCGGTAACGGGAATGATGGAGACTGCTACCGCCATGTTGGTTATTGCCTGGATAGAGATGATTAGTGCAATTCCGATGAGCGTGAACATTGGGAAGACCGTTTTGCACCGCGAGGCTATCTGCCCGATTTTTATCACAAGCACGATGTACATGAACATCACAAGCCCGGCTCCGAGAAGTCCTGTTTCCTCGATGATGATGGCAAAGATGAAGTCGGACGATGCCTGCGACAGAAAGTCGCGCTCGCTTGAGTTGCCCGGCATCTTTCCAACGCCGTGACTCGATGCTATGGCTATGTTGGCGTGCGCAATCTGTGCATCTTTGTCGAGGTCGAAACTGTCGGCAGGAACGCGTTCCGAACCGAAGTTCTTCAGACGGTTCTGCCAAGTTATTGCTCGGTGCGTTGCCGGAACGAAGGTCGACACAATCTTGAATATCTGCGGCGGAGTATATCTCAGCACCACAAACGTAGTGCCGCAGAACAGGGCTATGCTAACCAGAATCTTCCGGGCATACCGTGCCTTCATTTTTCCGATGAAGAGCATGCACAGAACCGTTACGAACAGCAGCATCGAGGTCGAGAAATTCTCGCTCAGGATAAGCAGAAATACCGGTGCGGTTACGCCAAGGGCTATGTTCACGGTCTTGTCGGTTAGTTTGCCGTCGGCGCTGTCTCTTCCCTTCGAAATAATGTTGGCAATGAGCAGTATGATGCTCAGCTTTGCTATTTCCGAAGGCTGAAACTGAAAGCCGAAGAGGCTAATCCATCGGGTTGAGCCGTTGGTCTCTTGTCCTATGAATTTTGTAAGGACAAGAAGAATGATTGACACAATATATCCCACCGCTCCGACAAGGCGGAAGTATTTGAACGACTGACGATGAACAAGCCAAGCCACTAATATACCGCCAAAGAGCAAGATTGAGTGTTTGGTTATGGGAGCCCACAAGTCGTTGCTCTTGAATGTGAGTCGGCTGTCTGCGCTGAACACTTCGATGAGCGAAACGGTGCAGAGAAACAGATACACAATCCAGATAATCTTGTCTCCTTTGAGTATGTCTTTTAAGCTGAAAATATTCATCTGTCGAATTCAGTTTTGTTTAGAGTGAACGAACCAGTTCCTTGAACTGCTCGCCTCTGTCTTCCATGTTCTTGAACAGGTCGAAACTTGCGCAGCAAGGACTCAGCAGAACGGTTGCTCCCGGTTCGGCAAGTTCTACGCAGGCAGCAACACAGTCCTTCATGCTGTGAGTGTCGCGCACAGGGATTCCGAGCTTGTCGAAGTTGTCGTGAAGTTTCTGGTTGTCTGCTCCGAGATATACAAGTCCCGAACATTTCTCCTTTACCAAGTCCATGATGGCGTTGTAGTCGTTACCTTTATCCTTTCCGCCGATGATGAGGACGGTCTTCGTCTTCATGCTCTCGAGAGCGAAGAAGCAGGCATCTACATTTGTTGCCTTCGAGTCGTTGATGAAGCGAACTCCGTTCTTTGTATCAACATATTCAAGACGGTGCTCAACGCCCTTGAACTCTTTCAGGCCCTTGATGATGAACTCGTTTGGTACGCCGGCATAGTTGCAGGCAAGTGCTGCTGCAAGTTGGTTGTATACGTTGTGGCGTCCCATCAGCGCGAGGTCGTTCTGCGCAATGGTGAATGGCGATTTGCCCTTGATTGTAACGGTTTTTCCGTCGGCATATCCTTGGCAGCCGTCCTCAACCTTGTCGGCAAAGGCAACCTTCTGAGCCTTCAGATTGTATTTTGGAAGTTCTACGGTTACGACAGGGTCGTCGTTCCAGTATACGAAGGCATCGTTTTCAGTCTGATTCTGGATGATGCGCATCTTTGAATCTGTGTAGTTCTGCATCTTGAAATCGTATCTGTCAAGATGGTCGGGAGTGATGTTGAGCAGAACGGCTACATTAGCCTTGAACTTGTACATGTTGTCGAGCTGGAAACTGCTCAGTTCGATGATGTAGTAGTCGTGCTTCTCCTCGGCTACCTGAAGGGCGAGGCTGTGGCCGATGTTTCCTGCCAGTCCGGCATTCAGGCCAGCCTCCTTGAATATGTGGTAAATCAGCGATGTCGTTGTTGTCTTGCCGTTGCTTCCGGTAATGCAAATCATCTTGGCATCGGTATATCTGCCTGCAAATTCGATTTCAGAAATGATAGGAATGTTGTGTTCCTTTACCTTTACAATCATCGGAGCGTTGTCGGGAATTCCCGGGCTCTTTATAATCTCGTCGGCATTAAGGATTAGTTCTTCGGTATGCTGTTTTTCCTCGAACTCGATGCCGTATTTCTGCATCATCTCCTTGTAGTTGTCCTTGATCGCGCCCATGTCCGACACGAATACGTCGAAACCCTTCTTCAGAGCCAGTACGGCAGCTCCTACGCCACTTTCGGCAGCACCTAATACAACGATTCTCTTGCTCATTTTTCTAAATTCTTTTTATCGTATTTTTAATGTTAGTATTGTGATTGCTGCCAAGATGATGGTAGTAATCCAGAAACGAATTGTAATCTTTGACTCGTGGAATGAGTGTCTCGGAAACTTGATGAGATACTTGCACTCAGGGTCGAGTTGCTCGGGAAGCACGCGGAAATTGTCGTGTATCGGGGTGCGCTTGAAGACTCTCTGCTTCACGCCCTTCTTCTTTCCGAGTTTGAAGTATTCTACCTGTAGAATTACGCTGAGGCTCTCCATCAGGAACACGCCGCACAAGATAGGCACAAGCAACTCTTTGTGAATGATGATTGCTATTACGCCGATGATTCCGCCGATGGTAAGGCTGCCTGTGTCGCCCATGAAAATCTGTGCCGGATATGCGTTGTACCACAAGAATCCGACGAGCGCGCCAACGAATGCGCAGATGAATATTACAAGTTCCTGCGAGCCAGGAATATACATGATGTTAAGATAACTTGCCATCTCGATGTGACTCGAAACGTACGACAGTATTCCCAATGCCACGCCTATGATTGCCGAGTTGCCGGCGCACATGCCGTCCATTCCGTCGTTGAGGTTTGCGCCGTTGCTCACGGCTGTCACAACGAGGATTGTAACGATACAGATAAGAATCCATGTGGCTGGCTCTTGATATTCTCCGCAGAAAGATACAATCTTTGAATAGTCGAGGTTGTTGTCCTTGAAGAACGGAATTGTTGTCTTCGTGCTCTTCTCCAGTTCGCTCTTGTACGTTACCTGAGTGCTGTGTGCCTTGTTCTCTATCGTTACGTTCTCGCGAATCTTGGCATCGGGACTAAGGTAAAGCGTAAGTCCCACAATCAGTCCGATTGTAACCTGACCCACAATCTTGAACTTGCCCGGCATTCCTTCCTTGTCTTTCTTGAAAATCTTGATATAGTCGTCGAGAAAGCCGAGAATTCCAAGCCAGATAGTCGTTACGAGCATCAGAATCATGTAGATGTTTCGCATACGTCCAAGCAGGAAGCATGGAATAAGAATTGCTACGATGATGATGATTCCGCCCATCGACGGAACGCCAATCTTCTTCACTCCGAACGGGTCGATAGAAGCATCGCGCTGAGTCTCTGCAATCTTTTTCCTCTTCATCATCTTTATGAAATACTCGCCGAACCATGCCGAGATGATTAGCGAAAGCACCAATGCAAGGATTGCACGGAACGAAATGTACGACCACAGGTGCGAGCCCGTCACACCAAACTGTTCGAGATATCTGAATAGATAGTATAGCATGTTTTGAGTTTAAATCTTTTCTTGTTGTTTAGTTATTGAATATTTCGGTTACGACTTCCTTGTCGTCGAAGTGATGTTTCACGCCCTTTACATCCTGATAGTTCTCGTGTCCCTTGCCGGCAATCAGGATAACGTCGTCGGGCTGGGCCATCATGCAGGCTGTGCGGATGGCTTCCTTGCGGTCTACGATAGAGATTACCTTCTTCATTTGCTCGCTGCTGAGGCCTGCAAGCATATCATTGATGATGTCTTGAGGCTCTTCGAATCGAGGGTTGTCGCTTGTGATGATAACCTTGTCGCTATGGTTTGCCGCCTCTTGTGCCATGATAGGACGCTTGCCTTTGTCGCGGTTTCCGCCTGCGCCGCATACGGTTATAATCTGGCCTTTCTTCGAGCTCTTCATAACTTCTTCGATTGATTCGAGAACATTTACGAGAGCGTCTGGAGTGTGAGCGTAGTCTACGATGGCTGTGTAGCCGTTAGGAGAGTGCAGAGTCTCGAATCGTCCAGAGACAGGCTTCAGCGTGCTCAGGATTAGCAGAACGTCCTCAGCCTTCTTTCCAAGCATGATTGCTGCTCCGTATACAGCCAGAAGGTTAGACACGTTGAACTTTCCTGTAAAGTTTACGCCTACTTCCTTTCCGTTGATGTCGAGATACATACCCTCGAAGTGCTGTTCTATGATGTTGGCCTTGAAGTCGGCAATTGTGCGTGTAGAGTAAGTCTTGACTGTTGCCTTTGTATTCTGAACCATGAACATTCCGTTCTTGTCGTCGAGGTTTGTAACGGCGAAGGCATCCTTTTCAAGACTGTCGAAGAAGCCCTTCTTTGCGTTGCGGTAGTTCTCTACGGTCTTGTGATAGTCAAGATGGTCGCGTGTAAGATTTGTAAAGATTCCGCCCGCGAATTTCAGTCCGCCTATGCGCTTCTGTGCCACAGAGTGCGAACTCACTTCCATGAAAGCGTATGCGCAGCCCTCGTCAGCCATGCGTCCAAGAAGGGCGTTCAGCGTGATAGGGTCGGGCGCTGCGCGGGCGGTAGGCACGGCAACATCATCGATATAGTTGCATACGGTTGAGACAAGTCCAACCTTGTATCCCATCTTGCGGAACATATTGTAGAGCAGGGTGGCGATGGTTGTCTTGCCGTTTGTTCCGGTTACGCCGATAAGCTTCAGCTTGCTTGTCGGATTTCCGTAGAATGTCGTGGCGCACTTGCCAACCGCGTCTTCGGTGCTCTCCACCTGAATGTAAGTTATTCCTTCTGTCTTTTCTGCTGGAATATCCTCGCACAGAATAGCCTTCGCTCCCAGTTCAACCGCCTTGTTTATGTAGTTGTGTCCGTCAGCCACCGTTCCCTTGATGGCAACGAACAGATGATTTTCCTTTATAAGGCGAGAGTCGATGTTTATGCCCTCGATGTTACGTTCTGTATCACCTATGGTTTGCAGAACCTTCAGATTTCTGATAATTTCTGACAGTTTCATATCTTAATTTGTTTTTTGTCATTGTTTAGTCTATGTGCGCGTTCTGCTGCTCCTCGGCGGTAGGTTCTTTAACCTTAACCACGTTAGCCTTGCGGTGAGGGGCCGATTTCAGTCTCAGACTGATGAACTCGCCCTTGCTGTAGTTCTTGCCCGGGTCGATGCTCTGCTCGTACACCTGTCCGATGCCGTTGATGCGCACTTTAAAGCCGAGCGTCTCGAGCAGGAATACTGCGTCTCGTGCTCCCATGCCCTTGACGTCGGGCACCGTTCCGCGCTTAATTTTCTCTTTCTCGAGCGAGACGGAGTTGTTGTGCTTCACGGCCTTGCCCCAGATAGGGTTGCCGTTGGCGTAACTGTCCTTCCAACCGTTGTCAACGTCTATGCTCAAGTAGTTGAGTATGTTGTGGAGCGCGGCTATGTTTCCAACCTTCGAATCGGGTAGTATCGGACTGTCGTTCTTGTACGTCTCGATAGGATTCCGTCTTATCTCCTTGGCATATACTCGCGATGCTATATTTCCGAAAACCGGACCAGCCATTGCACCGCCCGAAGCATACGGACCTTCTTTCTTTATTGCCACGATGCAACTGTATTTCGGGTCGTTGGCAGGGAAATATCCGCAGAAGCTGCACATATAGTGATGTATTCCGTCGTCCCAGATGTAGCCTTTTCCGTTAGGGTTGGCAATCTGCGCCGTTCCCGTCTTTCCTGCCACGAGGAAGTCGCTCGTCTTAGCCTTCTCGCCCGAGCCCATGTCGCACACGGTTTGCAGGATAATCTGAATCTTCTTCAGAGTAGGCTCTGAGCATATTCGCTCCTGAATAACCTCGACAGGCATCTTTTCTACTATCTTGCCGTTTTTCTTCACGCTTTTCAGAAGTCGCGGCTTTACCAACTTTCCGTTGTTGGCAATGGCGTTGTAGAATGCCAGAGTGTTTATTATTGGCAGCTGCGTTTCGTATCCGATAGACATCCAGCCGAGCGTTGTCTTGTACCAGCCCTTCTGATTTGGCTGCTTTATGCGTGGACTTGCTGCGCCCGGAATTGGCATGTGAAGGTTGCTTCCGATGCCGATGCGGTACAATCCGTCGATGAATTTCTGCGGATTATTGTGGTAGTGGTCGTCAATTATGCGGGCTATTCCGATGTTAGATGAAACCTGCATTATTCGCGGAACGCTTATCTTTCCGTAGCCGCCCTTCTCCCAGTTGTGGTCTTTCATCTCTCGACCGTACATGTTATAGATTCCGTTTCCGGTATCGATAGTCTCGTTAAAGCCCACCACGCTGTCTTCGAATGCAATCATCAGCGATGCCGTCTTGAATGTCGAGCCCGGCTCCATTAGGTCGGCAAGGCAGTTGTTCTTTACCTCGTGATATTTTCCGTCGCCCTTGCAATGCGTAAGGTTTACGATAGACTTGATGTCGCCCGTCTCCACCTCCATAAGTATTACCATGCCTTCCTCGCCTCCAATGAGTTTCATCTCGTCGATGAGGGCCTTCTCGCAGATGTCCTGCATGCTTACGTCGATGGTTGTCTCGAGGTCGAATCCGTCGATTGCCGGCTCGTCGATGAGGGTTAGGAACTTGTTCATCACCTTTTGGCGGTGGCTCAGACCTTTTGCGCCGCGCAGCAGAGAGTCGTAGGCAAGTTCAAGGCCGAATCGTGCCGAATCCTTGTCGGCATAGATGCCTCCGAGAGTTCGGCTTGCCAGCTCGCCGTACACTTTCTTACGCATCTGAAAGGTTTCGGCAATGAATCCGCCTTTGTATTGCGACCATTTGAATACGGGCAGTTTCTTTATCTCGTTGTACTGTTCGTATGTTATTCGGTGTGGATAGAGCTGATAGTGCTGCGACAGTTTGCCGTCCTTGTTGCGCCGGTTGCGTCCTATGCGGAAGTCGCGTCGGAATGCCTCTTCGCTCTTGTCGGGCATAATGCGGTGCAGTCCCCGGCAGATGATTGTCATGCTGTCGACGAGAGCCGAATCCTTGTGCAGTCCGCCAGCCTCGAAGTCGAAGTATATTTTGTATTCGGGCAGGTTGCTCACAAGCAGTTTGCCGTCGGCAGAGTAGATGCTTCCGCGTCGTGGCGTAACTACGATGCCGTCTTTTTTCAGTCGGCTTGCCACCTGTTCCCAATATTCGCCCTCGGCAAATATGATGTATGCGCCCTTGGCAAGAATACAAGCAAATGCCATAATCACCAGTACGGTGAATATGACATATCCAAATCTGATGTTCTTGTACTCTAATTGTGGCATGGGTTATTCGAAATCTTCCTTTTTGAGTTTGTACGGGGCAGACATTGCTGTCCTTAGTGTGTTGGCGGTATCTTTTTTCAGAATGTTCTCTATTTTCGACTGCCTTGTAGCCTCGGTCAGTTTGCTCGAAACCGAGATGGCATCGAACTCGAGCGTCTTTAGTTCCGTTCGCAAGTCGCTTATCTGTATCTGAAGCCTCTGGCACTCGTAGCGGTTGGCAACGTAGAGCATCAGGCAGATGCCGATGACGACGAGCAGTCCGAGTTGGTTTCGGAAGAAGGCGGTTGTGAGAATGTCTCCTCCCAGAACGCTTTTCAGCGTGATGGGTTTGTCGTTCTCCTTTTCGTCGTCGATGTATTTGTCGGTGGCGGCGAGAACCTCTTTTTCGTCATCGCTCAGTTCCTTGTTTTTCAGCAGGTGCTTTGCGAGTCGTCTGAATATGCTTTCTTTTTTCTGTTTATCTTTATCTGCCATGGCTATAGTTTTTCTGCTATTCGCAGTTTTGCGCTTCGGCTTCGTGGGTTGCGCTGAATCTCGTCGGCATCCGCCTCGATTACTTTTTTGTTTATGAGTTTGAACGGTGTGTTTACCTTTCCGAAGAAATCTTTCTCAACAACTCCCTCAACGTTGCCCGTCTTCATCATGTTCTTTACTATGCGGTCTTCGAGCGAGTGGTACGTTATCACCACCAGTCGTCCGCCGGGCTTCAGGTCGCGTGCCGCCGACTGTAGCATCTCTTTCAGCGCATCCATTTCGTGGTTCACCTCTATTCGCAGAGCCTGAAACACTTTGGCGAGTTCTTTCTTCTCTCTCTCACGCCCGAAAAGCGGCTTTATTATCTCGAGAAACTGCTCTATGGTTTCAATCTTCTCCGTGGTTCTTGCCTTTGCAATCTTCTGTGCCAGTTGTCGGCCGTTCTTCAGTTCGCCGTAAAGGTAGAAGATGTTAGCCAAGTCCTCTTCTTTGTATTCGTTCACGATGTCGGCGGCAGTCATGTCGGCGCGCTTGTTCATGCGCATGTCGAGCGGGCCGCTGAATCTGAACGAGAATCCTCGCTCCGAGTCGTCGAGATGATGCGACGACACACCGAGGTCGGCAAGCAGAGCGTCAATCTGCTCCACGCCGTGATATCTCATAAAGTTGTGCAGATATCTGAAGTTGCTTCGCACAAACGTGAATCGCTCGTCGTCGATAATGTTGCGCTCGGCGTCGGCATCTTGGTCGAAACTGTACAGATGTCCCTCGGGCGAGAGATGCTTCAGAATCTCCTTTGAGTGCCCTCCGCCGCCAAACGTAACGTCAACGCAGATGCTGTCTGGCTTTATGTTCATGCCCTCGATGCTCTGTGCCAACAGAACCGGGACGTGATATGTTATGTTTTCAGTCATGTGCAGATTTTACTTTCAAGCGCCAAAATTAAATAAATGAATTGAATTTGAAACAATAAAAAACAAAATATTTTTAATATTTTTATCAACATCTTGTTAAAAATATTATGCCTTTGATTTATAGGCTCTTTATTTTGTTTTCTTAAAGTATTGATTTAATATTTAGTTATATATATTTTTCGCGTTTTCCTTGGCACTAAACATAAGAAATGTTATCTTTGACGGCACATTTGTAACAAGTAGAAAGAATTTTGTAAATGAAGAGGTTGTTTTTGTCATTATTTGCCGCGCTAACCGTTATGTTGTGCTCGGCTCAGGCTAAATATACGGATTTTAGGCTGAAGGATGTTTCGGGAAAGGAACATTCGTTCAAGGAATATGTAAAGAAAGGTAAGAAAAACTACGTCCTGATAGACTTCTGGGCTTCGTGGTGCGGTCCGTGCTGCCGCGAGATGCCCAACATAAAGGAGGCGTACGACAAGTATCACAAGAAGGGATTCCAGATTGTGGGTGTATCACTAGACTTCAAGGCCGATGCTTGGAAAAGGGCGATAGAGAAGTACGAGATGACATGGCCGCAACTTTCCGACCTTCAGGGATGGAAGAGCAGCGCAGCCAGCAAGTACGACGTAAACTCCATTCCGTATACCGTTCTTGTAGACGGTGACGGGAAAATCGTAGCCACCGGACTGCGCGGCGCGGCGTTGCAGAAGAAACTGAAGCAAATATACGGCTTCTAAAATATTCTTTACAAAAAGAACAAAAAAGTTGCATATAAATAGAAAAGAATAAGTTATATTTGCAGATTATAATTTGTACAGATGGAAGATGAATCATTAAAATTGGATGTAGAGAAGATTCTGCAAAACAAAATGGGAAGCAAGGCTAAGTTCATTCCCGGTTTTGTCGTTTCATGGTTAAAGCGTATTCTTCACCAAGACGAACTTAATGTTTTCCTGATGGAAAAGGGACACGACACGGGTGTCGACTTCTTCGACGACTGCCTTGAGTTCCTCGACATCAAACTCGATATAAAAGGGCTCGAAAACCTTCCTCACGATGGGCGAAACTTCACTTTCGTGAGCAATCATCCGCTCGGCGGAATAGACGGCGTGGCTCTGGGCGCGGTTATCGGACATCAGTATGATTATAAGATAAAGTATCTTGTAAACGACCTGCTGATGAACATCAAGCCTCTGGCTCCGCTGTTCGTGGGTATTAACAAGACCGGAAGCCAGAGCAAGAAGTTCCCAGCGATAGTCGAGGGCGTGTTCAAGTCAGACTCAAACGTGCTGATGTTTCCTGCCGGACTATGCTCGCGCAAGCAGAACGGCGTAATCCGCGACCTTCAGTGGAAGAAGACATTCGTCGTTAAGAGTATCGAGACTCAGCGCGACGTTATTCCAATCCACTTCGAGGGGCAGAACTCGAATTTCTTTTACAATCTGGCTAACATCTGCAAGATGCTCGGCATAAAGTTCAACCTTGCAATGCTCTTCCTTGCCGACGAGATGATGAAGAACCGCCACAAAACATACAAGGTTACTTTCGGCAAGCCGATTCCTTACCAGACATTCGACAAGAGCCGCACTCCGGCGCAATGGGCCGAATATGTAAAAGACATTGTCTACAAACTTTAATATAAAAACAACCATAACCGTTCAGAATAAAGTGATGGAAGAAAAAATAATTGATCCGATACCAAGAGAAGTCCTCAAGCAAGAACTTACCGAGGATAAACGCTTGCGTTTCACGAACAAGAGTAACAACGAGATTTATGTAGTTACATGGTTCGACTCGCCAAATGTGGTGAAGGAAATTGGCCGTCTGCGCGAGATTGCGTTCCGTGCTGCCGGCGGCGGAACAGGCAAGGCTATGGACCTCGACGAGTTCGACACGATGACGAATCCGTGCAAGCAGCTCATTGTCTGGAATCCAGAGGCCGAGGAGATAATCGGCGGATACAGATATATTCTTGGAAACGAAGTAGAGGTTGATGCCAACAATCAGCCAAAGATGGCAACCGCCCATCTGTTCCACTTCTCGGACAAGTTTATGCGCGACTATATGCCTTATACCATCGAGTTGGGCAGAAGCTTCGTAACGCTCGAGTATCAGAGCACCCGAAAAGGCTCAAAGGCTCTCTTCGCCCTCGACAATCTGTGGGACGGTCTCGGCGCGCTCATGGTCATAAAGCCAAACGTAAAGTATTTCTTCGGAAAGATGACCATGTATCCATCTTACATACGCAAGGGTAGGGACATGATTCTTTACTTCCTGCGCAAGCATTTCGACGACAAGTTGAATCTGGTTACTCCTCTGCATCCGCTCACCATCGAGACAGATGAGAAGGAACTTGAGGCCCTATTCTGCGAGGACGATTTCAAGGCCGACTACCGAAAACTTAACCGCGAGGTTCGTGCCCTTGGCTACAACATTCCGCCGTTGGTAAATGCCTATATGAATCTTTCGCCAACAATGAAGATGTTCGGAACAGCCATCAACTACGGTTTTGGCGATGTTGAGGAAACAGGCATTCTTATTGCCGTAAACGAGATTCTAGAGGAGAAGCGCGTGCGTCATATCGAGTCGTACATAAAGGAGCATCCCGAGGCTGGCAAGATTACAAGCGGAGCCAACAACGTGTTCTACAAACCGACTGACGAAAAAGACGACGGCTTTGAACCTGTAAAGTGATTATAGGATTTTTTATTGAGATATTTGCAAAACGCAGCCTTCTTACTGAGGGTTGCGTTTTTTTTGACAATTTGAAAGTTGGAAAAGGCAGAATTAACAATGGACAGTTGACAGTTGACAATTGACAATTCACAATTCATAATTCATAATTCATAATTGTTTTCGTAATCGCTGAGGATTTGTAAGGGAAAATTATGGCACGAATTGTTCTTTTGGTAAATACAAAATAGCGGCAAGGTACGTCCAAGGTACATCCAAGGAACGTCCAAGGTATATGCAAGGTAGAGGGAAGGTAGAAGGAAGCAAGCCGATAGCAAGGGGATAGCAAGGGGATAGCAAGAGGAAAGGTTCGACGAAGCATATATTGATGCAATTCTGAGAAACTTGAAATTTGAAAATTGAAAGTTTTGAATTTGTAATAAATTGCGCGGAAAATATTCTTTTGGTAAATACAAAATAGTGGGTAGGAAGAAGGTAGAAAGAAGGTAGCAAGAAGGTAGCAAGAAGGTAGGAAGAAGGAAGCAAGATGGTAGCAAGACAGAAGATAGATTCAAGGTAGATTCAAGGTAGATTCAAGTAAGCCGGAAGGTACGGGGAAGAGCTTATAAAGGTAGAGTAATGGTTGAGAATCGGAATAGGTTAACTCTTAATATAAATTTACCAATGTAACAATTAGGGTTGGTATGGGTAACGTGAAACTCTGGGGAAGCCTAACTGCTATTTGACATATAATTCAAAATTATAGAAAAGTGAACTTTTTAGTCTTTTGGTAAATACAAAATAGCGGCAAGGAACGTCCAAGGTACATCCAAGGAACGTCCAAGGTATATGCTGAGTATATGCAAGGTAGAGGGAAAGTAGAAGGAAGCAAGCCGATAGCAAGGGGGTAGCAGGGAGTGTAAGCAGAACTGTGTCAAGGTTAAATCCTTTATTATACAAGTGAGGGTGTGTCAAAATAGGCACATCCTTTTTTTTATATCAAAGCCCCGACTTTCTCAAGCCAGGGCTTTGTTATGTCGTAAAGTTTTCGTATCTTTACAACATGCAATATAAAACGCAACAAAGATACCACTTTCGTCCGTATTCTCCAAATCAGACGATACTTTTTCCTCAGAGAATCGACAAGGACATTGCCCTGGACGACCCAGTCCGTCTTGTGAGCAGCGTAGTTAACAGTTTGGACTTGAGCGGTCTTCGCAAGCTGTACAAGGAGCGTGGCCGCAGCCCTTACGACCCGAAGATGCTTCTGGCCGTAGTCATCTATGCCTACATGAACAACATATATTCATGCCGCAAGATAGAGAAGAGCCTCAGACGGGATGTCCATTTCATCTGGCTTGCAGGATATGAGCAGCCCGACTTCATCACCATCAACCGCTTCCGCAACCGTGCGAAGGAAGAGATCAACAACATCTTCACCCAGCTGGTGCTTCTTCTGAGTG
>Ga0256407_10001046_pt1 | contig 61518 bp, 58 predicted proteins | sample RumenRJG_04DNA_FD_193489 | JGI IMG/M metagenome (GOLD analysis project Ga0256407, IMG submission 193489) | Bovine rumen microbial communities from Lethbridge, Alberta, Canada - RJG_04 | ecosystem: Host-associated > Mammals > Digestive system > Stomach > Rumen | place: Canada: Alberta... | reverse complement strand
GAAAACAAGATTAAAACAATACTTAAACTATGATAGCGCTTCCTTCCATTGCTTTCGGGGGCTTTTCTGGGTCGGCAAAGGGTGTTACGGCTCGCCAGGTGGGCGGCCGTAGCATCCTTTCGCTGAAGTGTTACCCGACCGGGGTTGCGACCGGAGCCCAGCTGGCCCGCAGGGCTTCGCTGAAGAAGATTTCCAAGAGCTGGGTAACGCTTTCCAATGAGCAGCGGTCCGAGTGGGACCGGCTGGCGGAGCACGCCAGTGGGGCTTCTGTTTTCGGCCAGAAGGCCGAGCTCTCCGGTATGAATCTGTACGTGCGCCTGAACGCGAACCGCGTGATGGCCGGGGAGGCGGTGATGGCCGATGCTCCGGCGGCGCAGGTGGCTGTGCCGAATGTGGTGTATGGCTCCGTGGCGGTGACGCCGCAGTATATGGCCCTGGGCGGTATCAAGCACGAGAGTGCGCCGTTCAAGCTGGTGGTGAAGATGTCCGGGAGTCAGTCTGCCGGCATTTCCAATGGCTGGAGCAAGACTGTCATCATCACTCCGGGTATGGAGGATGACTGGGGCGAGGCGGATGTGACTACGCTGTATATGAAGACGATCGGCGTGGAGCCGACGCCCGGGCAGAAGGTGTTTGTGGAAGCTTACTGGCTGGATACCGACAGCGGTTTTGCAGGCCAGGTGGCGAAGGAGGCTGTGATTGTGACGGGCGAGGCGCCTGTGCAGCGTCGTGTGAGAGTCACGATGGATACTCTTGACCCCACGGAGGACAATAATGTCACTACCATTGACGTAGACTTCTCCACGGGTGCTCCGGTGGCGCAGTTCAACGCGGTATGCCTGGGACACGAGAATGTGGCATCTTCCATAGTCCATCTGGATCGGGAGCTGCCTGCAGAAGTCATTGGCACCGGCGTCTGCCTCGGCCGTGCAAACGGTCCTGACGGGAAGATTGTTGCCCAGTCCTACATGGTGTGGGTTCGCAACTACTACGGCAAAGCGGATATGACCTTCGCCCACCGTGGCGGATATTACGTAGCAAAAACGGAGTGCTTCGGTGCCGGTGTCATGTATTAACCCTCAATCTGAAACGCTATGTTCAACAGTACAGGAAATAACTTCGGTGCCGGCCAGATCCAGTTCAAGGATTACCAGGCAGAGAACTACGTGGTCCTGAACTCCAAGTTCACGTTCGACCCCACCAACGCAGACTACCAGGCATGTGACCAGCTGGAGATTTATGTGCCGGACCTCAGCATAGACCGCAGTGCGGTGGGTGCAGTATTCATCCGCTTTGTCGAGGACCAGCACTGGTCTTGGGGAGATTCCGTCTATGACGGAGGCTCTATCCTCAAGTCTTGGGTGAAGGACAAGAATACCATCGTGATTGAGAAGCAGCCCTGGTTTGACCAGAACGGTCCTCTCATCATCTACATCCTGACGCTCTACCCGCAGCTGAACCAGGGGGCCAATACCATCAAAGGAACACAGCAGCGCCTTACGATGACCACGCCGGATAACTACCTCCGTTTCGGGTACGAGACGTTTATGGTGGAGTTTGAGCACTGGGTGTTTATCCATCTGTTTTTCTCCGGATGTACCTATGCCTACAGGGATTCCCTCTGGGAAGTGACGATGGAAGAACTGCCGGCGGACATCACTGCAGACGTTCCCATCTGCGGCGGTGGCAACCAGTTCCACCCTGAGTGTGACGGTATGGCGGAAGCCCACATCGAGAACAAGGTTCTCAGCAACCAGCGCCGTGTGATGGGATTCTGGGACACTGGCCACGATCCGTTTGTGTATGCGTTCCTTGTAAGAGATAATAATGAGTAAGGGCTATGACGCAGAAGAAGAAAATAGAACTCACGCGCCTTCAGGGCATCATTGCTGTGGCCAGCTTCAGCAGCGGGGTGATTATCGCGGCCGTGTGCCTGTTCTTCATTCCGCCCCTGGGAGAAATTGCTTCTTCGGCCATTTCGATTGTGAGCGAGCTGCTGGTCCTCTGTGGTGCGATCCTGGGCGTCAAGGCCTCTTACGATGTCAAGTTCCGGAAGTTCGAAGCCGAGCTCCGGGATGTAATAGAAAACGAGAAGAAACTGAATTCCTAAACCTACCTATGAGATACGTTCTGCCACTGCTTTTCCTCGTGCTCGCTTCTGCCTGCAGTACTGACCGCCAGCTTCCATCGACGGACAGTACCAAGGTGGAGGTCCGGACGGAGACGGTGTTCCAGAAGGATACTGTCTTTGTGGAGCTGCCGCGTGTTGTGGAGCGGGTGGCCGTTCTCGATACGGTGTCACATCTGGAGAATGAGTTCGCTGCTTCGGCGGCTGTGGTTTCCGGCGGAGTGCTGAAACACAGCCTGGAAACGAAACCAGTGAAGCTGCCCGCCTTTGTTGACAAACAGATTGTGTACCGGGATTCCATAATATACAAGGACCGGGTGCGGACCGTGACCGTTGAAGTGCCGCGGCAGCTTACCGGCTGGCAGCAGGCAAAACTCAGGGTAGGGGGATTCTGTTTCTTTGCCGTGATTTTGATAGGACTTTATTTCCTTATTACATCCATCCATAAACTTAACCTCTTCTAACTATGAAGTACATTCCTTCCATCGCCTTCGAGGAGATGAGCGGCAGCGCCAAGGGCGTGACCGCTGCAAAGATGAAGAACCGCAAGTATATCCGCAACCGCGGCTATGGCGGTTCTGTCAGGACCCAGGACCAGGCCAAGGTCAAGGGTATTTTCAAGCGTCTGACCACCATGTGGAAGACCCTCACCAACGAGAACATTCTCGCGTGGAACAAGCTGGCCCTCTCTCAGCAGGGCCGCAGCGTCCTCGGCACCGGCGCCAAGATCTCCGGAGCCAACCTGTTCACCCGCCTGAACTACTGGATTGTCGCCTGCGGCGGCCAGCCGGTGGTTGTGCCTCCGACCCTCCTGGGCGTCGAGAACCCCTCCAGCGCCACCATCGTGTGCCAGGGTGACACCTTCACCTTCAAACTGGATCAGGCGCTGGCCGACAACGGCGGCATCTATCTGGTCATCGAGGCCTCCGAGGGTCAGTCGAACGGTGTGTCCCGCGCACACGCAAAGGCCTCTGCCATCAAGATGGTGGAAGAGCCCACCGCCGCGGCCATCGACATCCGCGCTGACTACGTGGCCAAGAACGGTGCGCCCAGCGCAGCGGCCCCGAAGATTTTCTTCCGCTACTACTACGTCAACTCCAGCACCGGCGAGAAGTCCGGCACCATGCTGGCCGAGGTGACGTGGACCGCGGCTGCAGCTGGCGGCGAGCCTTAGTCTTCCTTCCAGGTCTCCGGACCAAGAGCGAAAAAAATTTCCTGCCTTCTTCTCAGGGGGCAGGATTTTTTTGTGTCCGGACGGACGTATGGCGCGGAAGTTTCGCGGTACGTGCCAGGGTAAACTATCCCTTTCAGCAAGTAAAGTATAGGGGAGGATAGTAAAAGAAATTACGCATAAATTTCGCGAGTTTTATGCGTAAATTTATGCGTAAGTGCCTTAAGTGACTGATTTTCAGTCTGTTCTGTGGAGCATAGGAGAATCGAACTCCTGACCTTTTGAATGCCATTCGGAGGTTTTATCCTCCGACCTTTTGCCCCGAAAAGGACATCTTACTCATTGAGTATCAGCCTTTTTCTAAAACCCCGACCTTTCGGAATTTTGGATGTTTTCAGGTCCACTTGAAAACATTTTGAAAACAAAGTTACATTTTTGGTTTGAAATAGCAAGCGTTTACAGCCCGTTTTTCAGAAATTCCCGGAGGCTCAGATGCTGGATTCCTTCGTCATCGGTCCGCGTAACCAGGGGGGTCATGGAAATGACATATTTGGGATAATTGTCGGCGATTCCTTTGAGAACCCCGAATTCCCGCTGACGGGTCTCTTCGCTTCCGATGATGTAGGAAGCCTGGATGTACACGCGCTTCTTGTCCTTGACGCAGACGAAATCTACCTCGCCGGCCTGTAATTGCCCCACATTTACCTTGTACCCGTCGTGGATGAGCTGGTGATAGATGATGCTCTCGATGACTTTCTCGATGTCCCTGTCCCGGGTGGTCTCAACGCAGGAATTGCGGATGCCGTTATCCTCGAAGTAATACTTGCTGTTCGACTGCAGGAGTTTCTTCCCCCGGATATCGAAGCGGGGAACTTCGGTCACGATGTAGGCATCGCAGAGGTATTTGAGGTATTTCAGGACCAGCTCGATGGATACCGGGCTTTTCTGCCCCTTCATGTAATTGGAAATGCTGGTGGCCGAAACCTGTTTCCCCGTGCTGTCGGCAAGGAAACGGACCAGGTTGTACAGGAACGGAACGTTGCGTATCTTGTGTTTGAGGATGATGTCCCTCACAAGGGCGGTGTTCAGCACGTCCTGTGCGTATGAATACACCTCGTTTTCGTCTCGGATGTCATACTTCACCAGTCCCGGCAGGCCGCCGGCGTTGATGTATAGGGACAGGGCCTCGTCGCTGTCCTCCAACTTATGGAAACGAAGGAAGTCCTTGTAGGTCAGGGCCTGGATATAAATCTCGTGATACCGCGCCGCCAGCAGCGTGGACAGGTCGCTGGAAAGCGTTTCAGCGTTGCTGCCGGTGAGGACGAGGTCGGTATGGGGCTCCGTCCTCCAGTGGCGGACGCTCTTTTCAAATTCCTTGATTTCCTGGACTTCATCGACCAGGATGTAGTTCTGCTTTTCCAGGGAGAACCTTTTTTCTATGTACTTGTTCAGGTCCTTGTAGGTGACAATATCGTCCCACTGCTTCTTTTCCTTGTTGATGTAGATGACGTTATTGTCTGCCGATGATGAGAGCAGGTCCCTCAGGGACATCAGGACGTAGCTCTTTCCCACGCGCCGCTGGCCCGTGAGGACGATGATGGTTTCTTTGCCGAAGTAATGCTGTACCTGCGCAAGGTACTCTGGTCTTTGCAGTATTTCCATAGTGCAAATCTACGGAATTTCTCTTGTATAACCAAGGAAATTTGAGAATAATTCAATTTCCTAAGATATAATTGATAAAAATGAAAGCGCTATTCTTTCTTCCATCTGGCAATCTCGGCGCCTGACTTGAGGATGTACAGTTCATCGCCGGAGCAGTGATACTCGAAATTTTCATTCAGGAAAACCCATTCCGAGGAGTCCTCGTTAAAGGTTCCTCCCTTAATGACAAGTTCTGGTTTGTCCAGCATGGTAGCATCCTTTGGCCATGCTTCATAGCGGAAAGTACTGTCCGGCATGGCGTCGATGCGGACCAGATTCCGCTCTGTTCGGAACAGGCTTACCAGCGATTGGTACTCGGACAGTGACGGGTGCAGGAAGGGATTAGCAACTTCCTTGCCCGGGGAGAACGTTTTACCGTTCCAAACATAGGGAATGTAGCGGTCAGAAAGATGGTTATAATCTGGAGAAGATGGATGATAGAGGGTTTTCGTGGCTTTGTTGAAATGATATAGCCATTCATAACCGTCGCCGCTCCCGGCACGGAAGTACCAGTCAGGAATGTTGTACTCCACATTGATGTTATCGGCCAGGCCCTCTTCCGTTTCAAACAGCTTGACCGGAACAAGACCTTCGGCTGTCAGTTCCAGCGCCGTAGCTTCGATATAGGCCTGGCTGCTCCACTCGCGGAAATACTGATAGAGAATGTATTTTCCATCGCCCAAAGTGTAGAGTTTCATGGGCATCATGGACTCATCTGCACCGTTTACGGTTCCATCCTGCGTCAGGTCCTTCCCCTTCCACTTGTATTCGACGCGGGAGCCATAGACGCCCATCGTCCCGTCATGTGGTGCCTCCCAGCCGCTGATGCGGATCCTGCCGTCATCGGATTCAAGGACCGTTATCTCTGTATCATCGCTGTCGAAGGTACCCATATAGAGGGAATCGTTGATCTCCTGCCCTACAGGTGTAGCACTTGCGGATTTGTTGCGATTCCTGCTTCCGCAAGCCGATATCAGGACAATGGCCAGTATGTATAATGCTCTTCTCATTGCTTTCCGAAGACGTGTTCGTCAAAGAAGTCAGCATACTTCTTGTTGTGCAGGTCAGTGCCAACCCAATCGTACATTCTCTCGGTATCCAGAGCCTCCGCCCGAACGCAGACAGCTTCGCCATACATACCCTCCAGCGTACCCAGGTTCCGTTGGAACTGGACTCCGGCAGCCTTGAAAGCCTGATACTCTTCCATCTGGAGGTATAGATAGCGCTCCGGATGCGCCAGAACGGGCTGATAACCCTGCTCCATCAGCCAGCGCATCTCGGCAAGCGGGATAATATCGCCAATCTTCGTTGAATCGTGGATAGGCAGTTCAACCAGAATGTGATTACCCTCCCAAGGCAAAAGCCAGTTACTATCGCGGACAGCAGGCCAGGTTTCCGGAATGAACCGGTACTCCATCGAGGGGACTAGTTCGAGCTCGATTCCCCTGTTTGCTAGTTCGGCACGGAGTTTATCACATGCGGCAGTGACAGAGGCCGGCGTATTCCGATAAAGAAAAGAGCTGTGGGAAGTGCAGATTGCCCGCTGGTAGCCCCATTCCACCAGTTTCCCGGCTAGGAACACCGAATCTTCCAGCGTTTGCGCCCCGTCATCAAGCCCGGGGAGAATATGGCAATGGCAATCAACTTTCATAATGATGCAAAGATAGCGAACTTTGGGGTTAGTAAAAAGCCGGGACAGTTGAAACTGGAGCCCGGCTACCGCTGCAATCCTTTCACGCTATCTTCTTTATGTATGCAAAGGGCGGATACTGCTTGACGATTTCCTTGATGGAGGCGTTGAACCAGGCCTCCAATTGAGGGCAACCGGGGCAATTGTTCACGTGGTACTTGGCGGCCAGGTCGCAAGGCTGGACAAGTTCGAATTCCACGTAACCCGGCAGGTTAACCCGCTCTTTCGACATTCTGAGTTCGATATTCATTTCTGTCTCCCCGGCGGCAAGGATATCGAGGACATAATTCCCGGCTCCACATGTTGTAAGCTTGCAAAGGTCGTGTCCCATTTCGTTGAAGAAATAGCTTTGGAAGCTTTTGTGGAAGGGTGTCACGTCATCAAGCATCCAGAGTTTTCCGATTTTCTTTGAAAAGGACAGCGTGTGGTTTGTGGTGTTGGATTTGATCATATACGTGTTATTTTGATTGGTTTGCAGAAGAAAGACGTTATCTCCCAAAGAATCTATCACGCGAAACATAAAAAATATCATGGTGATAGATTTTGCGTTTTGTCGCGTCTTTAGTTCGAATCCATTTCCACGATTATGATTGAGCGCATCATCCTTGACATCAGGCACAGCGACGATTATACGGACTATCTGTTTCAGACTGCAGCCCTAAAAAACAAAAGGGTTATTCCTCTTGTAGATCCTTTTGAGGAGGATATGCTTAAAGAAAGAAGGCCCGGAACGCATGTGATATGGTGTTCTGGTTCAAACATAAAACCCTCGAAGTGGGATAAAGTGGTGTCAATGACGTGGACAGGGCTCTATGGTACAGAAAAGCAAAACCTCACCATCCTTTCAAAAAGTTACCTGAATCCGGATGGCAGCATAAACTTCACAAAAGCCGATGAAGTGAGACTGATGATAGAAGAAGAGATGTATAATATACTCTTTGCTCCAAGAAACCTTGAGGAAGTGTATGGCTGGTACTTCCCAAAGATTTGGGACCATCGACAAGAAATATATGCAAATCCTCATTTATTCTACATTCCTGCCGTTCAGTACAATGAGGACAAGGGCGGCTTCTATCCCATAGGCGTAGTGCTCAAGGCCATTGAGGAAAGTGGAGACCTTTTCAGGATGAGGCTTGATAATTCCTGCCGATGCAAGGAGAAACCCATCCTCACATACTACAGTACGAACTACGGAGACTGGTTCAACACCTCATGGACGCTCCACACCTGGTGTCCTGAATGCGGTAAAAGAATTCACTTCCCGACAGGAGATGTCCTGCGGAAAAGCGCCATAGACAAATGCTACAAGGAAACCTTCCAAAAATACGACAAGGGGATAATCCTTTCAAAGAACATTTTTGACTTAATAGATTCAATTTCAAAGTAATATATGTCAAATATCCGCGTTAACACAACTGAACTGCTTCAGTTGCTGGAGATGACACCCTCCAGCCATAACATCATGCTCGTGGGCCGTCACGGCATCGGCAAGTCCGAAATCCTCACAGAATATTTCCGCGGCAAGGGAATGCCCGTTGTGGCGCTTTTTCTGGGCCAGATGGCCGACCCGGGCGACCTCATCGGCATCCCTGCCAAGAATGAGCAGACCGGCAAGACGGAATTCATGCCGCCGTACTGGTTCCCGCTGGACGGAAAACCCATAGTTCTGTTCCTTGATGAACTCAACCGCGCCCGGCCGGAGATTCTCCAGACCATCATGGACCTGGCACTGAACCGCACGCTCGCTGGCCGGAGACTTCCGGAGGGCAGCCGCATCATATCTGCCGTCAACGAGGGTGAGCAGTACCAGCTTACAGACCTGGACCCGGCCCTCGTGAGCCGCTTCAATATCGTCAATTTCCAGCCCACCGTGCAGGAATGGCTGCTCTGGGCCGGCCGGGAAGGCCTGGACAAGCGCGTTACTGCTTTTATCGAGGAAAACAGCATCTGGCTGGACCGCAATGCCGATTCCAAGGAAAATGAAGACACTGGCCTGGACAAGACCCCCGATCGCCGTGCCTGGAAGCGCGTCTCTGATATCATCCTGGGTGCCGACACCCTCACCACTACCCACCAGAAGGCCATCGCCTCCATCGTAGGGGCCAAGGCTACCGTGGCCTTCATGGGCTCCGTGAGCAGCCGCAAGGTGATTTCAGGGAAGGACGTCCTCTACAAGTTTGACGTGGTAAAGGAGAAGCTTAAGCCCTACACCCTGCATGACCTGTCGCTGGTAAATGACGGCATCTTCCGTCATTTGGAGGTGGAGAAGGTCCCGGCCGAGCGGAAGGCCGATGTGAAAAAGAACCTGGAGGCCTACTTTGACTCTCTGGTGAAGGAGCACAAGGAGGCGGCCGCGCACTTTGCCAACCTCTATGTGCAGCAGACCTATCCCAATGCGGTGGCCTTTATCGCCCGGGAGTGCCAGGTGCTCACCATGACGCTTGTCCTTTACGTCAAAAGTATCCGATAGATGAAGGAACGCTTCGAAAAGATTATCGAGCGCTGGTTCGTGCAGGAGCCCGCGCTCTTTGTGGTGCTCTGCTCGCACGAGCTGGTGCCCAACGACAAGATCAAATGCCCCGTCCGGAGCGGCAGCGGACGGGTGGAGTACAATCCCGCCTTCGTGCAGGAAATGTCCGACCGGGCGCTGGAGGAGGCGCTGAAGACCGAGGCCATCCGCATCCTCCTCAAGCACCCCTACGAGCGCCGTCCGGACGGATGCAGCGGGGAGGCTATCGCCGTGGGCAGCAACATCACCGTGGCCGACAATTATCCCTTCGCCCGTTTCAGCATGAAAACGCCGGCCGACTACGGCTTCAAGCCCGGTCTTGCGTACGAGACTTATTCCCGGCTGGCGGAACAGATTGCCGAGGAAAGCGACGAGCGGGACGCCAATACGGACCTCTCCGAACTCTGGGAGGACGACCCTCTGCAGGTTGCTCTGCTCAACGGCCTCATCGAAGGCATCAAGGAATGGGGTTCGCTTGCCGGAGACCTGGCCGAACGCGTCAAGGCCTCCTCCCGTGCTTCCATCGACTGGAAGAAGGTCCTATTCGGCTTCCGGGCGCAGGTGCTCTCGCAGGAGCGCCGCCTTACGCGGATGAAGCCCTCGCGGCGCACCGGCTTCGACAACATGGGCTCCGTGCGGCAGTTCACCAGCCGGCTGCTGATAGCCCTGGACGTGAGCGGCTCCATCAGCAGCGAGGCTATCAGCTATTTCCTGGGCGTGGTGAACAGCGCTTTCAAGTACGGCGTCACCGAAATTGAGGTAATCCAGTTTGAGACAAGAGTGACTGCATCCCAGACGCTCAGCCACGCCATCAAGGACACGATCGCCGTTGGCCGTGGCGGTACGGATTTCCAGGCTCCGGTGGACTATGCGGCGGAGCGGGACTTCGACGGGCTGGTCATCCTAACCGACGGGGAAGCACCCGAGCCGGAGATTCCGGTCGGGTTCCGAACGAAGATTCTGTGGGTTTGTGAGTCCGATTTGGCTTTCCAGCGGAACGCCGGGTGGATGCAGAAATCCGGTCGTGTCTGTACTATGTTGCTACGATAGCTGTCATTCTGAGCGCAGCGAAGAATCTCTTAGCGCGTCCACCAAGTCGAAAAGGTTCAGCGGACTGACAACCTTGCCCCTGCCGTAATAGGCTGCGGCATCTTCTACGGCCCTTTCGCACTGATAGGAGCGCGCGAAATTCCAGGCGCGGATTTCCCGGCGGGACTGGCAGACAGGACACCAAGTATATAGCGTCCAGTACGCATCATAGACATGGTCATAGTCTATCAGAAGCGGCTTTTTCCCGCAGCTGCATCCACCGCCAAGACGGATTTGGAAGGTAGAGGGGTCTTCGTCCATCGCTTTCAGGATGGCCCCGACAGGCATGCCTTCTCCAGAAATATATTGCCCGTACAGGCCACTGTCGACAAAGAAGAGTTTCGGATCCTGGTAAATCTTTGCCCGACTGCTCCAAAAGAATGGGAAGTAATGCCGGAACGCTTCGCGAAGGTTGTCATTGGCCATCAAGACATTATTGGCCATTTCTTCAAGGCTCTGACGGACGATTTCGGCCTTGTGGTAATTGATGCTCCCGTCTTCTTCGAGATAGTAGCCGGTATTTACGGTGATGGAACCTGCGTCAATGTCACCGGTAACGGGACTGCTCCAGGTGTACATGGGATGGTGTACGGTATAGCACCGGAGAACCTTCGAATTGTTGTCCTTGGCCGCCTTGAGCTTTTCGCTGCTGGGATTGACCATGGGGATGATCCTATTGTTGGTAAGCCCGGCGGTCATGAGCAGATAGTCGGTATAGTCGTCGCTGTGCTGGATGTTGAGAATGATTTTGTCAGTCATACGGGAAATGCTTGCGAATTAAAGACGTGAGCAGGAGCGAAATCTATCATTTAGATTTGAAATAATCTATCAGACAGATAGATTCGCGGCAAATTTTCTGTCTTTCTTACGTAGAATTTATTAAATTTGTAACTTAACACACAAGGATAACACTTTATGGCCAAAAAGTCCACCCTCGCAGAGATGCTTGAGAACCAACCCGAGAAGCTGAAAGAAGCCATCCGGCTCATTGACGAACAGTATGTGCTGGACCCCGTTTCCAGGGCGTCTCTTGAAGTCGTTCTCGAAGATCTTCTGAAAGACGACCGTCTCTTGAAGATTTGCCAGGTATATATGGATAGCAAGTATCCCGATTCCGTTGGCGAGCCCGAAAGCGAGCGCACCCAGGAAGACAAACTGGAGTTCGGCGACATCGACGATGATGAAGACGATGATGGCAATGGCAATGTCGATGACGAATTCGAGCGTCTTTTGAACGATTTCATCAAAACCGAGATGGGAAAGGACGATGATGAGGACAAGCCCGTCGGTTACGACCTGCTGTGCTGCGTGGACGAGAGCCCGGCCGAATTGCCCGTTCAGGGAGTTATAGATGAAATCATACCGGAAAGAGGCCAGTACGTACATGTAGACCTGGTGATTTCGGATATTGAGGAGCAGAGCGACCTGCGGGTGGAAGTGAGCACCCTTCGCGGTACGGAGGTGCTGAACGGCTGGTTCGACAAGGTGAACATCCCTCTGTATCGGGACGGCAACCACCTGCACCTTAAGCCCACCCTTATCACGGACCTTCTTGGCAAGGACTACAAGCTGGACAAGGACGAGCAGGACTACCTCGTGATGATTCTTTACAAAGATGCCGACGAGATTTACTCCCGCAAGATTCCCATCAGGGGCCCCTGGCCGTCCGCCGGTAAGCCATTCGAAGCCTGTGCGAAGCAGTTTAAGGATAATCAGGATATGGGCGAACAGATGGATATCATCAACGAGAGGGCTGGTTGGCACAACTTCAAGGCCCGCATGGCAGAAATGGTCTCCCGCTGCGACGTGGGGAAGATGCGAAAAGACGCAGGGCTGACCGCCAACAGTCCCAGGCTGCATACCGTCATCATCGGTAACCCGGGAACGGGCAAGTCCAGTTGCGTGCCTTTCATGGCCGGTCTATACAAAAGTCTGGGCCTGCTGGACACCGATGAAATCTGGACCACGCGTGTGTCCAAGATTGCTTCTTCCGCCGTCAACGGCGAGTATGAAAATATGCTCTCGGCCATCGATAGTGCCCAGGGCGGAACGCTGGTCTTTGAGAACGCCCACGAACTCTACCGTATTGAGAAGAACAACAACTACGATACAGAGCAACGCATCATCCGCGCCCTGATTGACGGACTGGAGAATGTCAAAAAGTATCCCAAGTGGATGCTGGTGCTGGTCGGTGAGCCAGACGGGCTGGAGTCCGTGCTGGCCGCCAATCCTGACCTCAGGAAGCATCTCAGTGCGCCTATCTATATGGACGATTTCAAGCCGGAGGAACTCGGCTGGATCGCCCAGGCCTGCTGCAACGGCCGCAAACTCAAACTTACCGATGAGGCCAAGGCCAAGCTGGAGATGTACATTCTCCACAAATACAACCACCGCGGCCCCGGCTTCCAGAACGCCTGGATGGTGCATGAACTCTATGATGAGCACATCGTCCCGGCCATGTACCGCCGCCTACAGACCACTACGCACCCCACCAAGGAGCAACTGGAGACGGTCGAGGCCTCCGATATCCCGATGGTGAGCGGCATTTCCGGCACCGATGCGATGGCTGAGCTGGACGAACTCGTCGGCCTCGGGAAGATCAAGACCAAGGTCAAGGACTACTTGAACGCCGTGAAGTTGGCCGGGCGTCGTATGGAGCTTGGCATGCCCACCAACATGCCGCGCTTGCACATGGCCTTCCTGGGCAATCCTGGAACCGGTAAGACCACCGTGGCCGAGATTATCGGCAAGGTGTTTGCCTCCTGGGGCATCCTCTCCGGCGGCCGCGTGATTCGCACGGAGAAGAGCCAGATGGTGGGCCAGTATATCGGCGAGACCGAATTTAAGATGCGGAACCTGCTGGAACGAGCCCACGGCAACATCCTCTTCATCGACGAGGCCTATCAGCTGGTAGAGGGCGGCGAGAAGGATTACGGCCGTATCGTGATGAACTCGCTGCTCACGGAGTTGGGCAAGGACAACCTGGACATGGTAGTCATTCTAGCTGGTTACACTGCGCCCATGAAGCAGCTGCTGGAGAGCAACGAGGGCATCGAGAGCCGTTTCCCGAACGTGTTCAACTTCGAGGACTACACCACCGATGAACTGGTGGAAATCGGCAAGCTAATGATACGCAAACAGGGTTTTACCCTCACCTCTGGCGCCGAGGCCAACATGCGGGCCATCGTGGAAGAGGAATCCGAAAAACCTTCTCCCCGATTCGGAAACGGCCGCTTTATGTCCAACCTGCTGCAGAACGAGATTCTGGCTACCCTCGGTGCCAGGACGGCCAAGATAGATAACCCTACCAAAGAGGAACTCAGCACCATCCTCCCGGAGGATGTGGTCATTGGCAAGGCCCAGAAGGACGTGGTTTTCGACGATGTGGCCATTGATGCAGCCCTGGCCCGGCTGGACCAACTGGCCGGTCTGACCGGCGTGAAGACTGCCATCCATAACTTCGTGAAATCGGCCCGCTATCTCCATGACATCGGGGAGCCCTACGTGGGCAAAGGGCTGCTGAGCTGGCGTTTCATCGGCAAGAGCGGCACGGGCAAGAGCACCGTGGCGGAAATCATGGCCAGTATCCTCAAGGGCATGCGCCTGATTGCCAACCACCATATCACCGAAATCAAGGGAGAGCGCATCTTCGGCGTGTCTGAGCCGGATTGCGATGCCGTGCTGAAAGACGCCGTGAAGCGTTCCTGCAACGGGCTTATTTTCATTGACGTAGACGAGCCCAAGTTCAGCGATGACCGCGTGACCTATGGGCGTAACATCGAGCAGATCCGCCTGAAGGTGAAGGAAATGACCGTAGAAGTGGGCGGCGAATGCGCCCTGGTGGTTGCCGAACTGAACGCACCCAACGCCGATGTGGCCGAGCAACTGTCGGATTCCGGCGTCTATGAGTTCGACCATACGCTCATCTTCAAAGACTTTACCGCAGACGAGCTGTTCGACATCCTCCGCCACTGCCTGGGCAAGTTCAAGATTAGCTTTACCCCGGAGGCGGAGAAACACATCCGGGAGTACCTGGGGGCCATGAAGTCGTCCATTGACGCCAACGCCCGCACCATGAAACTGATGGCCCGGACTATTCACCAGCAAGTCATCCTCCGCGAGGCCGGACTCTCCGAACGACCGGCGTCCCATCAGGTGCTGCTGGAAGACGTGGAAACCTTCAAGTGGGACGGGAAGAAAGGTAAGATTGGATTTTAATGCTTTGTTTCATTAATGCAAGGATATTAATTGTATGGCATTATTACAAAAGGGTTCATTTTCAAGAAGGGTAGTTATCGAACTAGCCATTGCAGGTATTTGTGTCCTCATTTCTTGGGTCACATGCCGATTACTAGGCCCGGGCCTTGTAAAATTCACCGAAAATGCAGATAAGTTGTACTATTTGCGTCATTACTATGACCAGCATAACCGAGACAATTGGTATGGGAAAAGGATACCAGAAGTGTTTTTTATTAATTGCCACAATGATGATCCATCAGATTCGTTAGTGCGGGAAACTATTGCAAACGTAATTGAACGAGTGATGATGATGAATCCTCGACAGGTTGGTATTGATATAAGATTCAAAGGGCACTATAATATTGGTGAGGATAGACTCCTTGAAGAAATACTACACAAGCATAAGGATAAGATTGTTATTGCTCGCTCCCAGAATGGTGACAAGCAGAATCGTTCTTTTTTTGATTCAGACTCTTCTAATTTCAAATACGGGTACACCAATATCGGAGATTTTTATACAACAGTATCATATGTAGAACCATCTTTCTCAGAGATTCTTTTGTCTGAGTCTGGTTTATTAAACCAAAATTTCAAAAAGAATAAAGGGATTATTGATTTCTCGTTGCTCAATCCGCAACCAATGGACCTATGTGTATTTCTTACTGAGGATATTGATGCCTTGCGTCCACTGGTTTCAGATAAAATTATAATTCTTGGAGATGCGGATGATGAAAAAGATCAGATTTTTGTCCCGTTCTTAGTTAATGGAGAAGAACGAATGCCGGGTGTCTACTATCATTTGTACTGTATCAATTCAATGAAGAAGAATGGACATTATTTTTATGAGAACGAGTGGTTAAGTGTTTTGTTATGTTTCATACTGACAATCTTTTATTCTATTATTGCGATGCTACTAAGTCTAATCATAAAGAGTTTTCGTCGCAAGTCATTATATCTCGCAGGTCTATTCATAAAACCGATAATAATGTTTTGGGTGTGGTTTAAAGTGCCTATTGTATTAATGTTATTCACAACATGGTTCGGATTTGTGCCTAATCTGACTTTGGCGCTTTTATCTGTAGCTGGTATCACGTTCCTTGATAATTTCTTTGAAGAGTTAAAAAGTAGATTGATATGAAAAATGTACTATCAGTTTTTTTGTTTATTATTTTTTCCTTTATCCTTAACGGCCAGGATTTGAGGATTGCTTTAGTCAATGGACGCTCAACAATTAAACCTATCTCTTCGGCTGAATGGAGGGTCCTCTCAAACAAAGATGTCGGTATTACCGTTAATCCCCACGATTCCGTTTGCATTGTGTCTGGAACTCTTTTTATAGAAGTTTATAAAAAAGGGAAGCCAACAGCCTCGTATTGGGCAGATACTGGGGATTGGACGATGAAAGACATTATTACAGGAAAGGCTTACCATACACATAGGCCGACTGAGGAAACAGGAGAATCTGTAAAAGGGAATGTGGATTCCTACTATTTTGATCTTTTCGTTAATGGCTCCGTCACTACGACATTTCATTTTGGAGATCATCCGAAAGTTCGATTGATTAATGATAATGCAGAACCTGTGTATTTCGCACTATTATGGCTTGAGGGCCAAGTTGGGTGGAATATGCTGGACAGTCAGAATAGTTTGATGTTAACACCCAAAACGTCCTCGATTATTAACACTAAAGATGCATTTATCATAGGCCCACCAACTGGGAAAGGAGAAGTTCTTTGGGTCCTTTCTGATTCGCCGTTTGATGTGAAAGACGCCATTACAAAGGTGTCTGGAGAGCATAATCAACTCACATACCTCATTAAGCATATTACAATATCAGAATGATGAAACGATTAATACACCCTCTTATTATTTGCTTACAATTGTGTTCTTTAGCTCAGGCACAAACAAGTCGTGGCATTATGGCGACGCCGGATTTTGCATATAATCCGGCAGAAGGCGTTTATGAGGTTATCTCAAACGACCTTTGGTTATATACTTTTGGCGTTAGCATGACTAGGGCGAATGCCTATCAGCCATTAAGATTCCCTAATGAAGATTGTCGACGTATTGAAGAAAGTGTTAAAGATGTATTCAAATATGCATATAATGTGAGAGTATCACATCTCGATGCCGACGAACAATACAAAAGCAAGAAGGCGATAATTGAACAATTGAAGGATGCACTTGCAGCGGCAAAGTCAGGGGATGTTGTTATGCTTTATTTTTCCGGTCATGGAATCACTGCGAGTAATCCATATGTGACTTCTGAATACTATTTTATTCCATATGATGTGGTGAAAAATGATCCACAATCGAGCGCTTTAAGTGGTGCGGAAATAAGACAGTATATTGATGGGATAGCTCAAAAAGGTGCTAAAGTCTTAGTGTTTGTTGATACGTGTCATTCTGAAGCAATTTATCCTTTGGATGCATCCACAGATGGTCAAGTAGCATACTTTGCTTCTTGCGAAGCTGGAGGTTCATCAATTGAGAATGCCGTGATAGAAAGCACAGAGTTTACTAAAGCGCTAATAGATTTATTAAAGGGAATACCGCAAACAGAGAATCTCAGGGTTATTGATATTGCGTCCGTATTGAGCAAAGCAACGGAAGGAAGTGTTGAAGCAAGAGTGATTAACACTGAGGATTTAGTCCTTTTACACTCATTGGACAAAAAAGCCAAGTATCATCAAGTATTGGAAAAGTATAAGTATTACGTTAATAATGGAAGGAATTCGGCAGAGAAAAAGGACTATTTCGGTGCATTCTTTGAGTTCTATGAGGCAAGGAGCCTTGAACGGCTCTTGGATAAACGCGATAGAATAGATTATTCCGAAGTGGTAACCATTTTAAATGATAATCTGTCTGAAGATATTGAGATTGCATGTAACGATTTTTCCAATCCAATATGGGAAGCGCTTTCTTTACTTGATGAGAACACATATTACCTAGATAAAGAAAAAGTATCTTTAGCTCAATTGTTTTCCGGATGCGGATCTTTTTTCTGGGAGAAAAAGGATTATCCCCGCTCATATGATTTTTTTGCTAAGGCTTATTCTTATGGAGATAATGCTAAGGCTGCTTATTATCTTGCGAGAATTGCCGAGTCTGAATTATCAGGGAGACTAAGCAAGAAAGAAGTATTAGACTTTTATCGAATCGCGAAAAGTAATGGCTATGTAGACGATGGATTTGAGAAAATACGAAATGAATTGATACTATCGGCCGAGAACGGAGACACTCATTCTCAAGCCATTCTGGGACGTTGCTATTATTTAGGCGATACTCTTGGATTCAAGCGTGACGGACTAAACGCGGTGAAATGGCTTAAAATAGCTAGTGCGAAAAAAGATCCCAATGCTATGAGGTGGTTAGGACATTGTTATCGTGGCGGGGTTGGCGTAAATGAAGATCAATCAGCGGCATATAAACTATACAAAGAGTCCTATTCCCTTGGTTCTAAATCATCCGGGTGTTATTATGCAGAGCAAATTATGGATGGACGTGGCGTTAAAAAAAATGTAAAAAAAGGTGCGGCACTCATCAAAAAGTTTGCAAACGAGGGACTGCCTTATGGCCAATTATTATATGGCAAGGCACTCTACTACGGCGAATTGGGTGAGAAGAATAAGAAAGCTGGATTTGATTATATGATTCAGGCAGCATTACAATCCGATTCTCAAGCTCAGGCTATTCTCGGAATGTGGTATGGCTTTGATGATTCTTATAAGAATGGAGAACAGGCTTGGTATTGGACAAACCGTTCCATTGAAAAGAATAATCTCACAGGCTTTTTTATTATGGGGATGTTGTACTCAAATGGCATTCATGTGAATAAAAATGATTCTCTCGCCATTCATTACTGGGAAATAGCTGCTAACAAAGGAGATGAACTTTCAAGCAATTCTTTAGGATTATACTATCAATATAATCATGGTAGTATAAAAAGGGATTTAGGAAAAGCTTTGTATTGGTATAAGAAATCAATTGAGGACGGGAACACATGGGATGCGCCACAAAACCTAAATGAACTCTATATCGATTTAGGAAGCTATTATCTTGGATGGGATGATGATTCTATCGTTGACTATGATAAAGCATTTACATACTTAAGTCTTGCGGATCAAGGAGATTACGAGGATAATAATGTGATTCGCCTTCAGAGAATGTTAGGACGCTGTTATCACCGAGGATATGGCGTCACTATTAATCAAAAAGAAGCCTTACGACGATATCAGATTGCGTCAGAAAAAGGCAGCATCATGGCTCTTAATGATATGGGCCTTATATACTTTGAGGGTGAAGCGACCTATATAGATTGGAATAAAGCTTTCGAATGTTTTAAAGCTTCCAGCGATGCAGGGGATGCATATGGTTCGCTCAACCTTGGAAGACTATATAAAGAGCGCGGTCAAATTGAAGATGCTCTAGCATGCTTCGAAAAAGCATCTGTAGGTGGATCTTCTTGGGCCACCGAATTACTGGGAGACTATTATTATGACAAATTCGATTCTGGTGAATTCAATAATCCGAAACGTGCTGCTGAGTACTATCAAGCTGTACTTAAGCAGTATCCGGATTATTCTTCAATAAAACGCAGGTTAGGGTCCTGTTTTTATTATGAGGCTCAAGAATTATATGAACAAGGCAAATACGACCAAGCAAATTCCCTCGCTATGCAGGCACTTAATACCGGGTATAATTATGCCTGGTGTATGATTGGGAACATGTATCTCGAAGGCAAGTTCTTCGAGAAAGATGAGACCGAAGCCCTGCGTTGCTATATTAAGGCTTATGAACTTGGCGAACGAGGTGAAGAGTTACTCAAAAACATTCCTTCTTATTATTCCTCATTGTTTGCAGAACTTTATAATCAAAAGAACTATTCCGAAGCTTTTATTGCATGTAAAAATTCTGTGGATTTGGGGGAAACGAATAACTTATATTGGCTAGGATTCATGTTTGAGACCGGTCTTGGTGTTGAGAGGGATCTATATCAAGCAGCAACGTATTATGAAGAGGCTTTGTCGAAAGGAGTCAAAACGGAAAAAAGCAAAGAGTATTTGGCTCGCACATATTACAATATTTTCGCCGAAAAGTATCGTGAAAATGATTATAAAACGGCCCTTCTATTTTGCGAAAAAGCAGTGGGCTTAGGCTCTCAAAAGGCTCAAGATTACTTGCCAATGGTGAAAAGAAAAGCAGCTCAGTAGTAGTTGAATCTTATCGTTTTTTATGAATCAGGATTTTAATAAGTTCGCGCGGATGCACCAGGGCATCAGTTCGAACACTCTAAGCCGCTACCAGTCGGCTCTTGACGCTTATATCAATCCTTCCATCATCGAGGAACGCAAGCTGAACGTGGCCCAGATGGACGTATTCAGCCGCCTGATGATGGACCGCATCATCTTCCTCGGCGTGCAGATCGACGATGACGTGGCCAACATCATCATCGCCCAGCTGCTCTTCCTTGCCTCCGTGGACCCCAAGGCCGATATTTCCCTGTACCTGAACACCCCCGGCGGGCAGGCTTCCGACATACTGATTGAGGCCAAAGAGATTGAGAAACTTCGCACGGAGCTGTTCAGCATCATCTCCGAACACTCCGGCCAACCCTACGCCAAAGTCGCCGCCGACGGCGAGCGCAACTTCTGGATGACCGCCCAGGAAGCCATGGAGTACGGGATGGTGGATCAGATATTGACGAAGAAACAATAAAGCACATAATGCGTATGAAAAGGAAGATTATCATCGGGATTACTTTGGCGGCGCTTATCGCTTGCCCTTTATTCGCTCAGACCGATAGCCTGGAAGTTACCCAATCTTCAGAAAAAATCATTATTGTGACCTTGGATCCTGTGTCAGAGGACCGGCTCGCTTCAATAGATGATTCTGCCAAACCTTATTCCCTAAAAGAACTCTTTCAATTTCCCAAAGGATTGGATTCTGATTTCGCATTTTGTGTTTCGCATTTTGCGAAATCAGAATCATTCATTATATTTGTGAAAAATGATTTGATATGAACCCATTTTTCTTGGCCCCACATACGCCAGCCCCTTACTTCTGCGACAGGGAAAAAGAAACGGAAGATCTTGTCAGCTACCTGGAAAACGGCTCTAACGTAGCATTGATATCGCCTCGCCGTTATGGCAAGACCGGTCTGATATATCATGTTTTTGATGCTCTTCTGGCAAAAAAAGCCCAAGTGGAACTATACTATGTTGACATTTATTCGTCTCGTAGTGCTGATGATTTCATCGCTCTCTTTGCCGAAGCTATCTCGCGGACACTGAAGAAAGAAACGGCCGTAAAGAGCTTCTTCAAGGCGCTCGGCAGCCTGCGGCCCGTGTTCAGCCAAGACCCGCTGAGCGGCATCCCCCAGTTGTCCTTTACTTTCCAGACGGATGCTGAACGCAGGTATTCACTGAAGGCCTTGCTGGATTTTCTGGACCGACGTCCCCGTAAGGTGATACTTGCCATAGATGAATTCCAGCAAATCCGAGAGTATGAGGGAATCTCGATGGAGGCGCTCCTCAGGACATACATTCAGCCCTTAAAGAACGTTCAATTCATCTTTTCCGGCAGCAAGAAGCACATGATTGCCGAAATGTTCACAGCAGAGAATGCTCCGTTCTACGAGAGCGCATCCGTTTATTCCATCGACAAGATTAACCGCGAGGTTTATGCCAGGTTCATCGGCCAGCAGTTCGAGGCGCAGAAAAAAAGCATCACACAGGATGCCATCGACTTCATCCTGGACTGGACGCGTTGCCACACATATTATACGCAGTTCCTGTGTAACAGAGTTTTCCAATCAGTCAGGAAGGTGGCATCCTTGGTTGACGTCCTTGTTGCCGCAGATACCATTTTGAAGGAACATAACGAGACGTTCCTGGAACGTCGTAACTTCCTGACCGCTAAGCAATGGAATTATCTCATCGCCGTGGCTAAAGAGGGCGTTGTGACCGAGCCTACAAGTTCTGCATTCCTCCAGAAATACCGCCTTGGCGCCCCATCCACCGTGTCCCGCTTGCTGAACTCCCTGCTGGAGAAAGAATTGCTGCTGGAGACCAAAACGCTGGCGGGGAGCAACTACTGTGTGTATAATGTTTTTTTCTCCAGATGGCTGGAAAGAGTATAAGTTATGGACAAAGGATCGCTGCCCAACAGAGTTGTTTACCTCAGCTATGCGCCCGAAGACCAGGCGCTGGCCGATGAACTCAAGGAACGTCTTGCCGCCAAGGACTATCCGCAGGCGGAATTCAGGTTCCCGAAGCCCGTTTTTGCTCATGTCCCGAGCCTGAGCGCGACGATGAATCATCTGCGGATAGAAGACGCCGCCTGTGTGGTTCTCATTTATACTGAGCACACGAATGGTTTCGACATGATTGTCCGGGACTTGAAGGATGCCAAAGAGCAGGGCAAGCCCATCTTTCCGATATGGATGAGCGACGCGCCCATTTCCCAGGAGCTGGAAGCGCTGGTGGATACGGAAAATTATCAGGTCTACGCCACCTGTCTTACCAAGACCGAGAAACTTGCCAGGCTTGGGGCCTATAATCTTATGAGATGCATTTTTGGAATATGACAATGGATAGAAACGAATACAACAAGTTAAGCCAGCCCTACGCCAAAGTCGCCGCCGACGGCAAGCGCAACTTCTGGATGACCGCGAAGGAGGCGTTGGAGTACGGGATGGTGGATCAGATATTGACGAAGAAAGATTAATAACAACAGATATGAAAAGGTTTATAATTGCACTTAGCTTTACACTTTTGGCCCTTTTAAGCGCCTTCGCTCAAGAAACTCAGATTCAATCTGATACGACAGGGCAGCAGATTCTCAATGAACTCCAGATTATTCGTGGACTTCAGGAGGAGTCAAGAGACCAGCGCTTACGAGCTGTCGAGGAAAGACATAGAAGAGACAGCCTCCAGAATAAAAAATCAGAGGAAGATTTGTCTACTGATTATAGCGTAATGGCTAAAATTGAAGATAATACCCGCCAGCATCCAATGACAGATGGATGGAATTTTTATGGAATTGCAGCGTTTATTATCGCCGTATTATCTGCCGCTATCGCATGGTACACGTTTAAAGCGCAGCAGCGTACAGAGGGGAACACAAAGAAACTATCTCAAGACGCTCAGCGAAAACTGTTGAATGAACTCCTCCGCCATCTCTACCGCAATTACGTGATCACTTACACGATGAGGACAAAGATGAAGGATATCAAGTATAACGGATATCCTTCAGAGGAGCACTTTGAAAAGCTTAAGATCCCGATGGAGAACATACATTTAGACGCTTTTTATGGAGAAGACGAAAAGTTCCAGCGCATGCATGTGCTATACTTAAATCTAAGGAACTATAATGAAGAAATCGATGTTGCGCTAAAGCATGTAGTCAATCCTGCTATTAAGCCAGAAACAAAAGATGAGGACTTTGATACTCTTGAATTTAAAGTTTCTTATCTGACAGGGAAGATAATTGACACTATCGCCGCGATTTGGGGGAATGACCCTAAATATAAAGAGGAAATGAGGAAAGCCATGGAATTATCTCTAACAGGAGAAACAAATGCAACAGACAATATCGATGTTCCTGGCAGTGAATTATTTGAAAGACTTTCCTTGGAGACAATTAAAGGAACTAAATACTCAAAGCTTTTCAATGACGAAGAACTTGAAAAAGTTTGCGCAATCTTTAATGCCGATGTACATGAGGAGCGGAAGAAGAATGCACGTGGCGCTTGGAAAGTCAGAATGATTGAATATTAGAAAAAACAATGTTAATGGAATAAATATACATCATGAATAATAGCGTTAATTCTTTTGCATTAGTCAATGAAAGCAGTGGCCGTGGCAAGTACGTTGCTGGAACTTACTTTGAAATAGCCATACACAACTTTTTCAAAACGATTGATTTTGTGTTGCGTCGTGTAAACATTAGAAAGAGTGATAAACAATGGGCCGATGGTTTTGCTCATTTGGGCAACTGGACAGACGAACGAATGGGAAAAGTTTTGGAACAATTGGCTTTGGCAGAAATGAGTCCAACTCAGCTGTCACGACTGTCAAGATTACTATACCATCATTTCCCATTCTTTTCTCCCATTATGGCTGATGCTGCAGACCATCAAGTATACTTACGTGTAAATGAAATAAAAGAAATTGAACAGGAAATTACAGAATCAGATAAAAAGATTAAAAAGAATCCTGTTAATAAAGAGCTAGTTCAGAGTATAAACGAAGCAAGGATTCGCTTAAAAGCTGCACACAACTCTCTCGAACGTCAACTTGCGAGTACCACGGCAAAGGAAGTCCTTGCTAAGTTGGCTGTAATGGCGTATGCTATGAATTTCTATCGAAATCAATATAGCCATAAATGTCATTTCGAAACATTGAACGAAAAAACACTACAGGAAGAAAACGAACAGAATTTAGCATTTTGGCTAGAGGTTATTTTCAAAGGAGCACGTAGTATTATTCTGGATAGAAAAGAACACTCACAGGAAGATACAAAGTTTCTAACACAAGATGGTAATCTCCATTATAATGTAAATAAATCAAAGAAATCAACCCGCAACCCTAATTTTTACTTTAGTCCCGGAAAAAAGAATGGTCAAAAATGGCTTATTACAGATTTTGGCCGCTACTATTTTTGCTCACTTTTTCTTCAACGTTCAGATGCTATAGAATTTGGTAAAAATGTAGGGCTTTATACTGATAGTCCTTTCAAACTCTCGAATGAAGAAAGAAACAAACTACAACTTGAGGAGAAACATCGTGCGTTAGAAGAGCAAAAAATTGTAGACAAAGAGGGTGATGGACATAAAGTCAATCCTCGCATTATTAGCAATACAGAGTCTGTACAAAATACCATCATTCAGGAGATGCTGGATGTCTATCGTTTACGAATCCCTCGTGAGGGTCGTATCGATGCGATGATGAATGAAGGGACGCTCATCATGGATATCCTCAATGAACTGCGTCGTTGTCCTAAGTCGGTGTATGAAACCTTTAGCCCTGCTGATAAAAAGAAATTCAATAAAGTTGGCACGAATCCGGACGGTAGCAAAAGTGAGATGAAACTAATAAGATATCACGACCGCTTTCCATATTTGGCTTTGCGAATGATAGACCAAACCAATGCTATTGGTGATATTCGTTTCCACCTACGTTTGGGGCTATTCAGGTATCGTTTCTACAATAAAAAGACCATCAGCGGAGAACTAGTCAATCCAGTGCGAACCATCCAAAAAGAAGTAAATGGTTTTGGACGTTGGCAAGATGTGGAAGAAGGTCGCAAGTCTCTTTATGGAAAATACTTTCAGAATCGAATCATCAATGATGATGGTCTGGAGCAGCCTGTCCCCGACAGTTTACAATCGTTACCATACATCACAGATTGGCATGCGTCATACAATATACATGCTTGCCGCATTGGCATGGCATGGAATCTTAGCCAAATGGAAGATGCCCTATACCTTCCGCCTTTGACTTTCGATGATGGAAATAATAGGAATCGAAAGGCACCGTTAGATATGCCTGCCCCAATGTGCTATATGAGTATTTATGACATCCCAGCTCTGTTGTTTTATAACTATCTCTATAAACGTTATCACGCAGAACGTTATACTTCGGCAGGCATATTGACCGCAGAGAGTATCATCAAAAATAAGTATAATGCTTTAAATGTTTTCTTTGAGTTCGTAACATCAGGTGCAGATTTGAACTCTATTAAGAAAAAACAGATTGATTTGGGGTTGGCCGATAACGAATTACCAGATAAAATACGTTGCTTCATCGGGACAAAGAAACTATTTAATATAGACGGCAAACCTCTTCTTGACAAGAATACAAGGGAACAACTATTAAAGGAATGGCGACCAGAAGCAGAACTCAGGCGTCATACTATCAACAGGCTTAAGGCTATAATAGAAGAGGACACCTATCGAATAGAATCGCTTGGAAAGAAAAGAGAAAAAATCGAAGTGGGTGGACGTAATAATAGGTATGGACGGAAAGGTAGAGCTGATATTCGACCGGGGGCGATTGCCAGATATATAACAAAGAGCCTTATGCTTTGGCAACCAGCCATGCCTGTGGCTGGTGGGGGAAAACTGACATCCGCTAATCATCAGGCGTTGGCAAAATATCTCGAAGAATATGGTTCTAATGATGAGAGCCTGAATAATCTGCATAGTATATTTCAGAGAGCAGGACTGATAGGAGGCACTCATCCTCATCCATTTATCAATAAGGTACTGAAACAAAAGCCGATGAGCATCTTGCAACTTTATACGTTCTATCTTGAAGTTGAAAAAGCGTATGCAGAAAGAATGTTGGCAGAAGTAAAGACAAATACAGACGATATTACGCTTCCACCTTTTGCTCATCCAAATGGTTTACGATGGAGTACCACACTTACAGAAGCAGCAAAGAGATATACTACGGTTCCTAATGAGCAGAACGATGCTTCTACTGATAGCCATCGTGCAGTGATGTCTCTCCCAGACGGATTGTTCACCAGCCATATCATCTCACTTCTAAGACAGGCGCTTCCGCATAATTCAGAGTTAGAGCCAATGCGCAAGATTCTTGAAGGCAACAACAATATGTTAGGTGCAGCTTACATAATACGCTTTTGGTTCGATCAGGTGGAAGGAGATGCCCCGCAAGCTTTCTATAATAATGATGGAGACCAATATCGTCGTTTCTACAAGACGCTTAGCCTTCTTAATCCTCACCGAATGAAAAATCGTCAGTTGATACCTGACTATTTCTCGGAATCTGAAATAAAAGAATTGCTTCAGATTATGAAAAAAAAGAATAGGGATCAATTACGTTCCGCAGTGATGAAAGCTTACGGCTTGAAGGAGAACAAGGCTGAAGATATTAAGCAGCGGCAGAACGCTTTTCTCGAAATGTTACACGATGTTTCAGATAGTGAGCAGGCACTTCATCGCTATCGTATTCAGGATATTTGTTTATTCCTTTCAGGGCGTAGTTTCTTAGTTGACATTCTAACTAAAAGTATGGGAGGGAACATTGAAAAGAAAACATTGGAAAAAGCAAAGGAAATGCACCTTCGTGACTTTGGTTTCGATAATGAGTTCGAGTTCCTGGATAATGCAAAGATTCCGTATGTTTTTAAGATTGGCAATATGACGATTTCAATGCCTGCCATGTCATTCAAGAACTATGGAACAATATTCCGACTCTTGGGGGACGAGCGTCTCAAACAGCTCCTTGAGGGATTAAGTGCCATGAATATCTATGAAGTCACATTCAATGATTTGACTACAGAGTTTGCTTCTTATGACCAAAAGCGTATTGAAGTCATGAAACTCGCTCAGGATATTGAGCAGATGGCTATTGCTGGTAATATCTATCTAAATGATCCCGATGACCCCCGCTTCTATGTGAAGGATAAAGATGGTAATTCGACGAACTTGGCAATGCGAAATAATTTTAATAGCCTTGTTCATCTTCTGAGTCATTATTTCGAATTTGCTGATTTCTTCACGGAATTGCGTAATACAATAGCCCATAACCGTTATCCTAAGAAATATAAAGATGCGGAAGACAAAAACCGGAATCCTTATAGTGAGGACTTACCTGCGGCTGGTTATGAAGGAGTATTACCTCCCAATATCTTCGCTTCAATGAAACAGATTCTTGAGGATAAAGTAAGTGAAAAAACAAATTAGAAATAATCTGTGGAAATGAAAACAACTTATTCATACACTTGCCTTGTTGGAAGACTGGATGCTAATAATAATTTAACGCCCGACTCGTTGAATTCCCAAATATGGCATCGGCTCGCCATCAATTCAGAAGAGTATGAGGTTATCACTCATACTTACTATTCTTCATTGGTTGAGTCAATGAATGAAGTCCAATTTGATAGCCAGAACAATATGGGCCAAATATGCAAGTTTGAGATGAAAGTATCATCATCTCTAGACAATCTATTTGTGCTAAATGAAGATAGCGGATCGACCAAGCAATACCCATGCGCCATCAAAAGTGTAAAACTTTGGTTCTTCCCATATAAAATCACTTTATTTTCTATCGAAATCGATGATAGCGGCGTTGAGTTGAACAATCTTACACTCATGCATAGCAAATGGAAATATTGGACTCTAAACTATAATGGTTTCAAGACGGACGAATTGGATAAATTACTTCAACCAATTTTTGAGCTTACAAAGGAGAAAAGTCCTGAAAAGATTACCTTCCTCAATACGAAAATACGACAATATCAGGTTGTTCAGTTGGACGGCAAATTACTACAGGATGACTTATTGTATGAGATTGGGACACACTCACCTGTTGGGATAATTGCAGATAACGACATGCGTAAGAGTTATAAACCCTCTCAAGACTATTTTGATACCCTTATGCGTGAGAATACACTTTCTGTATATAGCAATTGGAAAGCACTTGGCCTCAATGATACTTTTACAATCCTTGCTATAGACGATGCTTATAAGAAAAGTGAAGAAGGTATAGATGGTTATCGTTTCTTCGATATGCTGTATATGCGAAGTGTCTTTGAGGAGTTTTATTGTTTTGAACGCAATAACTCTTATCATGAAGGGAAAGATGATCAAGACTTATTTTTCGCGACCAAAGCAGAGGTGGAAATTGAATACATGGAAAAATACTATTTCTATGAAGATATAAGCTACGATTTTCTTCCGTCCCTCATGTATAGGACAATGGCAATAGGGATGGAATTACAGCGTGATCGTCAGGAATTAACTTCTCTTATTAAAAAAGCCCTGCGTGAAAAAAGACATCAAGAGGAGGCCAAACGGCAACGACATACGGACAATGCTGTCAATGTCGTACAGATTTTTGCCCTTCTATCTGTTTTTTGGACTGTCTACGATATGATTAAGACCGCGTTCCCCTGTGCTGTGACAGAAACTCTCGCGGAAGTTTGGATGTTATGTTCTATATTGATTACAATAGGATTTGCGTTCTACTCATTTAAACGGCACAAACAGACAGAAGAATAAAGATTATGTTAGAATTTATTTCGGCAAAGAATCCCCGAGTGCGTATTATCTTGGATGACGACGGTATGGAGCACATCATACGTCATTTCAAAGGGGGAATTCCCGGATCTAAATTTACAGTTGACAGTCCTCAACACTTATTACAAATGATTGTTGATTCTTTTCCTGATTCTATACAGAATGCTAAACGAGGCAAAGATGATTGTAAAATCGTGTCGGTGTCCTTCCCTTTTGAGATAGGTAACTGTAATGTTGTCGCCATCGAAGACCTCACAGATGAAGAAAAGTCATCCGTCCATATAATTTGGCGCGATGATGTGGTAACGCGCTTCGTCTATAGCAAACGGGCTTTCCCAACAAAAGAGTGTCAAATGATACTTCATCCTAATAATCATGTTGTTACAGTCTATCCTGGCGAGTTGGCTCCTCCATTACCAAAATCTTTAGATGAACATGATGACTATTGGGATAACCATGTGTTTATAGAGCCTTTATAGCTATAACAACATGTCTACCCAACTTAATTTGCTCTGTCAGATTCCTCGTCTTCACCTTGCTTGGAACACGGTGAAGGCGAAGGGGGCTGCGGGTGGCATTGATGGAATGACAATTATAGACTTTGAACATGATAAGCGGAAGGAGATTCCTAAACTAGCAGAGGACATGTGTGTCCGGTAAAAGTTCCGGACGGTTTATATAATGAGCCAGAAAAGATAGTGGTTATATAGTACTTTACATAAGGTGTTCTTTGACTTAATGATACCCAAAACATTTGCGAATAATAGAAAAACGAATAAGACGCTTATTTTAAGTGGGTTTGCATCTTTGGATTATTTCTTCGCAAATGATTTTTTTCGCAATAGGAAAATATTCTCCAGAATGCTCGGGACTCTTTCGAAAAATGACTAAATTTGCAACGTAGGATTCATTATAATTATGAGCAGATTTCGCAAGAGTCCTTTAGAAGGAAATTGAGCGAATCATTTGCGAACCTTATTAATACATGGAATCCGTTGAGAATATAAGAGTTAAACGAATGGTTGCAGTATAAAACCCAGCATTTGACGATGAAAAAGCAAGACATTTTCGAGAAATCTTCCGGCAAGGTTGTCAAGTCTTGCGAAATCAGTGTGTTAGGGTTTAAAGAAACGTTGGACCTTTGCCAAGCGACTTCTTCTATGTTCTATAAAATAGACTGTTGTAGAAGCCTGTCGTTTGGATGGGTATGACAACTTTTTTGCTCTCTACAACAAGGACGGTGCCATCGGGTTGTAGAAGCCTGTCGTTTGGATGGGTATGACAACCATCTTGTAACCGCCGACCTGAGAGGTCTGCTCTGTTGTAGAAGCCTGTCGTTTGGATGGGTATGACAACCATCTTGTAACCGCCGACCTGAGAGGTCTGCTCTGTTGTAGAAGCCTGTCGTTTGGATGGGTATGACAACATGGTAAGTCTCATTTTGCGAGCTGCATCACCAAGTTGTAGAAGCCTGTCGTTTGGATGGGTATGACAACTCCACTTCACACACGGTACCGATATCTCCGTTGAAGAGTTGTAGAAGCCTGTCGTTTGGATGGGTATGACAACTATTTTTTTCAGGAACGGAAGGTTCTGGTATTCCGTTGTAGAAGCCTGTCGTTTGGATGGGTATGACAACTTAGAGTTTGCAAAGGTGGAGGTACCTACGAAAGTGTTGTAGAAGCCTGTCGTTTGGATGGGTATGACAACTTTATTCAGCCCACTGGGGATCGCCCAGCCAACTAGTTGTAGAAGCCTGTCGTTTGGATGGGTATGACAACTGGAGAAGTAATACCAGACGGCCTTGTACAGGTCGTTGTAGAAGCCTGTCGTTTGGATGGGTATGACAACCGATTTCGAAAGTAGGTGCAAAGGTCTTGGAGGTGTTGTAGAAGCCTGTCGTTTGGATGGGTATGACAACTCCGAACGAAAATATGCACTTTAGCGTTGCCATTAGTTGTAGAAGCCTGTCGTTTGGATGGGTATGACAACATTTTTCTCTAGACATTGCATGGTCTGCTCCCATTTGGCAGTCCAGTATATGTTTTGTATATTTGAAACTGAGATGTAAAAACCTTACCCCTATGCCCACCTTCAACCCCACCCTCCTGCTGGAGCGGGAACTCGGAAAACAAATCTACCAGGCCCTGCAGGGACCGGTAGTGGAAACCATACTCAAAAACGGCGGCCAAGGACGGCGCTGTAGACGACTACTATTGGCGCAGCCGCATGGAAGGGCACTGCATGAAGGTGGACAGAGACATCCTTCCGGACTTCTACGCCCAGTGCCAGGGCGTATGCACCTAGACTTCAAGGGCCCTGTGGACTTCTATGTCACCGGCGAAAGCATCGAGGAGTTTTCCCAGAAGTTTGCCGAGATGATTCAGCGGAATTATGTTCCGTCTTTGGAGTCCATCTGCTAATTTCTATCTATCATATTGATAGATTTGGGAAAAAAGAGTATATTTGCGGATAGGGGACTATCCCCAACTAACCCATTAACAAGCGGAAAGCACTATGGCTAATCCTCAGATACATTCCATCGGCTTGTTCATCGATGGCAATTATTTCAAGCTGATTGACAATGGCCTCAAAGCCGAGGCCCGCAGGGTCAATGTTAAGAGCCTCATTGCCTTTATTCAGCAAAGCATTGCGGACAGGTATGAACTGGAGCCCGGTTCCTGCATTGTTACGGAATCGCATTTCTTCCGGGGCCGCTACAAGGCATACGATGCCAAGAAACTCAATCTGCTGCTTGAGGACAGGAAGTTTGAGGACCGCCTGATAGAGAACGATGTGGTGCTTCATTACAAGCACGTGTATGACCTGCCGGACGGGACGCCGCATGAGAAGGGTATCGACGTCTGGTTCGCCCTGGAAACGCTCGAACTGGCCATGTACCGTGATTTCGACTTCGTAGTCATGATAACCGGCGACGCCGACTACGAGATGCTGGCTCGGAAGCTGAAATCCCTCAAGATTCCCGCTATCCTCCTCTCCTGGCATTACGACAATCAGGACCCCACCGCCAAAGCGCTGAAGGACGAAATCTCCTTCCAGATCAATATCAATTCGCTTCTTAAGGCTGATCCGTCTTTGATCAACAAGATTACGGAAGCCGCAAGTGTTTAGCCCATGACCGACCAGGAAATCCTCCAGGGCCTTATTGCCCATGACGAAAAGATAACGCGGTACTTCTTCTTCAACAAGTGCCAGCCCATCTTTTTCCACGTCCTCAATAAGATATTCGACTCCAAAGCCGACTACGACGAGCTGGTAAACGAGCTGTATGCCCACCTCATGGCCGATGACGCCCGTCGTCTGAGAATGTTCGAGGGCCGGTCCAATATCTATGTCTGGCTCTCGTCCGTGGCAAAAAACTTCTTCCGGGATAAAAAAAACCGGGAAAGGGTGATAGAAAACGGGCATGACGACAGTCTTTATAATGAAGCCCGGAAATTGGCGGACGACAGTCCCGACCAACCGGACAAGAAACAAGAGGAAGAAGACATGCGGGTTGCCGCCATATTGGATCAGATCGATAACGAGCGCTACAGGCTGGTTATCGAAAAGCATGTTCTCGAAGGGATGAGCTTCGACGAACTGGAAAAACTCACCGGCATCAGCAAAGCCAATCTGTACAACATCAAGAAGAGGGCGCTCACAAAACTGGAGCAAATCATAAAGATTGCCCGCTCCAAGAGCGACTCGCTCTGCGCCGTCCGCTGCGAAGAATACATCCTGCACTGCTTCGGCATCCATAAGCCACTGGAGAAGCTGCGGGATCTGGCCCTGTCCAAGGGATGGCTGGCCGAAGACGGCGCCCGGATCCAGGACCTGGGCAACATCTCGGCAGAATATGGACTGACTGTGAAAAGGGCGCATGACGCCAACCTGCAGGATATCATGAAGGCGCTGGACGAGGGCAGGCAGGTCATTGCGGCCGTCGATGGAGGAGAACTCATCGGAGACCCCGTTGAAGAGCGCATCGAAGATGTTTTCGTCGGTGAAATCGTGGACCACTGCGTCGTGGTGCTGGCGGTCGATGTGGACATGGACGAAGTTGCCCTCTTCGACCCTGCCTTCGGCCCCATCCCGCTGTCGGTCTCCATCGCCCACTTCATGGATGCCTGGGCCGATTCAAACTACCATTGCGTATTGATAGGGAGATAAAGGATTATGAACTGTTACTACCACCCTGACAGGCCTGCTGTTGCTCAGTGTCCCGATTGCGGGAAAGGACTCTGCCGTGAGTGCGCCTCCAAGTTTGAGAAGCCCATCTGTGCGGCATGCAATGACAAGCGGGGCAAGAGCGCCATGGTGAACTACGCCAAACCGCTTGTCGTCTGCGCCATCTATTTCCTGGTCGGCTGTCTGGTGGGCAAGAGTGCCGGTTTTGGCGATGCTCCAGCCATCATGGGCTATATATTCACCTGTATTTACGGTGGATGGAGCATTGTGGATATGTTCCTGTCCAACATTTTCATTTCACTGGATATCCGGTCCATTGTGTTTTACTACGGCCTTAAAATTTTTCTGGCCGTCATCATAGGCATATTTGCCACGCCCATCTTCTTGGGTTATTGCATTTACAAACTTATCCGTGAGGCCCTGAAATGAGTTCAAAACAGAATAAACTGTCCTCGGCAGAAATCCGAGAAGTTAAAAAGGCCCTGTCCACCGTTTCAGGGGCCATTCGGGATTCACAGACGATGACCCGGGAAGAACTGCCGGAACCGGTGGCTCCTGCGACCGGGCTTTGGCCCAGGATGTTCGGCTGGTCCCGGCCGGAGCCGGTACTTCCGTCCCAACTTAAGCAAAAAGCCCTGGCACTCGTCAAGAAGTATCGTAAGGATATCGATGTCCCCGACCTTCCGCGTATTCAGGCCGAGATGAAGGTTTTTTTCCGTTCCCAACGCAAACAGCCTTACCATCGATTGATGGACCTTCGGGCCGAGAAAGAGGACCGGAGGCTGGTGATTATCGGCGACACACACTGCGACTACAACTCCCTGGCAGGTATTATCGAGAAACTCTCTGTTTCCAGCTATGATTACTTTGAGAAAGCGACGTTCATTTTCCTGGGTGATTATCTGGACAGGGGCAATATCCTTTTCGAATATGTGATGCTGCTCATCGGCCTTAAGAAACTCCTTGGAGAGCGATGCATCTTTATGAAAGGGAACCATGAACTGATTAGTTTCAATCCTACATATCAAGAACTGGAATCAAAAGTGGAACCTTCCGATTCTTGCCCGCTTCTGAACAAGTACTGCGGGACGGACAAGGACTTCCTCGCCCTGTTTGCCGACTACTTCTCTTCTCTTCCGACGTATATCCTTCTCAAGACCAGGAAAGGAACGGATTTGCTGGTGCATGGCGGCATTCCCCGGGACATCTACATGGACCGCTGCCATATTGTCCCTGAAACCGGTGAGTTGAAGGTCAAAGGCGATGATTTTGTGCGGGGACAAATACTGGACAACATGATTTGGGCGGACCCCAGACCGGAGAAAAGCAAGCTTCAGGGAGGCGGCAGCCGTTTTGAATTTGGTGAAGAGCAGTTTATGCGTTTCGCTGTTTTGAACAAAATCGACCGGATTTTCCGCAGCCATGAGCCCGTGAATAACGGAATCAAGTCTTTTTACGGAGACCGTGTTATCACCATTTTCTCCAATGGAGGGCGGGACAATTCCCTTACCGGCTATTCCTACGTAGATAATCCGGCATTTGGGATTATGAATGCCGACGGGGAGATACGCTATGAAAGCGTACATTTGAAGAAGTGTTCCTGCAAGTACGGTTTTTCCGAATTCTCCACATATCTTTATATGGGGAAATTGGCGGAACCGGGGCTGCGTGCAAAGGTGGAGGACCCGCACCTGAACGATGAATTTCAAGTAGTCAGTATCATTAACTAATAACTTTTAAATCATACAATTATGGCTATTCAACAAAGAACGGGCGATGCCAAGGTCAAAGGCGTAGCCGATGTGGTTTTCATTTTCGACTGCACGGGCTCCATGGATCCGTACATTGACAACGTGAAAGACAATGTGGCTTCTCTTATCAAGGGATTCAACGCAACGGCAAATGTAAAGCTGGACTGGCGCGTAAGGGCCATGGGCTACAAAGATTTCTTCGTGGACAAAGACTACCTGATCAACGATTTTTCCTTCACGGACAGCGCGGATGAGTTTGCCAACAACCAGCTGGCCCGCCTTCGTGCCGACGGAGGTGGCGATGATGATGAATCGGCACTGGATGCTATTTGGTATGCCCTGAAACGGAGCGACTGGCGACCTCGCTGCACAAAGGTTATCGTCCTCTTTACCGATGCCGGAACCAAAGGTGTCCATACGCGCACGATGGATGAACTGGGCGTTGTGGACGATGTCATGTACCTGCAGCAGGAACTTATGAAGAATAAGGTTCAGCTCTTCTTGTATGGCAAGACGGACCCGGTGTATGAGCAGCTGCACCAGACCGAGCGCGCACATGTTTACCAGTACGACAACCCCGACAAATTGAGGGATTCAGACTTCGGCGAATTGCTGGAGGTGATTGGCAAAACCGTCTCGGCCTCTATCGTAACCGACAACCGTACACTGTAATCTTATGGTAGAAGTAGGTGATAACATATGGGGCTATAAGGTGGTCAGCGTGATTAACCGGGGAGGCTATTGCAATGCCTTCAAGGTAGAGGAGGGCGGGAAGTTCTATTTTATGAAGGAATATACCGACCCTACCAAACTCTCGAAGGACTTCGAGGACTTCCTGGATAATCAGAAACACATCCTTGGCTGTATGGATTCCCTTGGCGACGGCACGGAAAAGGTGGTCCGCCATTTCATTGAAGACGCCCACTACTACCAGGTCAAGGAACTCCTCCCCGGCAAAAACCTCGATAGTTGGCTGGAAGAACATGGCGAAGAAAAAGACCGCTTTGAGATAGCTATCCAGCTGACCCGCATTCTCAAGAAGGTGCATGCCGCAGGCATTGTGCACCAGGACTTGAAAGCTGGGCAAATCATGGTGGTCTCGGACATTCCTTTGAAGATTGTTCTTACGGACTTTGACTGGTCCGTTTACAAGGGCAAGGTTGTCAGGCACGTGGGGTCTCCATGGCATGGTTATGTGGATGACAAGCCTTCGGAAAAGAGCGATATCTTTACACTGGGAATCATGATTTGCGAACTCCTTACAGGGAGTAATCCGTATCAGGATAACGGGGAGTATGAACCGGAGCTCTGGTATCGTTGGGTGAAAGGACGAAAGTTCCAGGCGCCCTCTGAACTGGATGGCGCCGGCATCATCAGCCGCAAACTGAACGACCTCATTGTAAAGTGCCTGTCTCCGGAGCCATCCGACCGTCCATCCCTAGATGAGATTCTGGAAGCTTTGGAGAACCCGGAGGACCCTAAGCGGCAGCTTATCCTGACCACCGGGGACAGGCGGCTTATCATTCCTGCCGGAGGTTCTGCTGACAGAGGTTACTTCAAGCTGTGCTTCCCGGATGTGACGGACGGAGAAGGGAACCCGATTCACCTCTACGTAAGTCACAATGTAGATGCCCTGAAGGTTGCCCGCGAGGGAAAGAACCTGACGCTGAGTTCTCCTGAAAGCCTTACCAACCGCTTCCTGTTGAATGGAAAGGCCGTGAATGAGACTCCTGTTGTCGTTAAAGACGGCGATACGCTGGAACTGTTCAGCTCTAATAAGGGCCGTTCCGTTGCAACCTTCAAAGTGTCCGTAAAATAGAAAGATGCCGGCACTCAGGGACCCACTGCATTCTATAGCGCTCTCCCATCATAGCGACAGGCTTCGCGCAATTTTTGCGCCCATTACGGCCGAGATTCGCAAAGGTGGGAGATTGCTTGCTGATGATGAGGGGTCCTTCTACCAGTCCGTTTCGTTCAAATGGAGTTTCTACTTGAAGGATTTCTTCGATTCTTATCACAGTATCTGTGACAGGAAACAAGTGGAGCCCATTTATCTGGACCCGAACCTCAAATCGGCGCTCAAGGTCCCCTTTGCCGATATTGTAACTTTGCGTTTATTGCAGGATACCGTTGTCAAACGGTTCCTGCAATTTCGCGAGCGCCGAATATATCCTTTCAGCAAAATTCCGGAATATCCTTCTCCGCAGGACATCAACAACGCGCTTAGGCTTGCTGGAGAGGATAAGGATATTCGGGCTTTCCTTTCCTGGTGCAGTTCTCTTCCGGCAGACTTGGCCGAGTACATCAGAAGGCTGGAAAAACTGTCCGGAGCTTACGAACAGCGTATCAACGCCTATGTCGAGGCAATCAAGATAGAGGGCTCCGATGGGAAGGCAAAAGCCAAACTGAACGAATCCAAGCAAAAGATCAGGGATATTCTTGATCCGTATATCCGGCATCTGAAAGCTATCGGCGTGATTCCCAAAAGCTGGACGTATTCCTTCAAGGGAATTCCACTTGTAGAGGCGGAACGAATAGGAAAGGAGTCGGGCCTTGGCGTCAGTAAATCGGACATTGACCACATTACCCGGCATTGGGAATCCGACACGCTTCCCCCGAGAAAAGAGGTTTTTGTTTCTGCTGAGGAGAAGAACCGGTATATGGCCTGGCTATTTGCCGAGGCAAAGAAAGCAAGTGAGGCCGAGATGTTGGAAGTGGAAGTGCGCCCGACGCCCAAGCCGTCGGTCAAACCAGCGCCGAAACCTGCGCCTAAACCCGCATATAAGCCTTCGCCTAAGCCCGCTCCCAGTCCTGTTCCTAAACCCGTGGTAAGGAAAAAGCCGGTCAAAACCCGTCGTTACCGGAAATCTCTTTGGAGACGTTTTGATGAATGGGTGCGTAGTATCGGAGATGCGATTGCATATAAGATGGACGATATTTCCGACTGGATGATGACCGCATGGGTCTTCTTCTTCATCGCGTATGTTGTCATCGGCGTCATTGTCGTCTGGGTTAACGAGGGGTTCTTCTCAGCAGCGCTTGCCGTGTTAGTCATCCTGTTTCTTGTCGGCTTACTGGGAGGACTCATAGAAGCGATAGCAGGAATCATCGCATTGGTAGTCAAGTACATTACATACGTGCCTCTCTTTATCTTGAGATGCATCTTCTATCGCGGATGGTCTCTGCTCATGACAATTATCGGCATAGCGGGATTTGTGGCCTACAGGGTGCTGGGTTTGTGAATTTGGTGCCCAAAGCAGGAAAAATGTGATGGGTTTTTCATTTGGGTGATAGATTCTTCATCAGCTGGCGTCTTTAATGCGGACTAAAAAGAAAAATACCATGCAGAAAAACACCATTGCCACCAAGAACTACACCCTCACCTTCACCAAGGAAATCGGAAAACTCTGGATTCTGAAGGACTTCGCTCCTCTCGGAAAGAATTTCGCGCGTTTCTTTGATGAGAACCTGGGACATGACATCGGCAAGCTCATGACTGTTGGCTGCCCCAACTATGTCCTGGACACCCTTGCGAGTGGGCAGAACCGGCTGGAGATTGACCTCCGGATTGCAGCGGAGCGTGTGGACCTTCCCGGCTATGTCGAATTTGAGCGGGTGGATACTGGCAGCCTGTCGGCCAAATACCATGTGAACAACTGCCCCGGTAAGCCCCAGCTGGAGGCCTGGGTGAGCAATACCGTCAAAGCCTTCCTGAAAGAGTATCCCGCCTTTGCCTATATCAAGAAAATCTAGATGGACATCAACCCCTGGCTGGCCGAGGTCATCATGGAGTATCGGCAAAAGCATTCTGACGACTACCTCCGGAAGCGCTATATCTCCTATCTTGCCGACAGGCCTGAAACCTCATGGAGCAGCTTTCTGGCCAATGTCTCACTGGAATACAAAATGCACCGGGAGCCTTTTCTCAAGACGCCTCGCAGGGAGTTTGGTTTTTCGTCGCATCTTCAGGACCTCATGAACGTGATGGAGATAAACATCGTAGCCGATATGCTTCAGTTCACAATCGAAGAGATGTCTGATTTTTGCGTGCAGGAGGGAGAGAGCGTCGCTCCAGTGGTTCAGTTCCTAGATGCGCACGGGTACGGTTTTCTCAGCTATCCTGAAGACACATACAAAGAGCCCTTGGCCTCGGTAGAGCAGGAGAAGATTGAGATGTCGTGCGTGATAAAAGATGCCATGTCAAACGCTGAATCCATCATGAAGCACAAGGAAGATCCTCTGGCCGTGCGTGTGGAGAAAACCCTTGAAATCTACAGGTCCAACGAGCACCTGGCCCGTGTCGTGGACATAGATCTCAAAACGCAACTGGCGCTGATGATTGACTACGGCCGTTTCTGCGAGGAGTATATGCAACAGTTCCCGGAAGTTGCCAAAGAAGCGGCCGGCGTAGCGCAGCGGGCGCTCTACTTCTCGGAGCTGATTCATGGGGAAAAGGGACGGAAGACGGCGGGCGTTCACCGGCTCAACGGGGCCATCCTGACCAGGCTCGAAAAGCATAGCGAGGCTGCCAGGCACTATGCGGCCGCTGCGGCAATTATGGAAGAAATCGCGAAGCCGGATGACATCTGGGTGGGTAAGGACTACCGTTCCGCCGCGGTATGCAATACGCGGATTCCGGACTACCAGAGGGCGTTGGAATTGTTCTCCAAAGCCGTGGATGTGTTCAAGAAACACCCAGAAAAACCTCAGGAACTGGAGGAAACCTACTGGAACATCGCCGAGTGCTACCGCCAGCTGAAGGACAAACAGAATGAGGAAAAGTACCGGCTTCTGGCAGCGGCGATAAGGACCACCGACGAGATCTGATTACTCCACGACATCGTAAACGAACGGCTGGAAGCTGAATTCATCTTCCAGCGCCTTGATAACCGCCGTGCCCCATTCTGTCCGGGGAATGCTTTTCATCCGCTTTTCGAAGGCGTCGATGGCCATGATGTCATCCGTCCTTCCCATTTCACCTAGATAGGCCAGCATCCGGCGCACATAGGGAATGTCATAGATGCTGCAAACCGGTTTGTCGGAAGCCTCTTCGTAAAGGTATTTCCGCACCCACTTGAAGACAACCTCTTCACCTTCGCGGAAGCGGAGCTGCCCGCCGCTGGTCTTCAAAACATACAGGTATGTCCAGGCCGGGAGGCGCTCCGGATCGGGTTCGATGCCGGTACGCAGGCACAGCGTGGCGTAGTTGCACTTGCGGTCCAGTTCCTCCAGATGCGCCAGGATATACTCTCGGGGGCAGTATTTGACAACCACCTTGCCCATTTTACCGTCCTGGAATTGCTCCCACCATTGCTGGACAAAGGGGATGTAGTCATCTACCCAGAATTCATCACCGTACAGTTTCTCATAGATGAACTCACGCTCCTTTTTACCGCCGTGTTCCATAAAGGCCATCATCACCTTTTCCTGCATCCTATGGTCCAGCCCGTCGAAGCGCTTCTTAAGCTGCCGCTTGGCTTCCACCACCTTGCCGGTGCGACGGTTCACATAGTCGTCCAGCACCTCCTTGATGGGATAGTTGAGCCGATGGGTGCTGTTTTTTACCTTGGCCCGGTCCTTCCGGCCGTCCAGTATCCGCCCCTTTGTGACTTTGACCGCGAACCAGTCGGTGCATTGGTCAATCAGCTCCATATCGTGCCCGTCCAGGGATTCCAGCAAGCCGGTAAGCGCCGACGGGTGCAGGTCTATGACGTTTTTCTTGATATAGTCATAGACGGTGCGGTTGTGCAGTCCTTCGGCCACATCGTCGAAGAACTGCGCCTCGGCGCAATCGATCATCTCTTCTGCGGTAATGTATTTGAGCATGGACCTCATGGAAGGTACTGGTCAAGAATGACAAGGAATTTTCCGAGGGTTATATCCTGCGGCGCGTTACGTTCTATCCGGGACGCCTCCTTGAACAGTTCGATGATTTCCTCATCGGACTTGTCCTTTAATTTGCCGTCGGCCCCGTCCATGAAGATCTGCTCGAATGGGCTGATTCCGCCGTTCACGACTTCTTCGATATCATCCGGCAGCTCCAAGCCGAATTCCTCCTCCAAGGCCATAATCAGTTCGATGAGGTCCAGCTCGTCCATCATGTCATCCAGTGGGGCGTCATCCGTAAGCTCCGAGCGCTCCACGCCCAGGTGCTCTGACATAAGAGTCAAGACTCTTTCTTTGGTTAATTCATGCATGGTTCTCATTTTATGGCGCACACAAAGTTAATCAAAATCTATGGAAGTTCAGGATACAAAGGATCACGCTCCGACAGCCGAACACCTTCATTTAAGATGGGTAAAACGGCCTTCTTGAACTCGCATTTCCCCCAGAGGGCGGCACGATAAAATGTATTTACCTTGTACAAAACGCCATTCCCTACGAAAATACGGCCTCTGGCATTTTCCATTTCTTTTGGAATTGTCCCATTTACATCTGATTGATATACGATGTATTCCGGATAACTATTCTGACGGGTAATCCACCAATACTGCTCATAGGGTTGTGTCCACCTCGGAAGGTATTGCCGACTGAGTTGGCGTCCGACGATTCTCCAACCGCCTTTCTTGTCAATTTCAGCGGCCTTGTCCATAAACGATTTGCCATGAACCCCCTTTAAGCCGTTCACGTGCTGATATTCATGAATCATCTCGTGAATAAGCGTAACTTGATAATATTCTCTTGTAGTTTTCCCGAAAAGAAAAGGATTCTTTTCGTAGTACTCCAGTAGTATTCGTCTCTTCCCGGTGTCATATTCCCCCAAGGCACCTCCGCAGTAATCCCTCGCAGTAAACTCAGGGACGGGTAACTTCCCGTCAAAATACTCTTTGTTGAATACATCGAACCACAGTTCCATCCATTCTTCCATGGTTTCAGGGAGTTGCTCACAAAGATTTGTAGTATCTTGAACCGGTGCATTCCATTCGGGGACGCTCTCCCATACCTGGAAATGCAGATTGTCATCTTTCGGCACTTCCACTCTTTGGAAATTGTTCCAGAGCCAAAGTTGTACTATGTTTCTTATCCTCGCCTGAATGTTCACAAAAATGTATCGCGATACGCAGACTGCCATATCATCGGTAACAGGAATCGGTCCCTTCCCGGCATCTATGTATCGTAAGACATACTCAAGACGTTCTGGCCCTCTGGAGATGAAAAGAATTCCTTCAGCCTTTGTGCGGCGACAGATGGTTATGATAAATTCAGAGGTAGCCGAAAAGGTCAGTTTCGAGTGTTCGTAGTCTGCAATCACATATTTGTGATGTTCAGTGGACAGCAAATATAGCATATCGCTCTTGGTTTAGACAATTATAAAGACGTTGGCTGCAAGTCAATCTATCAGTCATCAAACGGCTCATTCGGGTCCTCGCCGAAGTAGTTGTCCCGTGGCCACACGCCGAACACTTCCCGGTGGTCAAGGGCGGCCTCCTCCGAAAAGAGGACCTCTCCCTTCTCCATCCACACATAGCGCTCATAGCGCTTCTTCGAGCCCGGAGTCTCGGGAACGACGACGAACGGCATCCCGTTCATCATGGCCTCAAGGGCGTATTTGCGTGCATCCATCATGGCACACCAGGCGGCAGCATCCCGCAGGCACCACCGTGGTGCCGCTTTGGCTGGCAATTTCTGATTGTGCTGATAAGAAAGTACGCTCTTGGGGGGCGTTCTGATATAAAGACGGATTAGCAACCCGAATCTATCACGCAAAAAATATTCTATCACTGTGATAGATTTTCCAGTCCGGCGTGTCTTTATTGCAAATCCTTTTTTATTTTTATGGCAAAGCAAAAGACGCTCCCCAAAGACAAGGAAAATGGCATCCTGGACTATACGGAACACATGCCCCTTCTCAAAAAGATTATCTGGAACATCCTCCGCCGTGACGGAGTAAAAGAAAGACAAAGAAACTCCTATGACTAAAACAGTATCAATATCGGCCACCGCCGACCTTCACGGCCATCTGCCGCAGTTGCAGGCGGCCGACCTGGCGGTCGTATGTGGCGACATCTTCCCGGGCGGGCTGGACAAGGACCCGTATGCCCAGGGTGTTTGGTTCAAGAACGAGTTTCTCCCGTGGATGGACAGGCAGGAATGCAACCACGTCATCCTGATTGCCGGGAACCACGACCACTGGATTGAGAAGAACAATGAGTTACTGCGCAGGGAGTATGCGCCGGAGGCCATGAAAAAGCTGATATATCTGTGTGACAGCGGGATGGAATTCAAGGGCTTGAAGATTTACGGTACGCCTTGGGTGCCGACGCCCTTTGTCAATAAGGCTTTCTCCTCCAGCAATGAGGAATTCCTGCGGGAGAAGTATTCGCAGATTCCACAGCAAGTGGATCTCCTGCTCACGCACACTGTTCCTTACGACTGTAACCATATCGGGTTTTCCGAACGGGACATGCAGGACCTTGGCAGCAGGGAACTGCGCAAAGCGGTTGAGTCGCGCGATATACGCTTCCTCATCGGCGGCCATATTCACGTATCTTCCGAACGAATCGCCCACATGGATTTCGGTTTCCGCCATACGGAAATGGCCAACGTCGCCTGCTGTGACTGCGACAAGCAGCCGTCACGCCTGCCAATACGGTTCCCCATCTCCGTGGAAGAAGACGATCTTGTTGAAACCTACCGTATTGCGTGCGTCGGGGACTCCATAACCTATGGTTTCGGGCTGGACGATATCCGCAAAGAAAGCTACCCGGCACTGTTGGAAAAGTTGATGGGGAGCCGCTTCGAAGTGAAGAACTTCGGCCGAAGCGGAGCGGGCCTCTGGGAAGGCGGCGCGTTCCCTTATACGTCGACCATCGAATACTTCCGCGCTATTGATTATGATGCCGATGTCTATGTCATCTGCCTGGGCACTAATGATCTGGTCCAGACGATTGATAACAAATTCATCAAGGCATTCAAGGAAGATTACGAAAAGCTGGTCCGGACCATTCACGAAAGGGCTGTGGCGTATGCGGTTTTCCTGGCGACCATCCCTCCTGTTCCGGCCCTTTTCAAACCGGGCGAGGACGAGGCGGTCAAAAAGATAAACCGCGCCATAGCCGCCGTTGCCAAGGAGACTGGCTCAAATCTGATAGACTTGAACAAAGCATTCGGGGACAATGCCGACCTGTTCTCAGATGGTGTTCACCCCAATCCGGACGGAGCCCGGCTTCTGTCAGAAACCGTTTATAAGGCATTCGACAAGACACTTCCAAAGAGACCAAGGGTACGGATAGGAGAAGATTTATGACAATCAGGGTATTATACAATTACGTTCTCGTGAGACTCGGCCTCCGGAGAATCCTTCCTGCGGAGATTGTCAACCGCAAGGAAGTGCGGGAGTGCGGAGAGGAAATGGTCAAAACGCATAGCGACTATATCACCTATGCCAACTCCGAAGGCAATTACGCCCGCTTGGGGGTGATGACGCGGCTTGTCGCCGCTGCCGAGTTGGTGCATAAAATGCACGGACTCAAGCTGCTCGTTTATGAGTTGTATCGTTCACCCAAGAATCAGGCAGAGCTTCGCGAAAGGGACAGGCGGGAATTGATGGCCGCCCATCCGGAATATACTGAGTCGGAACTGGATGCGGCCCTGAACAGGATTAGCGCCAAGGTCGGAGGCAGTGGTCACCAGACAGGCGGCGCCGTGGATCTTACGCTTTGCGATGAAGGTGGCCATCCGCTGGATATGGGTACGCTTTATCTGGAGCACAACGCGAAGACTGTGGCAGACTGCTTTAACATCTCCGAGGAGCAGCGCAGGAATCGGCAAATCCTTCTTGACGCTATGCAGGAAGCCGGTTTTGTCAATTACCCAGGCGAGTGGTGGCACTTCTGCTACGGAGATAAGATGTGGGCCGCCTATGCCCGGAAGCCGTATGCCATCTATGGAGAAGTTACGCCAGAGATAGTAGATAAAAATTAGCGGCATATGTGATAGATTTCGTTTGCAGGTTCGTCTTTATGGTGTAACTTTGCAAACCGAAGCGAGTCTTATGCACACGTAAAGAACATTTAGCCATAACATTTTTTTTGAACAAACAGCCGGACGAAGGTCCACTCCCGGGGTGTATTGTACCCCGATGCGAGCGACCCGGTGGCCGGCTGAGTTCATTGAAATACTTTTTTTTGTTATGGCTAATTCTTATCAGCTTGTGGCCTGGACCGACAAAGGTCAGGTCAGAATGATCCCCAGCGAAGTAACCGCTTATCTCCACGCCGAAATGGCCGTCATCGACCGCATGGCCGACAAGATCCGCTACCTCACCGTTTACGAACGCAGCGATATTTTCCGGGTGAGCCAATCCTACGAAAAGCTGGCCGTTAGGATGATGGACCTGGGCAGGACAGAGGATGCTTTCGAGCTTTACGTGCAGGCGGCACAGTGCTGCCTTTCCAGTAATGAGTGGCAGCATACGGAATGGGGAGAGATTCTCTGCAAGCCGCTCCGGGGCCGATTCTTCGCCATGTACTGCGCGTGCAAGGATCTGGTCCGGAAGTATCCCAAGCTCAAATACAACTGGGACGAAAGCGGCCTGCGGGATTCCCTCAATTCCGTCACCTACGCGTTCGATTGCTTCGAGAACGAGTGGAACGCCAGTTCCGGGGATCCCAAGGAGGCCCAGGCTTACTCCCGGGCTCTCAATTTCGGAAAGAATGAAGTCTATTGCCGTCGCAGGGCATAGACTTCATTCAATTCAGGCGCCTTGCGCTATTAATATCATTTTGGGACAGGGTCAGGACGAGATTCCTGGCCCCTCTTTTTTCATAGAAATAGATGCGGAACACCTGGCCGCGGGTGAGGGAGATTTTGTCGAAGGTGAAGACGAGCCTGCCTTCGCTGTCCGGTGGGACGGTTCCAAGGCCATAGACCTGTTTGGGAAACTGGGCTTTCTCGTACTGGAGGCCGCGTTTGGTGCGGCGCTTACTTTCCACGGCAAAGCGGGGTTCCGACATCTCATAGCTTACGGCAGAGGTGTTCCGGAGGGAAACCAGCAGAAACAGCACGTCGTCCTTGTAGAATACGTTTTCACAGAGGATTTCTATGCCGTAGTCCTTGGTGCCGATATGGTAGAGTTCCTGCTTCATTGCGGCAAATTCTTCAAGGGTGAAAGAGGCCGGCGGCGGGCCGCCGGCAGAAGAAGAGAGTGAAAAAGGAAGGGCATCCTGCCCTTCGGGAATGCGCGTGTCCACGTCCAGGCGGTCGGGGTGCTCGCGGTATGCGACGCGGAAGGTGTGCATAGCGCCGGTGGCCTCCAGGCAGGACATCGTGGTGCAGTAGTCAAAGGCCTCTCGGGCTTTGACGGCGACGAAGTCTTTGCTGCCGTCTACAATCTTAGCAAGGATGACTCGGTCGCCCAGGTTGACGTACTTGAGCTCGGAGGCAAAGCGGATGTGGACGGTCTGGGAGGTAGAGATGAAAAGGGTGTCCGGAGCCTGCGCAGAGGCGATTTCGGAGCATAACCACCCAAGGGCCAGGGTCAAAATCAGTCGTCTCATTTTCTTTCGGATTTGACAAGGTAAAACTCATAGCCGCTCACGACGGAAACGGACAGTTCGCCGGAAGCGTTCCGGGCAATGGAGGCGCCGGTGCGGATGACGGTGTTGGCAATGTCGCCGACAAGGCCACCAAAGGCGGTGGTGCCGGCGGTGAGGGCGTCGCGGGAAACTTCCCGGGTGTTCTTGACTGAGGATGTTTCCGGGCAGTAGATGCCCGGGAGTCCGTCGGTATCGTAGGCGTCCAGCGCCAGGGGGACGATGCGTCCGTTCATCTCCAGGGAGCGGATCTGCAGCTCCAGCCGGTCGCCAATCTTGCAGATGGCGGCAAGATGCGTATTGGCCGGAATCCGTACGTTTCCTTCCACATAGTCCTCCAATAGCCTAACGGTCACGCGCTGACCGGATGTGAGCTTCTGGTCCCGGACGAACATACATTTGAAAGGTCTTACGCCGTAGCCGACTGAGGCATCAGTCGGGTCATCTTCCAGGGAGGAAATGATGCCGTCGGAAGCGCCGACGGAGGAGAGGTCGATAGGCTCCGGTCGGGCCTCCGGGGCTGCCTCCGCAGCTTCCGAAGAGGATGCGTCCGCCCCTCCGACCAGTACATCCCGGACCATCTCGGCACGGCGCCGGTCATAGTCCAGGCGCTCATCTTCCGTCATCGGCCGGGATGCTCCTCCGCCTGAAGAACGGCGGGCCGGAGCGGACGATGCGGCTGGCGATGGGGCGGGTGAGAACACCCGTGAAACAGCATCTTCCGGAGCACTGGATCCGGCGGCAGGAGCTACTGCAGGAACCGATGCCGTTCCATCTGATGACAGCAGGGAGATATCCTCCCCAGCCGCATCGGCCGCATCCAGCTCTGCAAAATAGCTCTCTGTGGAGCCTCGGTAAACCTTGGACTTGCTGTCTTCCATCCGGGACGCTTCGCCGTCCGGAATCACGGCGGACACGGAGTTCTCTGACGGCGCAGCAGGTCCGGCCGGCTTGAAAACGGTCACGATCAGGACCGCCACGAGCCCTATCACAATAACGGCCAATGCCGCAAACAGTATCCATTTTTTCTTTGAATCTTCCATATCATGCAATCATCATATAAGCTTTATACAAATAGAACAGTGCGCCTACGACGCACGCGGCAATGCCGCAGTATACCAGCACCTTCGCAAGGCGTGAATCGTTACGAATCTCTTTCATCGCTTGCGGGTTTCAACAAGGTCATTCTTCACCACCTTGAACTTCTCAATGAGAAGGCCGTGAGGGTTCACATCGGAGCGGCGGCCCTCCAGAATCTGGCAGGTCGATACGAACGAGTACTGGGAAACCGTGCTTTCCCGTACCACATACTGGCGAGCGTAGGTCTCCACCTGCCAGGGGTATCCGGTTCCCACAAACTTCACTGAATCCACAATCATCTGCTGGGAGATGTTGGCCGATATCAGCCGGGAGTAGTAACCTTTCTCGGCGAGGTCCTGGGAGTATTCCCAGGCGCTGCGGTCCGCAAGGTTGAAAGCCCGGTCCAGATTCTCCTGAATCGTCTGCTTTTGCGGGGAGAGGGTGAACATCAGTTCGTGAAAGCGCGTCACGTGGTCGCGGATTTCCACGTCCTTACTCATGATGGCGTCGGTCTGCAAGGCCAAAAGAAGGCTCTTGCCCTGGTCCAGCACGTAGATTTTCTGCCGCTGCTTTTCGGCAAAGGAAAGGGAGTATAGCCCTATGACGAGGGCGAAAAGCAGGGACCCGCAGACCGCAACCAGCGTCAGCGAGTTGAGTTTTTTGAAGGACTTTTCGATGTCCCGTGTCATTCCTAGAATTTTATTCATAAACGTGTATTATTTGAATTTTCCTAAAAGCATAGCGCCCTTTTGGGCAGTAGTGGCGATGGAGCGGTTCACATCCGATGCGCCGGCCGAAGTGATGACCCAGGAGCTGAGCGTCGGGATGGCCAGCAGCGTAATCAGGAGCACTGCATCGATGAGAATCATATGGATTGGGAAGGCCATCCGTGCCCCGAACCCTGCCTTCCAGAATTCCAGAATCAGGGCGTCCTTGACCTTGAAATTCACGAAGTCCACGATGGCCGCCATCGGCACCCAGAAGGAAATCTGGATGTAACGGGCCACCCAGGTGGAAATGTTGTTGGTGAAGCCCGGCATCAGTGAAAAGGCGAAGACGAAAGGCCCGATGAACCCGAGGATAATCAGATAGATGCTGCTCACCGCCAGCAGGATCCACTGGACAATCTTGATGATGAGCGACATCAGCCAGGAAATGCAGGTTGAAGCCTTTTCCACGGTGTCGCCAATCTTCATACTCACCACCAGCTTGATGCTCTCCCAGGTCTTCTGGAACCAGTTTTTCTTTTTTCCGGAGGCGATTTTGTCCTCCGTCATAGACTCCAGGACGAAGGAAGTTTCCCCGGAGGCCCCGCTGTCGGAAGCCGAAGTGAGGCTCTTCGACGACTCCTCTTCCAGTTTGCCGGTGAGGGAATTCTCCCGGTCATTGCGCTCGCTTTCGGCCAGGGCCTCGTTCACCTTGCCGATGATGCCGCTGGGGTCTTTGTCCACAGAAGCAGTGATGGCCTTGGTGACGATGTGCGTGATGGAATCGAAGGGAACCAGCACGAAGCTATAGAAGTTGCAGGTGAGGAAAAGCACCACGCCGGTACGGACGATGGCCCGCATGTCCAGCCGCCCGTAAGGGTCGTTGAGCATCTTGTTGTACCACCAGAGCAAGGATACCATCGCCGCGATGCAAGCTATCGCACAGGCCAGGGAATAGACTGCGCTGTGGTCGCCGGTGAAGATGCTCATCTTGATGTTCTGGAGCATTTCGGGATAGTTCAGTTTCATAACTCTCAGTATTTGATTTTGAAAGCCTCCTCCAAGCCGTCGATGGTGCCGACAATCTCCTCGGCGGCATCGATGGTCTCATAGGACCCTTGGATATGCGTGTACATGGCTGCATTGGCGCGGCTCACTTCCTTGCTCACCTCGTGCAGTCCTTTCAGCCGTTCCTCCTCGCTGATCTGGGAATCCTTGGAGAGGAATTCCCGGGCCCGCTTGACCTCCCGTGAGGCGAACAGCAGGTACTGGAATCCTTCGTTCATCAGGGAGCGCGTCTGATAGTAGCTCATCGTGGACGAGTCCACCTTCCGGAGGCGCTCCACGTAGCGGGTGAACATCCGGGCCATCTGCTCGTAGTTGTTGGCGATGCGGATGACGTCCTGCACCTTGTAGATATCCTGGCGGATTTCCTTATAGCGTTTGTCCATCTCCTGCAGGAATTCCAGCTGCTCCTTTGCGACGCCCAGGTTCTCGAGGAACTGGGCGCTGTTGACGGCCATATTGTCGCCGTCCTGCAGGAAGGAAAGGACTGCCTGGGCCAGGTTGGAGGCATCGAATGTGGCCCATTGGGCCGACGCCCGTGGTGCCGAGAGCACCATAAACAGTATTGAAAATAAAACAGTTATCCGTCTCATAAATCCTTTTTGCACAGTTTTTTGATTGCCTTGACATAGCTGCCGCCGCTTTTGGCAACAGCATCTGCAAGGCGCAGTTTATCTTTCTTTGCCGAAGAGAAGGCATATCGTTCCTCCGGCGAAACCTCCAGCCGCATCACGAAACTTTTCCGGTTGCCCAGGTTGAAGAAAACCTCGCGCCCTGAGGCACCCTGGACCTTCAGCCGGTTCAGGGAAAGGACCATGGATTTGTCCTCCTCGGAAAGCGAGAGGGCCGCGGCAAGTTCCTCGAACTTGTTTACATATTTGGTCTGGTCCAGCAGGATTTTCACGCCGGAGTTCTCTACGATGGTGTCCTTGATGATGGGAGAGGAAATGATGTCCTTAAGCTCCTGCGTGACCACTACGGCCGAGGTCCTGTGCTTACGGGCCGTCTTCCAGAGTTCCATCATATAAGTAGCCATCTGGGTCCCCATAATGGCCTTCCAGGCTTCCTCGATGACCATTACCTTGAAGTCGGTATTGGCCCGCATCTTTTCGCCGAAGGCATCCATTATCACGAGCGTCGTGATGGGATAGATGATCTTGTCGCCTTTGATATGGTCAATCTCAAAGACCACAAAGCGATCATTCAGGATGTCGATATTCTCGCGGGAGTTGAGCAGGTATCCATACGCACCCTTGCTCTCGAACTGCTCAAGCGCTATCAGATAACCTTCAAAGTCGAAATACTCCTTCCGGATGTCCGCATCCTTCAGCGTCTGGCGGAAGGTCTTGTCAAGGAAGGCGTAGTAATCGTCAAAGATGGGGTCTTCGTCGCCGCTCCAACTTTGCAGGAATTCCAGCACGCTTTCCTTCAGGAACTTCATCGCCGTCGTTGAAATCGGCTCCTCATTGTTCTTCCAGAGCGTTGCCATGAGGGTGAAAAGGAAGTCCAGCGCCTCGGAATCCTCTTCGCTGAACCTTCTGTAGTTGCGGAAGGGATTGAACGAGATGGGACTGCCTTTCTCGAAGGTGTAGTACGTGCCGTCTTTGTCGCCGGACTCTTCCTTGATGATATGGCAGAGGGCCCGGTACGAATCACCTACGTCAATGAGGAAACAATGCTGCTGGGCATCGTAGCAGCTCTTAAGGTACTTGTTCATGAAGAAGGACTTGCCGGAGCCGGACGGCCCCAGCAGGAACACATTGTAATTCTCGATAAGGCCGGCATCCATTGCTTTCTCCTGAATGTCGAAGCGCTGGGGAACCAGCCGAAGCCGGTCACTCATCTTGAGCACGCCGTCAGGAATACCTCCGTCGAATCCATCATAGATGCCCAGGCAAAGGGCCGAGGTAAGTTCCATCGTCATGTACTCGCTGAAAGCCAGCCCAGCTTCATTCCCAGGGATAGCGCTCCAGAACTGCACCGGCGCATTGGAATTGTCATAGACCGGCACGATGCCCATCTTGGTGACGGCCGTCACCACCTGGTCACGGATGGCACCTATCTCTGCGATGGGACCGCCGGAAAGGATACTCACGTGACAGCGTACCGTGTACATCTGGTCCGTCGCGGCCTTCTCCAGATAGGAATTGATTTCCTCGGCATACTTGCGGTTCTCGGCGCTGCGGCCGCTCATCGACTGCATTTGCCGGCGCTTGGTGTCCAGGCTTCCGTGGATGTCCTTCAACGGTTCTTTCACACAGAACCAGTTCACGATGTGCTCGCAGCCCAGGTTCTGGCCGATTTCCGTGAAAAAGGAGAGCATCACGTCGGAGTTCTCGGTACTGAGTTCCGCCATTCGCCGACAGGAGCCCATTTCGCCCGGGAGTTGATCGAGGTCGGCAATCAAGTGGCAGGCCACTGCCTTTTCACCAATCTCCAGCCCGGAGGGTGAAACGGCGATGTCGGAAAGGACATCGGCTCCGTCATCCGTGAAGTTCAGGTAGTCCTGCAGGATGCCAGGCCGGTCGGAACCGAAGATGTCTTCTTCGGTGAGGCGACGAAGTGAAAGAAAGTTGTTCCCTGCGAGCATGGCCCCGAACTGTTCTGCGGCTGCAAGGCTCCGGAGTATGGCGTCCTTCTTCGGCATTCCTGCCGATGAAGAAATCCCCAGTAGCCCGCTGGAAGCGCCCCTGACGTTCTTTTTCGATGAGAAGGTCAGCCAAAGACGGCATCGGTGGTCCAAGTATTCCCGGCCATCGAAATGCTGCTCATAGGCCTCTTGCAGGAATCCTTTTACCGGCTCCGCCACATAGCGCTTGCGCATGAAGACATCCTGTTTATGGACAATCGTATAGTCCGGCAGCAGGGTGATGGCTCCGCGGAGCGAGGTCACGAGGCTGTCATATTTCTCTTCATTGCAGCGGAAAGCCGGGGGCAGCGTAAGCTCCCAGCCGATGCAGATGTCACCCCGCTTCGAAAGGATGATACCGTCCCCGCCGTTCAGTACGGGAAAATTGGTTCTGATGTCTATCTTTTCCATACTTTGCTCCTTATGCTTATGAATTTCGGGAGGCCCAGCGACCCCAGCTTGCGGGAGAGGGCCTTTTCAGGAAAACGCTGCTGGATTTCGAGGATGCCCAGATAGGAGGCGACAATGAGAAACATCGCCACGGCAAGGCCGACAAAGGTGTTTCCAATGGCACCGGCGACAAGACCGACGACGATTGACACGATGATGGCCGCCCCCGCAAAAACGATGTATCGCCCCTTTATTCCCAGCAGGGTAAAGGGGCGGTCCAGATTCCGGTAGACCTGCGTTTTCATAGACCGATAAAGTTTTTGAGGACGAGGGCCGCGATAATGCAGAACACCATGCCGCCGCACCAGCCAAGGGCTTTGTTGGCGCTTTCCTGGTCTCCGGAGTAGAGTTTGATGCCCACGGTGATAAGGGAGACGATGGCGATGATGGCCAGCACGGCTATCACCAGCTGATAGATGATGGAACCGGCGCTGCGCACCTGCGTATTGGCTTCATTCAGGAAACTGATGGCATCCTGGGCAAGCGCATTCATCGGGAAGGCGGCCATCAGCACGGTCGCCAGTCCGGCAAATTGGTTTCTTTTCGTGTACTTGTTCATATAGAATCACTTTTATTGGTTTTTATTCAGGATTTCCTGGGCTTTGGCCGCGTCGTCCAAATCGACGGAAAAATGCTTTGCAACATCCTTCCGGCGCTTCCGACGGGCTTTTTCCTCCGCGTCTTCCTCCGGACGTTCCCGGGCTGGCACCTCGATTTTCGTGAGCGTCACACGGGGAATGATGTCGTAGATGTCAATCTCCGCCATAGCCCGACACCTCCTCAAAAAGCTGGATGAGTTCCGGATTGATTTCCTGCATCTCTTTGCAGGGGAAACTGACAGTGGAGCGCAGGAAGTTGCTGCCGTTGTCAGCATCGCGGCGGAGTTTTACCGTGTTCTTTATCCGATGGGTAGAGACCGTTAGCCCGTCCTCTGCGAGCCAGCGCTCCAGTTCGACATAGAGCTGGGGTTTTTCCTTGCCGTGGACTTTATTGAAAAAGAGCAGGGTCTTCTGGCCCAGCTGCTCCAGCACGCTGGCGAGGGATTTCCCTGACGAGAGTATCATCCCGTCCATCTCCAGCGGAATGACGATAAGATCGACGAGCCCAGCCTGCACCAGGTCCAGCACGGGATCTCCGTCGTTGAACGACCCGCCGAAATCGAGTATCAGCACGTCCAGGCTTCCTGCCGCATCAATCATTAGGTTCCGGACTACCTGGAGGGATTTCCTGCTTTCGTAATCTTCTATCTCAAGAATGGGATAGAGCTGCTTTTCATCCGGAGCCTGGCCTTTGTTCTGGAGATACTTGAGTTCGCGCTTCCGCGTGTAGGAGAGGTTGAATTCCGGACTGTCGAAGTCCAGGACGGCAGTTCGTAGTCCTTTCTCGTACTTGAGCCAGGAGGCAAGCAGCATGTTGAAAGTGGTCTTTCCAGTTCCGCCCTTGGCGGAGAAAAATGAAATGGTTCGCATGGTTTGTAGGCAACATGCTTTGAGCAGTATTGCGAAACAAAGGTAGATTTCACTAACCAAAAAGGGCCAGCAAACGCGAAATGCGACTGGATGCGACTAAAATGTGTTAATTTTGAATTATAGTTTGTTATCGAGGTATATGGATCAGCCCAAGGTTGTAAGGCTCTTGCGGGTGATGCAGCTTCTCGCAAGAACGACTTATCATAGTGTCGATGAAATAGCTGCGCTGGTAGAATGTAGCGACCGGACCGTGTACAGGTACATTGAAAGCCTGAGGGATGCAGGCTTTGTGATTGTCAAGCGGGAAGGGACCATCTTCCAACTGGTCGAGCCCCCGAGGAGAGGAGTGGACCCCAGGCAGTATGTGTGTTTCACCGATGAGGAAGCGGCAGTCCTGGGCCGTCTGATTCAATGTCTGGATGGAAACAATCCGCAGCGTGAGGTGCTTCTGAGGAAGATTTCGGCCATCTATGATGCCGCGGAATTACACAAGATGACCATACACCGCGGATTGGACCGCGTATTGGCAAATCTGGAAAAGGCGATCACCGGCAAGCGCGTTGCCGTCTTTCACGACTATGCCTCGTCGTGTTCCGGCGAGTATAGAGACTACCTAGTAGAGCCTTTCAAAATGGACGTCAACAGTGTCAATGTGGCGGCGCTGGACCTAAATAGCGGTCATAATAAGATATTCAAAGTTGCACGTATCGGTGAGGTTGAGTTGTTACCGGAGATGTGGACCCGGGAGAAGGAGCACAAATATCCGAAACTGGATGTATTTCGGATGAGCGGGGAAGCGCCCATCCACGTCCGCCTGGCCATGACCCTTCGTGCCAGAAACCTGCTGCTGGAGGAATACCCGCTATCCGGGGAGCACATCAAGGAAGAGGACGGCCGATGGATATTCGACGGCAAGGTCATGCGCCTGGAAGGCGTCGGCCGCTTCGTGATGGGTCTTCTGGACCAGGTGGAGATACTCGAAGGAGAAGAACTCTGGGACTACATGCAGGCGCAGTGCCGGATGGGGATGGGAAAGAAACGGCCGGTCAGGCGCCCTTTGTGATATAGAATTTTGCGGCTGGATTCTCTGCAATACGCTCCGCCGAAGCGCCCTCGAAAAGAAGGTCCGGACGGTATTCGCCGACCCTGGCGGCTTCCAGATAGGCGGTTTCGTTCTCCGTGAAGGACAGGAATCGGAACACGCACTTCACGGCCTCGGATGTCATCAGATCGCGGTCCACAAAGCCATAGCCGGTTTTCAGCATGGGGAACAGCTGCTTCTTGAAGTCCTGAATAGGACGTTTCCGGATGGATTCGAGAGCCTGCTCAATATCCACACCTCTTGACAGTGAAAGATAATAGGCGATGCATTTGCGGATGAGGGAAACGGATTCGTCATCCCGGTACAGACCTTTCTGCTCCATGGTATAAGCATCAAAGATGTCTCTGGGAGTGTTGCGTTCAAGGAGGGCTTTCAGTTTGGCGCCGAAAAGCTCATACTCGGAAAGCATCCGAACGGAGAACACGTCGTTCGGCAGGAAGGGATTCCGGGCGCCCCGGACCACAGGCTCGTAAACATGGCAGCGGGAAAGGCAGTTGATGTCCAGCTTGATTTTGTCCCGGTTACCGGTGGCGCTCCGATAGTACAGTTCCGTCTGGTGGATGGCATAATTGGGACGCGGGTCGCTCAGGAAATAACCCATGGAAGCTGCCAGTTCACGGATGCGGGCCGATACTTCGTCCTTTACCTGCAACATCTCCTCTTTGAGCGTATTTCGAGCCAAATCGAAGTCCAGATCAACACTCAGCCTGGGAATCTCGCTGTAGTGTATGATATTGATTGCGGTGCCACCCTTCAGCGTCAGGTTGGCGCCTAGAAACTCATCAGCATTGATGGCCTTGAGCAGTTCCAGCAGGCGCATGGTCTTCTCGATGGATGCCATCGGGTATCCCGTAGCCTCCATCTGTTTGCGAAGCTCTTTCTTAGTATATGACTTCGTTTCCATATTCAGTTCCTTTTGCTATCATGTTTCCCATGTCTTTTGGGACGAAGAGGTTCCACTTAGGGACGAACTCCAGCGCCCTGTCGCCGCTGGTAATCTTGTTTTTTACGCCGCTGCCCTTGATACGGCATGTGTCTAGAAAGCGCTGGCCGATGCCGTTGGTGCCTTGGAAGAGGGAGAGGAGATATCCTGTCCGGCTCCACAAAGAGGCATTATCGTAGGCCTCCAGGCATACCATCAGGTCCTTCTCCTTCAACTGGCCGTATGTAATGGAAGAAAGGGCATAAAGCAGCTCTTCCAGTCCGCCTGCGAGGTCTATGTGCCGGATGCAGTCAACAATGGTCTGGGAGAGTGAGGTTACTGCAATGGGGTTGCCGTCCGGGTCTTTGCTGATGACTACGTTGTAGGTGAATTTGAGGGGATGGTACTCATATGCGACACCATCGATGACAAACGGACGGAAGCGTTTGTCCGAATGCAGGTAGATGGTGTTGAACTGCTGCGTCTGCAGGGCATAGTATTGCAGCGCACCGTGGTAGGCGACGCATCCGCCGCTTACCCTGGCACACCCTGCGGCATACTCGTTCTCGATATGTTTCTTTACCTTCACGGGGCAAAGATACAAAAAATAAAAACAACAAACAAATTAACCTAAATATCCGCTTATTATTGGCAATTTACGAGGTTAAAAATATGAACAATTATAGCTGACTTTGCCAGCCCATGATAAGGAAGATGGGGAAGAAGAGGATCTTCAAAAGAAGGCTTCCGGAGGAGTGTTTTCTCGTTCTCATAATCGTTTCAATTTCTCCCTACAAGATACGAAAAATGGGGAAGCCGTACAAATCTTTGCAAGGTCGCATGCGCTTTTTCTCCGTTATTTATCATTGTTTCAATGGCTTGAAAGCACGTTTGGTCGGTATTCAATTTGCCGGGCCGAAAGGGTGTGGCGGAAGAAATATTTCAGAGTGTCGGAGAAAAAAGTTAAATTTGTAAGATTAAGCATCCCTAATTAATTGCATTAAGCGAAATGACGGCACAAAGCGAACAAGCGCTTGAGAACGGATTGATTGCGACCTTGCAGGACATGAGTTATGAGTATGTCCAGATCAAGGAAGAAACCAACCTTTACAGCAATTTCAAAGCGCAGCTGGAAAAGCATAATGCCAAAAAGTTGGCCGAGATAGGTCGCACGGCATTTACCGATAAGGAATTCGAGAAGATCTGCATCTATCTGGAGGGCGGCACCCTCTTCGAGAAGTCCAAGAAACTCCGCGACCTCTTCCCGATGGAAACCGAGGATGGCCAGCACCGTATCTGGGTGGAGTTCTTGAACAAAAACCGCTGGTGCCAGAATGAATTCCAGGTATCCAACCAGATTACCATGGAAGGCCGCAAGACCTGCCGCTACGACGTCACCATCCTCATCAACGGTCTCCCGCTCGTACAGATTGAACTCAAGAAACGCGGCGTAGAGCTTAAGCAAGCCTACAACCAAGTGCAGCGCTACCAGAAGACTTCCTTCCGCGGCCTGTTCGACTACATCCAACTCTTTGTCATCTCCAACGGCGTCAACACGCGCTATTTTGCCAATAATCCCAATTGCGGTTGGAAGTTCACCTTCAACTGGACTCTGCCCAATAACGAGCCAGTCAACGACCTCAGCCAGTTCGCGGCCCACTTCTTTGACAAATGCACCCTAGGCAAGATGATCTCCAAGTACATTGTCCTGCACGAGGGAGACAAATGCCTGATGGTTCTTCGCCCGTACCAATACTACGCAGTGGAGAAGATCCTGGACCGTGTACAAAATACCAACAAGAACGGCTATATCTGGCACACCACAGGCGCCGGCAAGACGCTGACCTCCTTCAAGGCGGCGCAATTGGTCGCAGAGTTGGACGGCATCGATAAGGTTCTCTTCGTCGTGGACCGCCACGACCTGGATACCCAGACCAAGAGTGAATACGAGGCTTTCGAGCCTGGCGCAGTAGACGGTACTGACGATACCTACGAGCTGGTCAAGCGTCTCAACTCCGACAAGAAAATCATCCTCACAACCATCCAGAAGCTGAACACCGCGATCAAGAAGGACTTCTACAACAAACGGATTCAGGAACTTCGGGATAAGAAGTTTGTAATGATATTCGATGAGTGCCACCGCAGCCATTTCGGCGAGTGCCACCGCAACATCGTCAATTTCTTCCGGAACCTCCAGATATTCGGTTTCACCGGCACGCCCATCTTCCCGGAGAATGCGAAGCAGGACATTACCACGTATGAAGTCTTCGGCGAATGCCTCCACAAGTATATGATCAAGGACGCCATCGCGGACGAAAACGTCCTAGGCTTCCTCGTGGAATACTATCAGGGAAAGCTGGACGCCAATGAACAGAGCGATATCCGTATGAAGACCATTGCGGAATTCATCGTCAACAACTTCCGCAAATCCACCTTCGACGGCGAATTCAACGCCCTCTTTGCCGTGCAGTCCGTCCCTATGCTGCTTAAATACTACAAGATCTTCAAGGACCTGCAGCCGGACATCAAGATTGCCGCCATCTTCACCTACGCGCCCAATACCAGCCAGGATGACGCCAAGACCGGCATGAACCAGGGCTTTGAAACGGACTCCACACAGGCGGATGAGCTGCAGGCCATCATGGATGACTACAACGCCAATTTCGGCACGGCATTCACCACCGACAACTTCGGCGCCTACTACGACGACATCAACGAGCGTATGAAAAAGCGCAAGGCCGGGATGGAACCCATCGACCTTCTCTTGGTCGTGGGCATGTTCCTCACCGGATTTGACGCCAAGAAGCTCAATACCCTCTACGTAGATAAGAATCTGGAGTACCACGGACTCCTGCAGGCCTTCAGCCGCACCAACCGCATCCTGAACGAGAAGAAGCGCTTCGGCAAGATCCTCTGCTTCCGTGACCTCAAAGCCAAGGTGGACGAATCCCTGAAGCTCTTCTGCGACGGCGACCCCAATGTAGGTGTCCAGCGTCCCGAGTTCAAGCAGGTCAAGCGCGAACTGAATGAGCTCAGCGAGGCATTCCTGCAGAAGTATCCTACCATGGAGGCCGTGGATGCCCTCAAGAGCGAATACGACAAAAAGAAATTCCTCCTGGCCTTCCGCGACATCATCAAGAAACGCGCTGAAATTCAGATTTATGAAGATTTCGACGCAGATGATCCCGGCCTCATCCTTACCGAGCAGGACTACAACGACTACCGCTCCAAGTACCTGGATATGACCGTCGGCTTCATCAAGGAAGAGGATCCTGACGAACCGCACCTGCTGGAGGAACCGGCAGTAGAATATGGTGACGGTGGCAAACTGGAAGACATTGACTTCTGCCTGGAGCTGCTGCACAGCGACGTCATCAACGTGGCCTACATTCTTTCCCTCATCAGTAACCTGAATCCTTCCGACGAAGACTACGAACAGAAGCGTCAGGAGATTCTGGACACCATGATCAAGGATGCCACCATGCGCAAGAAGACCCGTCTCATTGATGGCTTCATCAAGGCCAACGTGGATTACGACAAAGAAGGCTTCCAGCGGGCTAAGGCAGATGGTACCATGGATCTGGAAACCCGTCTGAAGGACTACATCATTGAAAAGAAGACCGAAGCCGTTGAGGATCTTGCGATGGTTGAGGGAGTGGATGCGGAGGCCCTGGGCAAGTACATGTCCGAATACGACTACCTGGGCCGCGAGAAGCCGGAAATCATTCAGGAAGCCGTCCGCAAAAAGAAGATGGGCCTGCTGGCCCGCAGCGCCACCGTGCGCCGCATCGTCGAGAAGATGCGTGAAATCATTGACTTATTTAGTTGGGAATAAAAGACTTACACTGATATATGAGCGAAGAACTGCAACAGAGACTCCGTACCCAGCTTTGGGACGTTGCCAATAAACTCCGGGGAAATATGACCGCCGGTGACTTCATGTATTTCACCCTCGGTTTCATTTTCTACAAGTACCTCTCCGAGAAGATTGAGCTGTACATCGACGACCAGCTCAGTGAGGACGGCCTCACCTTCAAGCAAGCCTGGGCCTCCCACGAAGAGGAACTGAAAGCGGAAATCCAGCGCATTTGCATGGATGACCTTGGCTACTTCATCGAGCCGGAGTTCCTGTATTCTTCCATCATCGAGAGCATCAGCCACAAAGAGAACATCCTGCCTCAGCTGGAGCGCAGCCTCAAGAAGATTGAGGACAGCACCATTGGCCATGAGAGCGGCGATGACTTCGGCGGCCTGTTCTCAGACATTGACCTGGCTTCACCGAAGCTCGGCAAGACGGCGGATGACAAAAACAAGCTTATCAGCGACGTGCTGGTGGCCCTCAACGGCATCGACTTCGGCCTGGAGGATGCGCAGGACATAGACATCCTGGGTGACGCCTACGAGTATATGATTGGCCAGTTCGCCGCCGGTGCTGGCAAAAAGGCCGGTGAGTTCTACACGCCCCAGGAAGTGAGCACCATCCTTTCCGAGATTGTGATCACAGGCAAAACCCGCCTCAAGACGGTTTACGACCCCACTTGCGGTTCCGGCTCCCTGTTGCTCCGCACGGCCCGTGGAGGTAACGCGGACGAAATCTTCGGTCAGGAAAAGAACCCGACCACCTTCAACCTGGCACGAATGAACATGCTGCTGCATGGCGTCAAATACAAAGACTTCGACATCCAAAACGGTGACACGCTAGAGAAAGATGAATTCGGTGACCGCCAGTTCGACGCGGTGGTTGCAAATCCTCCGTTCTCTGCTGAGTGGTCCGCTGATGCCAAGTTCAACAACGATGACCGTTTCAGCAAGGCCGGTGTACTGGCTCCGAAATCCAAAGCGGACTATGCCTTCATCCTCCACATGATTTACCACCTCAACGATGGTGGTACAATGGCCTGTGTGGCACCTCACGGCGTCCTGTTCCGTGGTGCGGCAGAGGGCAAGATTCGTCAGTTCCTCATCGAGAAGAAGAACTACATTGACGCTATTATCGGTCTCCCGGCCAACATCTTCTACGGCACCAGCATTCCCACCTGCATCCTGGTGATGAAGAAATGCCGCAAGGAAGATGACAACATCCTGTTTATCGACGCCAGCAAGGAGTTCGAGAAGGTCAAGACGCAGAACAAACTCCGCCAGGAACACATCGACAAGATTGTCAGCACCTACCGGGAGCGCAAGGAAATTGAGAAATACAGCCACTGCGCCACCCTGCAGGAAATCAAGGATAACGACTACAACCTCAACATCCCTCGCTACGTAGATACCTTCGAAGAGGAAGAAGAGATTGACATCAAGGCCGTGATGAGTGAGATTAAAGAGCTGGAGGCTAAGCGTGCCGAGCTAGACGCCCAGATTGACGTGTACCTCAAGGAACTCGGCATCATCTAATCCCTAATCAAGAATTTGACTGACAGACAATCGTTATGAGTGATACTCAGAAACATACAAAACCCAATGTCCCGAATTTGAGATTCCCAGGATTTGAGGGAGAGTGGGAGTCTTGCGAACTTGGTGAAATCGCCGAACTAAGTAAGGGAGCTGGTATTTCCAAAGACCAGCGTTCTTCCGATGGAAATCCTTGCATCCTCTACGGAGAGCTTTACACGACATATTTAACAGAGATAATTGACGAAGTTGTTAGCAAAACTAATCTTGACCCCACGGGCCTTGTGAAGAGCAAAGCCAACGATATTATTATACCTGCTTCAGGCGAAACGGCTATTGATATCTCTACAGCACGGTGTGTTCTGCATGATGATGTCTTGTTGGGCGGGGATTTGAATATCATCCGACTCAACGAGCAAGATGGAAAGTTTTTTAGTTATCAACTTAATGGGGTCAGAAAGAATGATATAGCAAGAATAGCTCATGGGGTTTCTATCGTTCACTTGCATGGAAACGCTCTCTCGCACATTGTCGTTAATTACCCGTCAAGGCGCGAACAAGAGAAAATCTCTTCATTGCTGTCTCTGATTGACCAGCGCATAGCCATCCAAAACAAGGTAATTGAGCGGTATCAGTCCCTAATCAGAGCA
>Ga0256407_10001045_pt1 | contig 61545 bp, 47 predicted proteins | sample RumenRJG_04DNA_FD_193489 | JGI IMG/M metagenome (GOLD analysis project Ga0256407, IMG submission 193489) | Bovine rumen microbial communities from Lethbridge, Alberta, Canada - RJG_04 | ecosystem: Host-associated > Mammals > Digestive system > Stomach > Rumen | place: Canada: Alberta... | reverse complement strand
CTATGGTGCCGTCTTGCTTTACTTCCAGTCCTGGCATCTTGGCTATGACATCAGCAATAGAGCGGTCTTGCTTCTGACGGAATCCTGCCACGCTATAGACAAGAGTATCACTGCGCTGCTGTAAACGCTTCGAGGTTACTTTCACCTCTTTCAGCTGCAGCGTCTCCTCTTTCATTCTAATGGTTTGTCCATTGTGGAAGTCGGCTGTAGCAATGCTTTCCTTCGCATAACCGAGCAATGAGAACGTCAGCCATGTCGTTTCCTTGCTTTCAGGCACTTTCAGCTCAAAGGTACCGTCCTCCTTGGTGCGAGAGAATGCAATGGGTTTATGTTCCTTGTCCTCTGCCACGACGCTTACCCAACCGATATTTTTCTTTGAATCTTCGGCTACCACGCGGCCATAATAAACATTCTGGCCAAACATAGTCAGTGCCTGCAGGCACAGCAATATCGTCAGCAGCGTTTCTTTCATTTATTATCAGTAGTATAATATTCGTAATAGGCGGGCTTGGGAATGGTAAAGTTCATAACACGCTCCCTTCCGTACTGGTCAACTATCTTTGCCTTTCCCTTGTAGCCCTTCGCGACAAAGACTCCCTCTGGGTCTGAGTCCATCTGTTCGGCAAGATTGTGAGCCTGCTCCGGCTTTAACTTCCTAAAACGCTTGTTCCGCATTACAATTTGTTCATCCAAGTTTTGAAGGATACCTATACAATTGAAAATAAATAATCCATCACTGTCATAGGCACGCATGATAAGACCAGGCAGTCCGCAGAGTTTCCACGGACCCTCAGAAATGGGTATATCAGTTGCATAAAAAGCAGTCCACGTCTTGCCGTGATAGTGGCACACGGCCTTCTGACAGGGATGCTCCAGGATTATCGTGTCGCCCTCAACAAGTTCCCATTCTTGCCCCATCGGTTCTTCATATTGTACATACTCCCAGGATATATAGTTAACGGTCTGCCTACCTGCCGTGGGGTAGTTCTTATATACATAGTAGGGAAAGGTTGATTGGTCTGTTGACATATCAAATCGAACCTTGCTTGCGTCTTCTTCACTACCTCCTATCCTACCAATGCTGTCCTGTAAATGAAAGCCTCTTTCCTTCCATTTACTATAATACTTGCTCGAACCGCCCTTCCCAACGTCCAGCCAATGCTCGTCGGGCGACAACGTCTTACTCCGTTCGAACTTCTTTGCCTGCACATCATACACAAAGCGGAATGCTACAGAATCTATATTTTCCTGCGCATGAGAGCATACTCCGATAACTAATAGCATGAACATCATTAAACACTGTTTCATAACTTCTATTTATATTTAATCTTTATTGAGCTTCAGGATTGTTTTACAGTTTTTTGTTGTAATTGTAACCGTGTCTCCTATCATTAAAAGAGAGTTCACATAATCGTTTTCTTCTTCGACAGCATTACTAACATAAAAACTATACAGGTACTCCTTAGATTTGAAACTATAACAATCAATTAAATATTTGCCCAAATGACTTATTGACTGGGCTGACAAGACGTAAATCTTATCTTTATATACGAACGATGCAAAATTAGAATTATATGCTTTTTTGCGTTCGAAAACGAAATAATTCTTATACCTAATAACTGAAGGCGACGGAACATTATCTTTTGTTTTTATTCGATCTACATATTCTCCTTTTTTATTAAAAATGATTATGTCTGGAAAATAATAAAATGTATATGTGATATAATCATCAGACTCTGAAAAGAAACCATTATATGCTAAAACTCTCTCTTGGTGAAAGTCGTAGGGATTGGGCAAATCAAAAAGAGCAAGGCATTGGTCTTTTCTATAAGTATTGTTTACCACACTATAGGGATAAAAACCTGATTCTATCTGTTTGGTTGAATCTTGTACGATTGCAGCAAAACAAATGGTTGTATCTTTGTTAATATAACAAACACCTTCATTGATTTCAAAATTATTATATCCGAAAAAAACGTCTTTGTTTTCTTCTGACTCTAACACTATTACTCTGGGTTGATCAATATAAATCCTGTCAAAAACGTATGTTTTGTGAGCCATCTTTTGGTGCGATATACTAAGATATATAGAAACCACTAATATACTAGTTAATATAACTACAATATAGGGAAGGAACTTACCGATTGTCTTCATGAGTAACACTTAAATATAGCAAGGTGATAATAAGAATAACATTGACAGCAAGATGCCTGTAAAAAGTGAGATTGTTTAGAATTCCGCCGCACCCGCACATTACATATATACCACTAAAACCAAGGTATGACAAATAAACTGTATAAGACGAAATGACCAAAAGAGTAACCAAAATACCTATATGTTCTTTTGTTATCAATAAAACGATACATAATAGTTCTGATATTAGAGCATAAAAAACAGCGACATCAACCATCCCTCCCTTAAATACACCTACCTTAGCGATATTTATGACAAAAGCATTGATATTAAGGATCTTGTTAACCAGTGTGTAACTAATAAACATTATAATAATCAATATAAGTATTCTTTTTATCATGATGTACGTCTTCAATGGATAAAGATGAGGGTATGTTAACAGCCTTGCTTGCATGTCAAAATGCTTCACATCACCAGTCTGCATAGCCCATAACTGTTACTCTTCTAACAAACTGGTAAAATGCACATATTAACATACCCTCTTTCAATTACTCTACGTAAATTGTAGCATGTCCAGGAACATACGTTCCATCAACAAACACCATACACTTTCCAGATTCACCTTGGCAAATAATTTCCAATTTGGGATCATCTACACCTGCGATACTCTTTGCTGTTGTTACGATACCTGCCGTAATAATGCTACAGCAGAAACAAAAGATTTTAAATTTCATAAATAAAATGTTTTAATTGTTAATAATAATGATATCGTAGCTACGTTTATTGTTCTTGTTTTATTATTTCATCAAATAGTATAATAGAATTATTAACGATCTGAAGGACGAATATATAGGTGCTGTTTCTTGCTTTAAACAGATTTAAATTAATAGAGTTCGATATATCCGTAGAAACAGATGTTGCCTTGGATAATCTGGATTTCATGTTCTCCAGAGAGTGTAGAAGGTAAACCAAGCTGGTTGTGTTTGTCGGGATAACTGTGGAGTACACCACGTTGTCGTTCTTCCTCTTTGTCATAGACTTGCTTTATTTATTCATGCCGCAAAGTTATAACAATCAAGATTATTTTGCCAATAAATGAAGGCCTATTAATTCATCAAAGTTCACGTCGAAATGTTATCAAATGTTAGCGAGGAGGGGTGAGGTGTCGATTTCATCGGTGTTTCAGCAGAATAATGTAATTCCTATTTATAGGGTTAGGGAATAGTAATATTCCTTATATAGTAAAATTCGGGATTTCCCGACTCTCTGTTATAATAGGATTTGGTTCTTCAGACCCTGGTCAGGCAAGGAGGTAATTGTCACGTTTCCCAACAACAGAGTGAAAAATTATTATTATGGCAACCTTATGATAACCGACAGCCGATAGTCTTATGACCTTATGCATACCCATACTGTTTCCTTGTTAAGACCTGTGCTGACCGGCGAAGAATTCCCATCGAATGCCATCTTCTAGAAGTATTACTACAAAGGCGGTTCTTCAACATCCTTTCCGAGAACGTGCTACAGCTGTGTCAACACTTGATAAATTGAATACTGTATTATTGCCCTGCCCTTTTGCTCTTCTCCTTCTACACCATGCCCTATACCGAGGAAGACTGCCGACGGAACTAGCCATGATGGACATCGACTAGAATGGCAACATCTTGAATTAGCATATGTATGAGATTATTTACGTTACCTGTTATCAGATCACCCGCTATACCTGCTGCTTTTCAGTAGTAGTGACAGCGGGTATTTCTTCAATAATCTTTTCCGACTCATTGTAGACCTTGATAGGGATAACGTTAAATGACTATATGTATTATTCATCTTTATTTGCTGAGATGGATTCGCAGAGTCCTGTTCTCACTCTTCATTTTATTTCAAAACAAAGCATAAAAAGCCAAATTGCATACGGGAACTGCAAAAAAGATATAAAATCTGAAATTTTTATACTATTATATAATAGAATTTGCCTATCTTTGCATAATATAAAAACAAAAAAGATGAGTAGCAAAATTGCTTCTTAAGATGGTATCATAAGAGAAAAGTTAATAGTTTATAGAATAGATCTATAGTATGTTGCGAATTCTTCAAATTTCAGACGTCCACTGGAAAGAAATGCTTAGAGCTAATGATACGTATAAGCATATCAGTGATGGCATGATTGACGACCTAAAATGCTATTGTCAGGAGAAAGGTGTGTCTTTTGACCATATCCTGATATGTGGTGATATTGCTTTTAGTGGCGCTAATGCCCAATATAAACGTGCAAAAACCTTTATTACTACATTATGCCAAACTGTAAGCTGTAAGGAATCCGAAGTATATGTTATACCTGGTAATCATGACAAAAACAGAGAGTCTTGTATCAAACCCGTAAGGGAGATGATAAACAAGATGATTGCTGAGAATAATAAAGGTGATGACCTCTTGGAGACTTGGATAAATACTGATTTCAGTTCTTTGGGTATGATGTATAGACCTTTCAAGGATTATATAGCTTTCTCTGAAAGATACGGATGCGGGGAGCCTCTCATGATGATTAGCGCGAACGAGAACGACAATTTTCAATATAATGAAGAGGAACATAAGATGTATTGGTGTGAGGAGCTGGGAGATGGGTTAAATGGTTATACTTTAAAACTATATGGGCTAAATTCAGCCTTCAATTCTGATAAGTACGATTGGGATGGAGCCGATGATACGACAGGACACAAGATATTCCTTCCAAAATTGGCTTACAGAGATGCGGCAAGACAAGATGGAGTTGTTAATATTCTGATGGCTCATCATCCTACATCTTATCTTGTGAACGGAAAGGAAATACAAAAGGAATTAGATAAGATTTATAAGATACAATTCTTCGGACATGTCCACAAGGCCAAGTCAAACTGTGAAAATGGATGCGTGCATATCTTTTCTGGTGCCTTTCATCCAGACGGTCCCGTCCAGACCGTTGGTCCCTACCGTCCCGTTTTTAATATTGTGGAACTGGACATCGTTAAGAAAGACAATTCTGCAGATGTACTAAAAGTGAATCTGTTGGTACAAGTCTGGGAGGGAACATCTTTTAAACAGAATAATGAAGAATCTAAACCCTATGAAGTTGAAATTAAACGTAGTCGATGGAAAGGAGGGACAGAACAGATGCAAACAGCAATATTACCAGATGGCGTAACAAAACGCGACATAAAAAAACGTATGATAGAAAAATCATCAGCAAAATCTGTTATAAAGAAACTTATTCCAGGTTTCTATAATGAGGAATTGCCACTTTATTATAATATTGCAAGATTCATAAATGCTATTAGTGAACAAAATCGGTGGGTAGAACTTTGGAATGAAATTAAATAGCAAGGATATGGAAATGAACTTAAAAGACATGCTCACTGACAGTTTGGTAGTACCTTTCGATGACGAAGTAGTTGAAAGGTTGGAAGGGGTATGTAAAGAATATGCACAGAGTGCAGAGGTAAAGGAGGTAATAAGCCGAATTACTATCTCTATTCTTACCTACCACCCCAATTCTGAAATAAAATGTGAGCTTGAGGGGAATTATAGCACAAAATTCGGAGATACAATCCATTTGCCTAAATGCGTTATGAGGGCATTATCTGCATTCATAGTTTATCTGATGCTAGAAAACAGTGAAGATATTTGGAATTTTATGGCAGTAAGGAACTGTATGGTGCTTTGCCATGGTGAGTTTTGCAGCATGCCATACCCTCAACTCTTCTTATACATAGTTGAGCATACTGATAGACTATTAAAGGAACATAGTATGCTTGATGATCTATACCAAAAGTCATTTGTTGAAAAGATCTTTAAGGATGAGTTGACAAGTGGAGATTTGGCTGTAGATGAAAATAAGATAATTTTGAAAAACATTGCACGTGATGCATGGTATCTTCGTACCCAAAAGAGGTTGAAGAGTTCTTCTGCAAATGGGAACAATTCATTTGAAAAAGTCTATCAGGCTATGAATAGTCTTGTGGACTCAATGCCTTGGGAACTTTTCAATCAGCAGTATCTTGCCCAAATCCAACAGATGACATTGAAAACCAATCAGAATAAGGCCTCTGTGAGGAAGATTGTAAAAAAAACAAAACATGTGGTTGATGAATCTGAAGTATTGGATGATTCCTCTATATTATTAAGAGTTCTCTCCAATGAAAATGACGAATTATGGAATACGTCATTCATGGAAAGAACGATGTCGATAAAAGAGTTTGCACTCTATCTTTATTATGAACTGTTATTAGAAAAGCATTATGAGTGAGGAACAGAATCTTGAGCAGTTTATAAACACTTCTGCTCAGTCTCAAGAAGGCGGGAAGAGCATTTCCGATTATAAGAATAAGGAGTCTAAGGAGCGTCACTATTACGGGGATGCTTTGAATGATGATAATGTAAATGACATCATTGATGAAGTGACACCGCATGTTGTAGTGCTTGTTGGGTTCCCTGGATATGGAAAATCCACTTTCGTGGCATCTTTTTATCATGCCCTTCTCACAACAGGCAAGATAGGGAAATATAAGTTCGTAGATTCGGATACAATAGCAGGTTTTGAAAGAAGAGCACACGTGAGAAATATGGAGATAAAGCTTAAAGAACGTTTAGACCGTACACCAGTCTATGCGGATTATTTTCTAAGTGTGTTATTCCAAAACGAAGAAACAAACCAGTTGATTAAGATTGTGTTGTCTGATCGTTCTGGTGAAAGCTATCAGAATTATGCAAAGAATGAATCATCTATCAATCAAGATCGTGCATTAAAATATGCCAATCATATATTGTTTTTCCTTGATGCAGAAAAAACAGCATCCAATGATGGTTTCTTTGAATTACAGACTCAACTAAACCAACTTACTATTCGAATGAATAAATATGGGGCTTTCAGTGATGATAAACGGATAGATGTTGTTTTCAATAAAATAGATCTCGTTAGAGCCTACGGGGAATATAGAAAAAACAAACAGGAGATATTGAAACTTATCAGTCGTGTGACAACAATCAATAAAGAATTTGAACTGAGTTCTAAACAGATACCAAACAATGAGGAACTGAACAAATTCTTCTTCTATTTGTTGGAGTCCTGTGCAAATCCGAAATATAATACTGAGGAAGAAACCAGACAACTTGATTGGGTAAACAAAGAATTAGCAAATATTTAACAATGGAAAAGAAGAATTGCTTGATTGTGGGACTCCCTGAGTCCGGAAAATCCACCTATCTTGGTGCCTTATGGTACATAACTCAAAATGGTAATGGTAAAATTGATTTAGCATTGGGCACCACCAATATGGATCTTCCAGAGAATACATCTCTGTTAGATAGCCTTAGTCACAAATGGCAGCGAGTAGAGGATATGGATCGTACATCAAATGATGCATCAGAGGATATTAGCTTCTTGATGTGCCCGAAGGGTAGTGAAGAACTGTTTTCACTGGAAGTTCCAGACTTTAGAGGAGAATCCATTCGTCAGATTTTGACGATGAATCAGCCGTCGAATTTCAATGAATGGTGTTCGAAAGCCAGTCACTTGCTTTTCTTCATCAATAACATTCAGCCAGGTTCGTTTGCTGATGACTTCAACGATAATGATGAAGAGGAAAATGCTAACGAGGATTCTATCGAATCTCCTGTCATTCCCACTCTTGAACCCAAAGACATGACTCCTGCAGCTCAAAACATGTTAATTCTTCGTTACCTAAAAGAGAACTATCAATTTGACAAAATTGTTGTCTGTATAACCGCATGGGATAAAATTCTGTCAGATGATAATACTGCAATCCCAGAGAAATATTTGATGGAGAAATCACCAGCCCTTTATAATTTCATTTCATACCATTTTGGAGAAATAAAGTATTTTGGCCTGAGTGCTCAAGGCGAAGAATATAAGTATGAGGGAAATGGGAATACTGTAAAAAAGGTTACCAAGGATTGTAAAATGCGTTTACAGAAGAAAACGCGTGACTTTGAACGTGCCTTTGTTTGTGAAGGAAGTAAGAAAATATATGATATAACACTCCCAATCGCGGAATTGTTTAAATAAATATGAGAGTTGAACAATTGCTTCATGGTTATCAGAATGGTCATGGCCTGTTGGCAGGATCGTTGATTGTGAGGTCTCCGAAGGATGCCGCGAGACTTTCAATCATGAGCGATTGGTCGGGCTTTCGTGATCCCAATAATCAGGATCATAGTTATATAACTGCCTATCCTCTGGAGGATAGCAATTATTATGTGATTGCTAAATCGTGGTATGCATACGAGATGGAACGGCCTGGATGTGTCTGGACTCATTCTTTGGTTGTAGATCTGACAAAAATAGAAGCCCGTTTTGATTTTAGAATGCTGATACAATTCTTTCATAGACCAGAGAAAGGTTCATATGGCCAATATAATAAACCTATAGAAATTGATACTTCTGAAACCTTTGTCGGAAAATGGGAAGGGCAACATTTAGATGAAGTGAGTATTATGTTTGTCCTTTCATCGTTGGCAAAAAAAACAGAACCATTTGATTTTAAGATTGAACTTAATTCGCTGTGGTATCAGCAATTCTGCCTCACATACCTGCAGTATCTTACAACGGCGATGCTTTCTCATGTGTCGATGAGTAGTGGAGGGGCAGTTCTTAGAAAACTGGACAAAGATTACCTTACTATGCAGTTTGTGACAGATAAGGGAGCAATGTCGCTTCTGTCGCCTCCATGGGCAGATAAACTGAAGAAAACGGATTTCAGCAATGGATTGCTTTTCTTTGCCAATTCTTTGGATAATGATCGTCATGATGTTCCAGTCCTCATAAGAGTTTTCGGGAATGAAGTCGGTGATGATATTGAAAGATACTGTACATTAGGTAGATTATTGGATGTCCTATATCAAGGTGCAATGCGTAAAGAACAGACTGGCAACTATTCAGAGGTAATCAACCTTCTTGTATCGGCCTTCCCTAATTCAGAAGATGGTTCTCTTTTAAAACAAAACTTCTTAGCAAATCGTATTTCATCTTTGTATTGTAATGACGATGAACTTCTTTTTGAAATAGCAACAATTTCAGGCACTCCAAAGGCTTTCTCTAATACGCATATTAATATTTTAGAAAGGACAAATGGCATCATCAAGAATGACAAGAAGTCTTATCTGGAACTAATTAAGAATATATCCTCATCAGACTCTGTTAATGAAATAGGAAAGTTCATCCTTTCAGAGTGCTTCACCAATTTGAATAGCGAGGAGCTCTCTAATTTAGGAATGGATATCTGGAACCATATTAATGGCTATGCTTATCTGAATGAAAACTATCTATTGTCAGATAAATGGTTGGAACTTGATGGTAAAAGATTTAATGATATTTTTTTCTTATTTAGATTCCCGATTTACGAAAAGTACCAATATTGGACTCAACTATTTGAGAGAGTACTTCAACTTAACATTGAAATCCCAGATTATTTTATAGAGGAGTTTTTCAAGCGAATCCCTAAAATCGAACAGTATATCTTCAATAAAATGAATGTTGAAGATGGAGGTAGCACTTTTAGAATACTTTACCAAAGGGCGATACAAAATGTACCAGAGTTGTTGGGGTGGCTTATGAATAATAAAGATATTCGTTATTCCATGGAAGACTATATTATACGTTTTGTCGAAATTGAAGATAGACGTATCTACCAATCTAACCAATTATTATGGGGCTGGCTGTTGACTAATGATACAGGACAGAAATCTATTGACTATTATTTGTTTGAGTTCGAGCTAGCCATGAAGTGGCGCAATCAATATGCACTACCTTATCTTGCTAAATCTTTTTATCATATACACGAATCCCAAAAAGGCAATTCTGCTGACTATCATATTTGGAATCGAGTTTCAAAGTATGGTGGGAAGGTTGGTATTATGGATTATTGGGATAGATGTAAAAGGTTGCGGGTAGGAATCGTTAAACATCTCAAGGAATTGGGCGTGAATAAATCTGTTTTATTTGGATTTACCGCAGATTTTGCACTAAATATGGAATTGTACAGTCTCTATGACAAAGTTTAAAGATAACAGGTTGTTTAATTAGCAAATGAGATTTTTTGACAAGACGCATCTTTGTATGCACCTTTGAACCTTATTTGTCTTATTATAACATATTATAATGTGACAACCTCAAAAATCTGATTATTTGGTCAATTTTGACCAATTTAAACAAAGGTATAAATATATATAGTTTTTTATAGAAGAGTGTTTTTATTATGTTTTGTAATTTTCTTTTTTTGCCCGTTTTCGAGCGGTGAATTTGCTCCTCGTTATTTTGATTCAAGCACTCTAAATCCACTTTTCTATTATTAGCAGTATACAGGCCCTTAGAACTTGTTTATCTTCTATTTGTTAACTATGGCTTCTCATAACTCATTGCCAGAGCAATATGGCCCAGCAGAAGACCTGTCAATACTGTTATGTATTATTTCTTTTTCTTGGCATTAAATGGCCCCAGGCTGGTGATGCCGTCCACATGTTCAAATAGCTGTGGTTCTACGTTGGCCTGCATTGGGTCGAGTATAAAGTCTATACCCTCACGCCTAGCCAGCTTGGCAGCAGGCACGAAGTCGGAGTCTCCAGAGAACAACACGATGGTATCAACGAAACCCTTCAGGGCTAGTGTGGCTATATCTACACCAATTTTCATATCAATTCCCTTCTGCTGTACATCTAGGTAGATCTCGTTCTCTGTGATATCCTCCAGCTTTTTCTTGCCAGACAACAATTCTTTAACACGACCAGGATAGATCTGCCAGTTATGGTTGTCTTTCAGCGTACCTATACGCAGAGCCACCTTACGCTTACGCTTTAACTCCTCGAGCATATCCATACGAAACATATACTCTGGGGTAGTGCTGAAGTCCTGCAGTCTCTTGCTGATGGGATTATGCACTTTCTTGGAAAGCGGAGGACAGTCGTAATAGAATATACGGTAGAGCGTATTGCTATTGCCCACATGCTTCATTGCCATGGTATAAAGATGGTTAGCCACTTCGGATCCTGACATCTTACGATCCTTATTATACAAGGAATTGAAACGTTTGATAAAGAATCCACCGTCAATCAGTACGGCTATCTTTACGGGAGGGAAACTGTTCTCTTTCTTCTTCATGGTAAATAAATAATAATGCCCAAGGGTCAGCACATCCATTATCAAGAATAAGCGGCATGTAACGGGACTTGCGGCTTTCGGATGTGCGTAGCCATGGGCCTAATCATGATGCAAAGATATGAATTATTTGGTAAGAAACCAAATCTTTTACTATTTTTTTTGTTTGAAACATCATTATTAACATCTCAAGAGTCAAAAACTCATAGCCTTAATGTAAAATAATAGGCATTGCTGCAGTAAGGAAGCATTTAGTAAGATTGGATAAATAAACAATCTCATAGTCTTATATGTTCAGGCTTCGAACTGCCAGCATTATACAGTTTCTTGTTATAGTGTATGAAATGAAACAATAGTTTCTCTTCCAGATAGTATTCGGAAGGCTTACGATGCTTGCGCTCCATAAACTCCATCACCTCCTTGTGTCGAATCATCTAACGTTCATCATGCGTCATATTATTACTTTATTACATACATCTCGACACGATATTATGTTCTATAGCCTTATCTCCTTTTCATCCTTGCTTACGTATGTTTTCACTAATTCACATACCTGCTTGGCAATTTTTACCTTTTTCCCTTGTTTATATAAGTCAAAAGCCTTTGTAAAAAGTGGAATCACTACAGCATTATTATCGCTATCATTCAGGTAATCTTTTAAGTTCTGTGTTGAGCAATTCTGTTTGGGTAGTTCTGAGATAATTGAAAGGAAGATGTTCTCCAATGCGGTTTTATCATCTCTTGGAGAAACCTCTTCTCCACCTTCCATACTAGCTTTCTGCATTTTAAGCACCTCTAAGACAAGTGAAGAATTTGATTTTCCTAACGTGGCAAAATAAGGGTTAAGTACATTATCATAAAGGCTTTTTATCTTATCTTTTACATTATAGGTATTGTTAGCGTATGCAAACACTTCATTGCTTACACTCTCCTTGCTGATTCTAAAATTTCTGAATGCCAATTTCTCTGCCAGTTCACTGGGCTTGTAAATATTGTAACTTTTCCCAGAAACTTCCATCATCTCCTTTGTCTTGTTGCGTAAATGATAGAGCGTATTATCCCAACTAACCAGATAGAATTCCCTTTCGTCATTCTCAAGAGATTTTGATTCTTCTGTTAAATGCAACGATTGTCTTACATCGGCATTGATGGCCAATTCCGACTTATCTCTATCCCTGTCGTGCAAATACCATACGTAATCCATTTTTACTTCATCGAAAACGCCATGGTTTACGTCCACTTTGTCTAGTGTCAGACATCCTAGTTTACTGAAGAAGAAACGAAGGAATCCCATATTCTTCGTGAAGAAACCTAATGATTCAGTGTTTAGCTCGCAAAATCCAAGCTGTTTTGCAAAATCGCAAAAGGTAAAGTTTTCCGCATCTTCTTCGTATATTTTTTTTCTCTTCTTCACCTCTAAATAATAATTGTAAAACACATTAGCGGTTTCAATTGGAATCGGCAAGTCTTTAAATTGATGGAACCAGTTGAACTGCAAAGCCTTTTTCAGTTCTCCAAGGGCTTCCTGTAAGTAATCGTGCGGTATCACATATTTAATGCAGTCTTTCTTTTCTTCGCTATATCCGAACAAATCGTTTGCACTCACATGTTCTGCATTATTCCATTCAACTTCATACTCATTATGGAAAGAACTCTTGGAGCAAATATAATGAACAACCAAAGGTGTGTCAAGATAAACCCTAGTCTCTTTTTGACTGATATAACCTTCATATCTTTCAGATCTAAATAGGTCAAGGAATGAGTGTATTAAGCCAAACTGGTCCATATATTCATTCTCAGTGCAGAGTTTCTTCAAATCTTCCAGCAAATTCTTTCTCGATTCTTCCTCTATGTCTTTCAGTAAATCATCCCATGTCTCGCTCTTTACCCCGATATTCTTATCACTCCACTCTTCATCGTAGGATATAAATGTATACTTTGCAAGATAGTCCGACTTAAGTTTCTCAAAAAAAACATTAATGTCTTGTAGACCATATTTTGCAATAATCTGTTCTAATCCTTCTTTAAAATTGGCTTCTTCCAGTTTTGACTCTCTTATTGCGTTTTGAAGATTTCGCTCTTCATTAACGGTTAGCGAAAAGATGCCGCCTTTCTTCAGAGGTGTTATTTTATCTTTTCTTCTAAGATTTCTTAAAGCTATCTTTATATCCGACTGCTGCCGTCCATATTTATTTTGGCAGATATTATAAAACTCCTCTTCGTTCACTGGCTGATGGCGATATACCTCCATCAGGAGTATCGAATAGAAGAAGCCATTCTTGATATCTGAGGAGTCATTACTCATTGCAAGGTAGTCAAAGAAGGCGGGGTCTATCTCGCCCACCGTATCCGCAGGAACTTTCTCTTCTAAAAGGTTTCCGAACTGTGCGGTTTTTTCTATTTTTTCCCCATCAAAGAAAGCAACAGAAAGCCCTTGTCGTCTCAAAGGCAACTCTAATTCTACTGCAAGTTTCTCGGTGATAATATTGGTTGTATAGAAATCAAGATTATCCGACAGTGTATCGTCATTGACAATCAACCGGCCCGCTTCTTTTAGTAGCTCTTCTTGCTTGACATGAAGTTGACCGCCATAAAATACAACAACAAGTTTTTCACGTCTTTGAGCTTTGAAACGGTATATATACTTTACTTCGGTTTCTTCAACGAAATCAGCCAATCTTACTTCTTTCTCATATTTAACTACAGCATTCAGAAAATCTTGCTGATTAATTTCTTTTCGTATCATAAGCCTATCCAATTAATGTTTTCTTAAATCTTGTAAGTTTCTTCTCGTCCACGGACATCTGATACAATGGGATATTCTTATCGCCTATTGCTTTCTCCATCAAGCGACGATTTGCTTCCGTACATTTTGCGCCAAGATAGATAGCCTTTGCCATACCTTTACACTTAATAGTTGGGAAATCTTTATCATCTCCACTACAATCAAATGAGACTAGACGCATCTCTTTCTCATACTCCCAAAAATTACTCTTTTCCAATAAAGCCATTCTTATTGAAGGCTCGTCACCTATATCAATAGTTTCCGAATATCTTATTTTATCAACAAACAGCAATTTATCCTTCTTAGGGTGGACTGTGGCGTCAAACAATCCCCCTTCGAACTCATATCTTACACAGAACCCTTTATGACTATCAGCATAATGCGACCACATTAGAACATTTAATTCTTCAACAGGTATATCACTTCCATCGTCTTTCCTGCCCGCTATCAAGCATCTAATCTTGATATGCTCTGCCACTTTCTTCATCATCAGTCTGAAGCGCAAATTCCAATCATCTGTTGTATTCTTGATAGTTTCGTTCAGCCAGTAAACCAAGATCGTATCCAGTGGATCATTAAATTCTCGTGGATGAGCAATACTAATCGTCTCCTCCTCTATATCCTTTAACGAATACTCAGAAAAAGATCGAAAGCTAAAATAAGGCATTTTTTCATTTACGGCTTGATAATGAACCTGAGCCAAAGCATTGTAAAGATAGCTCTCCATCTTTTTATGTGCTGTCTCTTGGTCGTTTTCTTTGAGACATAACATGCAGGCATTTTTCAACAATTCAGACTTTTCATCAAACATTTGAGGGAACACTCTATCCAATTCCCTATAACTATCTTCCGTCAAATCAATTGCCTTTATCCTCCCCTCATTATGCTCAACCTCAGCAATAGCTCTTACCATAACCTGTACCCATAGCTTGCTTGCTATCCCATCAGGGAATTGAGTTGCGCTACCTTTAATAGTAGCGTACTCATCATCGCTCAAACCATATAGAGGTTTCGCCAGTATGTCATTTAAAATATTATCCATCTCAACTCTCCAACAGTTTACTTATTCAACCCAAAGTGCTCACTTGCGCCTACCATCAATTATACAAGCAGATGATTGTACAATATCTTCATAAGAATGAATACAATAACGCTATCTTAAAAGACTCCCTATTTGCATAGGCCAACTACTTTTATGCACCAGTCGTTTTTCTTGTAGGTTGTTTTGGATGATTTCCGCTTTTGATAGTTTAGAAAGCTCCTCCCAATTGTCACGGAACACGTAAGTTGCATTGCCATAAATCATATTCTCCATAAGAACCAAGCCCTTCTCTTTGAAAACAAAAACAAGATAGCCATGGAAACCACCATTACCATAATAAACCGCATCAGGCTTATACTTTATAATCGTCGTAAACCGATGTTTCTGAAGCCGACCAACAAGTTCACTGGAATCCTGAATATTACCGGCCAACTGATTAACATGTTCCCAAACGATCTCACCTTCTGGTAATATCTGCCAGTTTGCTCTTTTTAAAGGAGCGGCTGATACTTCAGGGCATTTATTCTTATCAAGGATTGTACAAACACCAAATACCTCTAGGAAGAGATTAACAACATGCTTTATCAGATCCTTTCCATCCGAGGTGTTTGGGAGCAAATCTGAAATAGCATAATTCTTTCCTCCTATTGTAATAAGTGAGATTTCTTGACAAGGTCCTTCGATATGATTCCTTTTGTATCTTTTTCCTGGCATATCTACATAATGATAGTAGCCATGCCAATCCTTAATACAAGCATCATGATAATATGTCTCCTTGGGTAGGCTCTTGAGAAGTTCATCACGCCCTTCTGCATTAAATTGTGTCACGGGACCAATAGCCTTCGGTATCAATTTAATACCAGTATACTCAACCATTGGAAACCCAACTACCTTTAATTGCTTCTCTAATTCTCCAGAGCTAATCTCAGTTGCCACATACAAACATTCTTCCTTCTTAAAAGGAGCAATGTATTTGTCAATCTCGTTAATTCTCTTCTTCGTAATAAGCATAAATATCGCATTTATAGTATTTCAAATTTCAATTATTCTTTCCTTATTTCATAGATTCGTAAATCCTCACGAAGTGTGTTCCGTGCCTTCCTCCGAAGTCACACATCCATCAGCCACTTCCACACTGGCATCTCAGGAATACCTTCTCCCGTGCCCTCCTCATAATATGTAATCAGCAGGCAGTTCCTGTCTTCGTGCGTCTTGGCATACTTCACTAGTGGCAACACCTCCCTGTTGTAGGTTGCATCCTCCTTGATGCTATGTTTCATATAACTATATATATTGTTATTGCTGTCCACTTATCACGACCTTTTCCCCGTTTTGAATATATACCCCCTTCTTCGGTGTGCCCTGAACTCTGCGGCCTTGGAGGTCGTAGGTTAGACCTGTATCATGATTTGTATATGTGGGTACCTGTATGCCAGTCTGGTATTCATCCAATGCGAGAACAGTTCCTGAGAACACTTTCTTGTATCGGTCAATCTCCGATGTCTCGACATATAGTGTTGTCTGCCCGTTCATACCTGCAAATAGAGACCTGTTTATATTTCGATTGTCAAGGACACCTCTTATAACCAAAGCATCCAATGAACAATTCATAAATGACAAGGAACCAATGAAAGTAACGTTTGCTGGTATGTCTATTACCTTCAAGGAAGTACAGCCGAAGAAGGCTTGCTCACCAATGTTCTTCACACCTTTCGGAATCTCAATCGATTTCAGGCTGGAACAATCCCTGAACATGTATGCCCCAAGATAAGTTATACCCTCTGGAAGAGTCACTGTCTCTAGTCTGCTGCAACCACCAAAACAGCCACCACATAACTCACTGACAGAAGCAGGCAATTCAATAGAAACAAGGTTCTCAATAGATGAGAAGGCACCAAATCCTATCCATGTTACACCATCTGGTACTGCATACGATTCTGCCTTCATCCCTCCTGGATAAGCGTACAGCCTTGTTCCATCCTTATTGAAAAGTATTCCTCCGATAGAACGCATGATCGGGTTTTCCTCCTCCACCTCGATGGATTCGAGAGCGGTACAACCATCAAAAGGATTCATGCAGTCAGATGAAGCTTCTCCTGCAATATTCGGATCGTCAGTAAGAACATGATGAACAACTTGGTCTATCGTCTTGGGTATCTTTATCCTTGTCAACTCCTTACTGAAACGAAATGCCATGTGAGCAATACCTTTCACTATATAGGTTTCTCCATCGTAACTGATCTCCGAAGGGAGCTCTAATTCACCTGTCCATGTATTCCCGTTGTCTATTGCTGCCTCATGGGTTTCAGGGTACAAGTAGTATTTCAAACCGTCGATTGTTACATTCTGGGCTGCGGCATACGTCAGTGCGGAAAGACACATCATGAATACCGTCATTCTCTTGTTTATTATGTTTATTATTTCCATCATAAATGTTGTATATTAATAATCAGTGCAAAGATATGAAAAAAAAAGATACGATATTATGAAAGTGGGGTTAATTAATTGATTTCCCCACTCAAAATATTGACATCAACACCTAACGGGGCCTCAAAGTCCTTACCCGAGGCCATGTTGATCTTGCCGCCATTCTTTATGATTACTGTGCAACCTGGGACCATGGTGATGTCAGCATCCTGAAGCGTACCACCGTCAATTTCCAGTATTCCACCTTCGCATACCCTTATCCTACCGTTTCCTGTTAACGTGGTAGTCCCCGTAATTGTCAGTTTTCCTCCATTCACGATACCTATCCGATAAGAAGTTGAACTATTGGATGAGTAGGTCACAGGTGTTTTGATGGTTATACCAGCGGGCAAAGCATCAAGGTTACCATAATCGTCAAGAGAACCATAGTTGATATTCGAGTCATCTCCGTCAGGTGTGTCAGGAACCCACGAGGGGCTATGCGAAGGCTTAGGACCAATACCCCAGAAGTATAAACCGTCACCATCATTGTCAGTAATATTGATATCTGTATCGGAATATAATAGTGATGATATAGGCACTTTTGCATAAGATGGAGTCCTAAAGCATGATTGGTCATTGAATAATACATAGGAATAACCCTTATGATCGTAATACTTATCTGTACCATAGCTGTTTTTAAAGATCCAGTATGTCTTGCCGATCCTACCATCTCCACTTGAAATGACATCAAAATTGTTGGGACTCTGGTAATAACTTCCAAAATAACGTATTGTATCGCCTTCATGAAGGGTAGCATATCCAACAAGTACCATCGCATGTCCATGATAATTATCATTAATATACATAAACCCTGAAGTTAAAGGTCCGTATTTTATTAATGCCTTTTTCACGGAATCATTATTGTTGATGGTATGATCAAGAACAGATGAAGTACCGTTCATGGTTATTGACTCACTAAAACTCTGTTTGTTACTGCACGGTTCGTCGGAATTGGAAAAAGGGAATGATATTTCTTCAGAAACACCATGGTTTGAAATCCAGGTAAGTGCGCTGTCTTCATATCCTCCACCCCCATTGCTCCCGCATCCAGAACAGGAAATCACTTCTTGCTCAGACAGATCATAATCAATTTTATCGTTATAATATAGATTAACCAGTGCTTCCGTTACGCCTACAGCAGTAAATGCCCAGCAACTACTTCCTGTGCTTTGATGTTTTACCGATGTCATCCAATTAATCCCATGTCGGTTTCTCCAATCAAAAGAGTCCACATAAGAAGAATTATAAGTTGACATTAATTCTGTACGTCCTGTTTCTACTTCACCTATTTCAAAAATGCCTGTTGAATAATATTCAAATCCTAAGGGAAAGCACCGCCCGTCCATGCCAAGAATCTTTTTCTTGTCTTCCCATGGTAGTAATGACATTTCTGTTGCCTCTGCTCGCCATAATCTATGGTGTCTTTTGTTGTTTTCATTGATATTATTTGCAATAAACTCTATCTGTTTGAGCCTGTTTGCTTTTAACAGATTCTGGTATTCTCTTTCACTATAAGGCACTTCAGATTTCTTTTTGGAAATCTGAAGTGCGACTCGTTCTAATTCTACAATAGCATTGTCCATATAAATACGTAATAAACACGGATTAATATGAGGAAGATATTTTGTCTCCTCGCAATAGTCATATAATGACATTGTATCTACATCATTGTAGATTCTACTCGTTTCAAGAACAGTATATTCTTTACCATTTTTGTCTTGAAGTAGAACTCTGACAAAACTTTTCGGAGTTGGTAGAATGATTGTCCCTGATAGCGCCAATCCCTCAATGGTTCTACTGGAATCAAGAACTATTGAATCACAATCATGATGGCGAGATAATAATATATATTCTATTTCTCCGCCTTTTTCGGAATCTAACTTGAAATAACTTGATTCAGCGGATACCTGAGCTAAGATATTGTTATAAAAACAAAAACTCGTCAAGATAATAAACAAACTCTTTTTCATAACTACTTCCTAATTATCATCCTCTTCGTATCAATCTCCTGTCCGTTGACAACCAGAGAGTAGAGGAACATGCCCTCGCCGATCTCATAACCTCCAAAGGAAACGCTGTCCATACCCGATGAAATGGGCAGTTTTTTGACGGGCTTACCAGTCATGTCGAAGATGCAGATGTAGGCATCCTTGGCGTCGTCGGCCAAGGTGAAGTGGATGGTGGTTTTTCCCTTGAACGGGTTCGGAGTGTTCTGGTAGAGCTTGTTCTGACTGATGGATGAACCATCAATGCCAGTTGTGCCGCGGACTGCAGCCTTGGCTCTTCCTGATGACTGCCCTTGCAGAACCTCAATCTTCTCATTCAACTCGTTTATGCTCTGTACCAGCAGCGGGATCATCTCTACATAATTGATCACCTTGCTGCCGTCCTTGTTCACATAGACAAGGTCGGGGAAGACCTCTTCAAGTTTATCTGCGTCAAGTGCATAGTGACTCTTAGTGTAGAACTGCTCGTCCATGATGTCAGGTTCTGGTGTTTCCATTACTTTGGATGAATCTCCATCAGGGTCGAAAATGGTTTCTTCTTCCACGGGCATAGCAGGCCGCTCCTTCTGATAGGTGGTGACATTGAGACCTGACAGACTGCTGGCCACTGATATCCCCCTTAGCGATTGACCGCCCTCTGATGAGTTTGTTGAACTGGCAGACTCGCCAAGGAAGGCTCCCTGAATAGTGGAGCCTGCAACGATGCTGCCCGTAGCCTTTACATTGCCACGGAAGAATCCAGCATATTTGTCTCCTGTCGATAAACCTGTGCCCATGTCATTAAATATGGTGCCGTAGACCGCTGCACCGGTTGATACGTTGCTTTGGGGTATGCTTCCCAGGACACCTATCGATTTGGTTCCATAGCTGGCAGTACCATAGACACCAGCATTGGTCGTTGCACTGATGGCGTTGCCCTGCAGGCCGATGGCCTTGGTGGTAGCGACGACCGTGAACTTTCCTCCTGTAACTGTTGAGTTGCTGTTATAATTCGTTGCCGATAAGTCCATCCCGCTCTTTCCACCAGTGTCACAGGTGATATAAGTGTTGCCGCTACTCAGAATCTTGAACTGTGCACTTGCAGAAAGGGCAAGGGTGCAAAGGTTGATTATAATTATACTTCTTTTCATAGGTAGTAACGATTCAATAAATGGGAATGGGAAACTCCATGCTTCCCATTCCGTAATGATTAATGTAGCTTTACAGATTTATGTACCCGTAGAAACAGATGTTGCCTTGGATAATCTGGATTTCATATTCTCCAGAGAGAGTAGAAGGTAAAACCAAGCTAGTTGTGCCAGTGGCAATAACAGTGGAATATACCACATTGTCATTCTCATCCAACAAGCGCAAAGTACAACCGTCACATGGAGTGTAAAAGAACAATGTGTGATCCTCAAGGCTGATCTCGGGAATAGTAATGGGTATCTTTTGTCCCCCAAGACTTCCATTTTCAGGATCCACAACTCCTACTCCCAAATCAATCATGTCAGGGTTGGCATAAACGCCACCACAGCAAAGTGACAACATGGCTGTCAGTAACGAAATAATAAAACTCTTCTTTGTCATAGCTTTATTGTTTTGAGTTATTGCCGCAAAGCTATAACAATCAAGATTATTTTGCAAATAATTGGAGGCCTATTAATTCATCAAAGTTCATATCGAAATGTTACAATATGTTAATGGGGGGGGGTAAAATGCCGATGGAATCGGCATTTTTGGACATTGGGAATGGAAATATCTAAAAGTTCTTTTTTAGCATAGAAACCAATAACTCGGAATTAAAAATTAGGCATTGTATTATACTTAACGGCCAGATTCTTGTGTAAAGTGCGGGAGGAAGTCTCGTTAAAGAGGGTTTTGTTAAGAGCTGATTTGGTATTGGACACCCTCGGGCTTGTGATATCCAGCATATTTGCTTGCTCATTGTTACCAACGCCTAAAATTGTCAAAATACAGACACGGATGTTTTGGGGGGTGTTGCAATACAGGCATAGATCGCGGTACAGCTCTGGGTAGCTATTGGCAAAGACGTTTGTCAGTTCCTTCCATTCATCTTCTGTTACAGGAGATAGTGGTTTCCTTGAGATTTCGCGGATTCGTTTTACAATTGGTTCTTGGGCAAATGAGGCGGCAACTGCCAAATGTTTGGAGATGGACTTTTCCTGTTGGAGTTGTTCTATTCGTTTTTGTAACTCTTTGTTCTCATCTAACAGACATGCTTTCTCGTCCTCGTATTCCTGATTAATATGAGCGATCTCGCCTTGCGATTCTGAGAGTTTCAGGTGGAAAGCGGAGATTACTTCTCGTTGGCTTAATTCCAACTGTTGCAGTTTATGCAGGTTCTCTTCGTATTCAAAGGTGGTATCTGCCAGTTCCGTTTTTAGCTGGTTCATCTTCTCCCGATTCTTTCTCCACAACAGGAAAGATGCGGAGCAACCAATGGCTATTAGTACAATAGAGATGATAAGCCCCATCAGTCTCTTGTAGGCTTTAATCTCATTTTTATGTGCCTCCTTTTGCAGACGGTTGTAGTTGTAGGTTGCTGTCATCTGGGCTACAGTTTCTCGGTCTTTGAGGGCAATGGAGGAGTCGTTGGCCATGCAGTATAACTGGGCGTATTTGGCAATGGAATCTGCCTGATGATGCTTGGCGAAGACGCTTAAAAGGCCTTTATACATTGGATCTTGATCAAGGAAAGACATTTTTGGCCGATGGATCTTACGGTAGTAATACTCTGCGGAATCGAGCCTGTTAATTCCCTCATAGTACTTACCTTTATAATAATAGTACTGATGTTGTGAGGGTGGGAGTTCGTGGTGCTCATCGAATAACTCTGATTCAGCTTCAAACTTATCCATCAAGACCTTGGCCTCTGCCAAACGCTGGGGTGGGTCGGTATAAAGGTGCATCAATACTTTTGAAGAGAATAATGCTCGTTGGGTATAACCATGCTCGCGATACTGTTCAAGTGTCGATTTTAAGATAATCTCAGCACTGTCTTTCTTGTTCAACAAGATATAAGCACCGGCAGAAACATCTTGATTATATATACCCCACAAAGGCTGATTGGCACGGAAAGCATAATGACTTGCTTTTTTCCTAGCTTCTATTTCATTAGTCAAGAGAAATTGGTAATGGTATAGATCTGCCATTTGTGAATAGGCATTACTCAATATACGGAAGTTGAAATTGGCTACTGTTGTATCTGCCGCACTAATGGCATCCTGATAGCTACTGATAGCTTGCGGTGCGTCACCCATATCCGTGTAGGCACGTCCCAGAAGATAATGGGCAAGTACGCGTTCGTTAACAGAGCCGTGGCGGTCGAAATAGTGGACAAGCACCTGGCATAGGGAGTCGGAAGTGAACTTATCGCTGGTCTTGTTCACAGCATTCTGCTGATGCAGCTGATACTGCATGCGGAAGTGGCGGGTGAACTCACTCTCGTGCTGTCCAAGACTGTCGAGGATCAGCAGGGCAGAATCGGGATGTTCGTCCATGACCGTTTCTGCCCGCAACAAGGCTTCTTTATACTCCCTCCTTGTTCCGCAAGAAACAAGGATGCAAAGGGTCAAAGCGAAGAAAGCAATTCGTTTCATTTCCATTCTTTTTGTTTATGAGTGTAAAGATAAACAATTTTACGCAAACTACCAAAAGAAATAGTACACGAAAGAATGCATGGAAACGAATGACAAACTATTTGTAATGATATGTAAAGCATGAAAACGATTGTCCGAGGCCTGCCGACACTAAACCTCGCTGCCGTATCGGTTTTATTCAGGAAGAGGAAAGATAGAAAACAAGAACCACCCATCTGCCAGTTGTGACATTATGGGTGCTTCTTGACATTTGGCAGAGCTCATAAGCGTGAAGGAAACTGCGTGGTGGGAAGACTTAATAGGTATAGAGTTTGATGTGGAGAATTTTCCACTCACCCACACTTATGCGGGCATGACGACCTTGGTGGGTCTGGTCGCCATTATGACGGCGGAGGTAGTGCATGGTGCCGTCAGAGGAGATGGAGACTTCATCAACTGACAGCAGACCGAGACGGGCTCCTCTAAACTTTGTGCTTGAGGCATTGGACTTTGTGTGTTCTCCTCCAGCTTCGGCAAAGCCATCCTCGCCTAATTGTTTCGATACTTCCTGTTGCTTCTCTGTGGATGTCTTAAAATCGATGACCACCCCACTGCCAGCCAATAGGTATTCATACTTGCCAAGACGGATAAGCATGGCACCGCCTTCTGGCCAAGTGGAACCATCGGTGGCGCGTGAATCCCATGGTAGCGTGAAATAATGGCGGCATGTCATTACCACACCCTTGTCGTCTATGATTCGTTCCTGGTCGTCCTGGTCGAAGAGTAATCCCCAGGAGCCATCGCCAATCTTTTTATAGGAAGAGAGATGGAATACTTGCGAAAGCAGGTCGTAGGCTTTCGTTACCGTTTCGGTTTCGTGATTAGAGGCTTGGTCGATAGCAAAAGGACTGAAGCCTAATGCCTGATGTTCGCCGAAGACATAAAGGGCACGCACACCGCTGTTCTCACAGCATCGGCTCTCAGGAATGAAGAGTCGGTTCTTGATGCTTCCTCCATCCTGAGGACGTGAGGGCAAGGCGTATTGTGAAGCCCATGACTTGAAACCTGTATCGTAGATATCCGGGGCGAGGATGTCTATACTCGGAGCACCTGCTTTCCAAATGTCTGCAAGGTGAGCCAGCGGACCGGCTGACGGGTATTCGCCCGGTTTGCGCCCCCGACTGTTCATGGCGGCATTCACATAGATGGGGATGTCGTGGATGCGTCTGACTGTCTGCGCCAGCTGTTCCACATAGCAGGCATAGTGCCAGGCCATGAACTTCTCGTCGGCATAGTCATCCGTGCCGAATACTTCACTCCATGATCCTTGCTTCTTGATGTTTAGTGCTTTGAGTAAGGCTTTGGGAACCGACTGCCGATGAGCTTTCTCTGCTAATGGCGAGTGGTCGCGTGCCGATTCCAGCATGCCAATCTCGTTCTCTATCTGAATCATGATCACCACCTCGCGCTGAGGATCTTTTTGGGCGATATGCCGCATCAGTGCAGAGAATGCCTTTTGGTCGGCTTGCAACACGTTGTCGCTGAAACACGAGGCAATCTCCAGTGGCTTCCCTTCGGCTGTCATTGCCCTTGGAAACCGTTTCACGTCGCGTTTGAACCACTCTGGTGTATAGCACGACATGGAGTTCTTCCAAGCTCCGAACCAGAGAGGAACAATCTTCAGTCCCTGTTGGCGAGCCACATCGATGGTCCGGTCGATAAGCGTGAAATCCATCTGATCTTCCACGGGCTCCATCAGTTCCCAATAGACTGGTACGAGCACGGTGTTCAGTCCTAACTGTTTCATGCGCGGCAGTACCTCGTCGATATCACCGACTGACGTAGCGGCTGAATTACTCAACTCTCCGCCAAGAATCACAAAGTCTTTTAACTGAGCATGGGCGCAAAGAGTCAAAAGCAGACTCATCAGGATGGTTGTTATTCTCTTCATGCAGCTATCGGTTAATCGTATTGTTGTTATTTCCTTCCGAAATCAGCAGGAATCTCGCCCCATTGGGCGGTCTCCCATTTGATGATGGGATTACGGAAGGTATGGGTGCGGAGCCAGTTCTCGGCACGGGCGATGATCTGGTGCAACTGTTCTGTTTCGGGATTGTGGGGAAGGGTGGTCTTACAACGTTTTTTGTTTACCCAAAGAATGGCATTGTAGCTGTCGCTGTAGATGGTTTTGCAAATACCCATTTGCTGTTGTAAGGCCAGGGCGTGAACAATGGCCAGGAACTCCCCGATGTTGTTGGTGCCAAATACCGGACCGAAATGGAATACCTGCTGACCCGTGGCGAGGTCAATGCCTTGGTATTCCATCATGCCTGGGTTACCGCTGCAAGCTGCGTCAACAGCCCACGCATCAGCACTTACCTCTAAAGGTAAGGGCAGTTCTGGAGCCACCCCCGACCCCTCCATAGGGAGGGGAGAAGGGAGCTCGTTATTGATCGTTTGTTCGTTTGACATGAGTTGTTTTTTTATTGTTGTGAAAACAGCCTCGGAATTGAAAAGGACCTCTTCGTTTGTAAATCTAATGACTTTGAATCCTTGTAATCCCAAATCCTCAGTCCGTTGTGTATCTTTGATCATTTGTCCTTCTTGGAGATGGTATTCCCCATCAACCTCAATGACGATTTTCTGATGAAGACAAACAAAGTCAACGATGTAGTCCTTGATTATGTGCTGCCTCCTAAACTTATGTCCTGACTGCCTGTTTTGCAGGAATTTCCACAAGAGCGATTCTGCTTCTGTAGGCTTGCTCCTATTCTGTTTGGCAAAGGCCTTGAGGATCTCATATTCCTCATTTGCAGTTTGATACGGGTATGTCATTTTCGCTTCTCCCCTCCCTATGGAGGGGTCGGGGGTGGCCTACATTCGTTCCGGCACCTCGATACCCAGCAGGGCCATGCCGTTCTTGATGATCTTGGCCACGTTGCGGGCAAGGATGAGGCGGACTTGTTTCTTCTGCTCATCCGGCTCATTGAGGATGCTGTAGTCGTGGTAGAACTGGTTGAACACCTTCGTCAGCTCATAGCAGTAGTTGGCAATGCCGCTGGGCGAATAGTCCTTGCCAGCCTGTTCTACAGCTGCACCGTATTCGCTCATCTTCTGGATAAGCTCGATCTCCTTGGGGGCCACCCCTAGCCCCTCCATAGGGAGGGGAACACCAAGCGCCTCTCCTTCACCCCTCCTTATGGAGGGGTCGGGGGTGGCAGCTTTTCTTAGGATGCTGCGGATGCGGGCATGGGTGTATTGGATGAAGGGGCCTGTGTTGCCGTTGAAGTCGATGCTCTCTTCAGGGTTGAAGAGCATGTTCTTACGGGCATCCACTTTCAGGATGAAGTATTTCAGGGCGCCCATACCCACGATATTGGCAATCTCGTTGCGCTCCTCCTCGCTCATATCGGCGAACTTGCCCAGCTCGATGGATGTCTTCAAGGCATCGTCCACCATCAGCTGCATCAGGTCGTCGGCATCCACCACGGTACCCTCACGACTCTTCATCTTACCGTTGGGCAGTTCCACCATACCGTAAGAGAAGTGTACAAGTTCCTTGCCCCACTTGAATCCTAAGCGGTCAAGCAGGATGGAAAGTACCTGGAAGTGGTAGTTCTGTTCGTTACCCACCACATAGATCATCTTGTCGATGGGGTAGTCGTTGAAACGCATCTCGGCCGTACCGATATCCTGTGTCATATACACGCTGGTACCATCGGAACGGAGCAGCAGCTTCTTGTCGAGTCCCTCGTTGGTAAGGTCGGCCCACACACTATTATCCTCATGGCGCTCGAAAAGACCGTTGGCCAGTCCTTCCTCCACCTTAGCCTTTCCTTTGAGGTAGGTCTGCGATTCGTAATAGATCTTATCGAAGCTCACACCGAGTTTCTTGTAAGTCTCGTCGAAACCGGCATATACCCAGTTGTTCATCTTCTCCCACAAGGCACGCACCTCGGGGTCGTTCTGCTCCCACTTCACGAGCATCTCATGGGCTTCCTTAATGAGCGGAGCCTCCTGCTTGGCTTTCTCCTCATCCATGCCCTGAGCCATGAGTTCCTTAACTTCCTCACGGTAGTGCTTGTCGAAGAGCACATAGTAGTCGCCAATCAGGTGATCGCCTTTCTTGCCGCTGCTCTCAGGTGTTTCGCCATTACCCCATTTCAGCCAAGCCAGCATCGACTTACAGATATGAATACCGCGGTCGTTCACGATATTGGTCTTCACCACCTTGTTTCCGTTGGCTGCCATGATCTGTGCCAGCGACCACCCAAGGAGGTTGTTGCGTACATGTCCTAAGTGAAGGGGTTTATTGGTGTTGGGAGATGAGTATTCAATCATGACCAACGGAGAATCGTCCGTGGCCGCTTTCTCTCCATAATGCGGATCGGCATCGATGGTGTTCAGCAAATCCAGCCATGCTGTTTGTGAGATAACCAGGTTAAGGAATCCCTTAACCACGTTGAAGTCGGCCACCTCAGCGATATTTGCTTTCAGCCATTCGCCGATTTCCTGAGCCGTTGCTTCCGGACTCTTCCTTGAGAGTTTCAGGAAGGGAAATACCACCAGTGTGAGGTTCCCCTCGAATTCTGCTCTGGTCTTTTGCAACTGTACCATCTTCTCGGGTACATCCTGTCCATACAATGCTTTAATCGCCTCCATCACAGAGGCTGACAACTTATTCTCAATGTTCATATCGATATGCGCTTTTGAATTTGGCTGCGAAGTTACGATAATTTAGGCGGACTACCAAATAATTCAAAAAAAAAGTTTGGCGTGACATCTCGTCAGGCCAAACGAAAAAAGTATAATTATATTATGAAACGATGATAAGCTAACAAAATCGCTGCAAAGGTATGGCTTTTCTTTGAAACGACCAAATAAAAAGGAAAGAAATTTTTCAGATTCAAACAAAATCGTACAATAATTCTTCAAATTGAAACATTTATTCCTCTTTTTCAATAAAACGATAAAGTTTCCGGTAGAAGGGATGCTGGGTCAGCGTACTGGTGTCTCCCAAGATGATCAGTTTCATGCGAGCCCTGGTAATGGCCACATTCATTCGACGAAGGTCGCGCAGGAAACCAATCTGTCCTTCGGCGTTGGCGCGCACCAGTGAGATGAGGATGATGTCCCGTTCCTGTCCTTGGAAACCATCCACAGTATTGATGCTGATATGACTCCTGTACGGCTTGAAAAACGGGCGTTTCTTCACCTGTTGCCGCAGGTATTGTACCTGTGCCCGATAGGGAGAGATAATGCCCACATCGATATGCTCGTCAAGGATACGTTGCTTACCGATCTTTTCAAAATATCGCTCCAGAACGGCCATTGTCAGTTCGGCCTCCGTCTTGTTCACTCGTCCGAAGGTCTCACCGATGAATTCCTCTTTCGCATCGATATCCGATGTGTCTATCCATTCAATGGGTTCGTCATAGTCGAGTATGCCGCGGTGCTTCACCTCAGGGGCACTCTCCACTTGTCCGTGGTAGAAATAATTACTGGAGAAGCGCATGATCTCATCGTTCATGCGGTATTGTATCCGCAGTAGGGTCACCACATCGGGTTTGTTTTCCACGATGCGCTCCATCAGTGTCTTGTCAAGACCGCCATGCATGGCCGCCAGACTCTTGATGGTGGGTGGTAGCTGACAGTGGTCGCCGGCCAGAATCACGCGGGTGGCCTTCCGGATGGGAATCCAGCAGGCTGCCTCCAAGGCCTGTGCCGCCTCGTCGATGAACAAGGTCCCGTATTTCTGACCTTGTAGCAGACGGTTGGCACTGCCCACCAAGGTGCAGGCAATGACACGTGCCTCACCGAACAGTTCCGCATTGATGCGTATCTCCAGTTCGGTGGCCCGACTTTTCAACCGTTCAATCTTCTGGTGGTATTTCTCGTCACCCCGTTTGCGGTGTTGTCTGATCTCACGAATCGTCTTACGGATAGCCCACAGGGCGGGGTAGTCGGGATGCGCCTCAAACCTACGTTCGTAAGTAAACGACAGCATCTTATCGTTGACCTTACTCGGGTTACCGATACGTAAGACGTTGATACCACGGTCGACCAATCGTTCACTGATCCAGTCGACAGCCATATTACTCTGCGCACATACCAATACCTGGTTCTCGCGCATCAGCGTCTCATAGATGGCTTCCACCAATGTGGTGGTCTTACCCGTTCCCGGCGGTCCGTGGACGATGCTCACATCCTTGGCGCAGAGCACTTCGTTCACCGCATGCTCCTGCATCTTGTTCAGGTAGGGGAAGCGAAGCTGACTGAACGTGAATCGCTGGGCCTTCATCGAAGGCGTGTAGAACAGGTCGCGCAAATAGGACAACCGGTTTCCCTTGGCCTTGATCACCCGGTCGAGTGCCTCGAACATCATCTTGTAGCTGGTCTCGTCGAACGACAGTTGTACGCCTACAGGATCGGTGCTGGCCAGGACATCAGCGATAGGAGCGGAATCAGGGACGGTTACCACCATGCGGTTCCCATCCACAAAGCTCACCGTACCGGTAAAACTAAGATGGGTCAGGGATTGTGGCTGACCTGCTAAACGAAAAAAGGAGACGGGGCGACCGAACTCGAAGTTATGTTCAATCTCCTCGTCTCCTGTGCGGAATACCTCAATACATAATTGGTTCAGACTGTTGTAATAGCTCTTTCCAGGTTTCAGGGGAAACCACGCATCACCCCGCTTGATTCTTCGTTGCAGACCCATGGTCTCGGTCTGTTTGCGGAACAAATCCTTCTCGCAATTATACTCAATCTCCAGCAGCATACGTTGCTGCTGGAGAGCGAGAATGGGGGAGGATACCCTCTGTTGCGAAGGACCTGATGCCATTGTAAAACAGTCTGTGTCGTGGACGATTACTTCACCACGAAGTCAAGACTCTGCAGGTCCTTGTCGAGTGAAGACGAACCATAGAGAATCTGATAGCGTCCAGGACGGGTAGAGAGTTCATCGATGGACGGGTCGTAGTACTCGAACGACTCTCCGTCGAGGGTGATGACAGCCTTGGCGGTCTGCCCAGGTTCGATGCTCACCTTCTGGAAGCCCTTGAGCGACTTGATCGGTGCTTCGGGATAGTCAAGAGCCTTGACATATACCTGTACGATTTCATCACCAGCACGCTTACCGGTATTGGTAACCGGAACGGTCAGTGTTACTGTACCGTCTTCCTTCATGGCCTTCTTCGACAGCTTACCCTTTCCATAAGCAAAAGAGGTGTATGACATACCATAACCGAAAGCATACTGCGGCTCACCGCGGAAGTAACGATAGGTACGGTTCTCCATGCTATAGTCGAGGAAGTCGGGCAGATCGTTGTTGGAACGGTAGAAGGTTACCGGCAGCTTACCGCTTGGGTTGTAGTCGCCGAAGAGCACATCAGCCAGTGCCTTGGCACCACCCTGACCAGCATACCAAGCCTGGAGGAGGGCGTCGTACTGACCGTCAACACTACCGAAGGCGATAGCAGAACCAGAGCAGTTCACAAAGATAACGGGCTTGCCAGTCTTGTGCATAGCCTTGACAAGCAGCTGCTGTACTACAGGCAGTTCGATGTCCTGCTTGTCACCACCCTCACCTTCCATGCGGGCAGAGATACCACCGATGATGATGATGGCGTCGGCCACCTTCACCTCGTTGGCCAGATCAGTGAAGTCGGCCAGCTTACGCTCGCAGATATCACCGCGCAGCATGGCGAAATTGCCGTTGCCACGACCATATTCAATTACTACGTTATAGTCCTTGCCTTTCTCTACGGGGAATGACTTATAATCAGCGCCACGGCGTCCGAAGCCACCGAAACCGCCAAAGCCACGGCGACCACCGCCCTTGTTCTCTTCCACTACCTCGTCGTTCACCTTCAGAACATAACCGTTATCGGTAGAGAGCGTGTACTTCATCTCACCGGTGAAGGTGGCAGTATATTTACCGCTGATGCGTACAGAGAGGTTATCATTATCAACACCCTCAGCAAAGCCCCAAGCACCGAAGGTTGAGAAGTTCAGCTCGTTGTAGTAGTCGGTCTTGACAGGCTCGCCAGACAGGTCCTTGTTGTTCCAGAACTCTACCTTCACGCCCTTGCCGTCGTTGAAGTCCTGCAGATGATGAACGGTAGTGTATTCGTCGTTCAGCTCACATGCCTTCTCGTAGATGATCTTTGCATTGGGCACAGCCTGACGGATACCTTCGAGCAGTGAGTGCTGGTGTGCCTTGGTAGGTGTGCCGCCGTAGTTACCGTTCAGCAACTCAATGTCGTCGGCATTCGGACCGAGTACAGCCAGTGTCTTGATATTCTTTGAGAGGGGCAGTACGTTACCCTTGTTCTCCAGCAGTACCATGGATTCGCGGGCTGCCTGAGTAGCCAGCTCATCGTTCTTCTCACTGCTAATCACCTCGGGCTTGAGGTTAGCCCATGGAATCATATCGGCGGGGTCGAACATACCCAGCTCGAAACGACCGTATAATGTCTTGCGCAGATGACCATCCAGGGTGCTCTCCTTGATCAAGCCCTTCTGCAAAGCCTCGGTGAGCACCATGAACACCTTACCGCATTCCAGGTCGGTACCGTTGAGAACGGCATCAACCGAAGCAGACAGCGGATCCTTATGTGTCTCATGCTGACCTCTATTATAGAAATTATTAATAGCATCGCAGTCGGTAAGTACAATACCATCGTAGCCCCATTTGTTGCGGAGGATATCCACCAGCAGACGGTCGCTTGTACAGCAAGGAACTCCCTCGTAGCGGTTATAGGCGCACATCACCTCACGTACATTACCTTTCTTTACCAATGCCTTGAAGGCGGGGAGGTAGGTTTCCCAAAGGTCGCGCATGGAAACAACTGCGTTGTATGAGTGGCGCAAGGGTTCCGGACCGCTGTGTACGGCATAGTGCTTGGCACAGGCGTGTGTCTTGAAATACTTATCGTTGTCGCCCTGCATACCGAGAACGGTCTCTACACCGAGAACAGCATTCAGGTAAGGATCCTCACCACAGGTCTCCTGACCACGGCCCCATCTTGGATCACGGAAGATATTCACGTTCGGACACCAGAAGGTGAGCTCGGGGTTGCCAGGATAGTAGGTGGCACCCATCTTCACGTTGAACACATTATGGTCGGAACGGTTCCAGTTGGCACGTGCCTCATCGGAAACGGCTGAGAATACCTCACGAACCTGCTGCGGATTGAAGGCAGCTGCCATACCGATGGGCTGGGGGAACACGGTGTAGTCGCTCTGGCGTACACCATGACAAGCCTCACTCCACCAGTTATACGAAGGAATGCCCAGACGGTCGATGGAAACCGACTTGTTCATCATCAGTCCTACCTTCTCCTCTGGGGTGAGCAGCGAGATGAGGTTCTCCACACGCTCTGCGTATGACAGACTAGTATCCTGATACGGATACTTGCTCACAGCGCCACCCTCGTTGGCAATGGCTTTCACAGTAAGAGCACCGAGAGAGATACCGTTCACGTCGCGCAGGTTTACGCTACCGTTCTTTACGCCCGTTGACTTGATCGGATTCAGCGTTACCAGCACCTCTGCCTTCTCACCCGGCATAATGGCCTCGGTGGGATAGATGGCCTGGATACAGTCGCAAGTACTCACGAACTTTCCGATGGTAACAGGCGCCTTGGAAGTGTTCTGCAGGATGAAGGTGTGGCACACGGCACCTGCAGCCGCATTGATGGTACCGAAGTCCCATTCGTATGCGTTGAAGGATACAGGACTCTTCTTACTCTGAGCCCAAACAGGCGCTGTCAACAGCAGCGCAAGAATAGCGATAATTGTTTTTCTTTTCATGACTGTCTTAATGAGAATTTGAATAATTGTTTGCAAAAGTACAATTTTTTGATGACAAAAAGTAATGGTTTCGAATATTTTTGTATCTTTGCCACAACATTTATTAAACTATTAGTAAAATTATGTCAGTATTAATTGTTATCATTATCTTAGCCATCGTGGTATTTGGCTATTTTATCTCAACCCAGAGGTCGTTGGTGAACCTTGATGAGATGTGTAAGAACGCCTTGAGTCAGATTGAGGTTCAGTTGAATTCCCGTTGGGATGCATTGTTGGCCTTGGCCAAGAGTGCTGCTCAGTATGCCAAGCACGAGTCGGAGACATTGATCGAGGTGATCCGTCAGCGTCGTGGCGAGGATGTGAACTCCGCTGCCGATGTGGCTGATCAGCAGAGTGCATTGCAGTCGGTATTGGGTCGTTTGATTGCCATCGGTGAGGCTTATCCCGACCTGAAGGCCGCCAATCTTTACAAGGATGTAATGGATGGTGTGCAGAAGTATGAGGAGAATGTGCGCATGTCGCGTATGATCTATAACGACACCGCCACCAAGATGAACCGTATGGTGCGCCAGTGGCCGTCGTCTATCGTTGCTTCTATCCTTCACTTCGGTCAGAAGGACTATCTGAAGGCTGACGAAGAGCAGAAGAAGAGCTACCCCAACCTCGACGAGGCATTCAAGAAATAAGGAACCGAGGATGTAGGTAACAGCATGGGAAACAGAAATATCTTCCTCAGCCTGCTCCTCCTGCTCTGTTCGTTTCCTTCCTCTACCTTCGCGCGTCCCAAGCTCAACGACCTCGATATCCGCGTGGTACTGAGCAAGAACGGCGATGCTTTCATCACTGAGACGCGAAGGATGGAGATTGATTCGGAGGGGACGGAGTGCTATATCGTGATCGGTAACCTGAACGGGAGTGAGTTGCGCGACCTGCAGGTAACCGATGAGAATGGTGTGACCTTCGAGAATGTCGGTCAGTGGGATATCGATAGGAGTCGCAGCTGGAAAGAGCACAAATGCGGTGTGGTGACCACACACGGCGGCTATGAGCTCTGCTGGGGCCTCGGTCAGAGCGGCAGTCGTGTATATACCACAAGCTATGTGGTGACGAACCTGGTGCGTGGCTATGCGGATTCCGACGGTTTCAACTTCATGTTCGTGGCAGAAGGAATCAGTCCGTATCCTGATCATGTCAAGACGACCATCATGCTCGAGGAGGACACGCTTGATACCGATACTGCTACATACCACCTGCCTGATTTGCTTACCGAGCAGAATACCAGGATATGGGGTTTCCGCTACCGGGGCGATGTGAACCTTGTGGGTGGTAATATCGTGGCAGAGAGCAGCGAACCGTTCTCCAGAAGCAGTGCGATGATCGTGATGGCACAGTTCGAAAAGGGATTGTTTAAGCCCACCATGGTCAGCAACGGCCCTTTCAACGAGGTGCGGGAGCGGGCTTTCGAGGGCAGCGATTATATCGAGACTGGTTCTGATGAACTCTCGCGCAAGGATCTCCTCATCTTATTCGCCCTCGTGGCATTCCTCTTCCTAATGCCCATCCTGCTGATTGCGGGCTATTTCTATTACGTGTGGCGGGCAAGGAAGAAGGTGATGAAGGATCTGCTCTGGTATCGTGACATTCCCAACAACGGAAATCTTCAGTGGGCGAACGATGTGCAGAATGCCTATAAATATATAGGTACTGATTACAACAACCTCCTTTCGGCCTGTATCCTGAAACTGATCAACCAGGGGTCCATCACCATCGACAAGACGATGGACAATAAGGGGAGGACCGTTCAGAACTTCGTGATTCATGATCTGAAAGATGCCGACACGCAGCCAAAGCTGATGCAGATGGTGCATAACATCTTCAAGAATGCGGCAGGTAATGATACCATCCTGGAACCGAAGGAGCTGAAGACGTGGATGAAGAAGACCTATAACCAAAGTGTGGTGGATTCCTTCATCCAGACTCTCCATACCAAGACGAGCATCTATCACTATAAGAACGAACGTGAGGAGGTGAGGAACCTGTTCGGACTGAAGAAATTCCTCAAGGAGTTCTCGTTACTGGATGAACGCCATGTCCATGAGGTGGCCTTGTGGAAAGACTATATGATCTATGCCACGCTCTTTGGTATTGCCGATCAGGTGATCAAGGATATGAAGGCCATCAATCCTGATTATTTCAATATGGATCATGTGGCAGAACAGATGGCTGACAACCTCACACTGCCTACCATCTATTCCACCCTGCATTCCAGTACGACACGGGCAGCCGTGAGCAAGGCCGAACGTGAAGCAAGAGTCTCCGGTAGAGGCGGTCATGTTTCATGGGGCGGCGGTGGCGGCTTCTCCGGCGGTGGCTTCGGAGGAGGTGTGAGATAGAGGCAAGAGGCAAGGAAAAAGAGGCGAGAAGTGAGAGGTGAGAAGTGAGAGAAATGAACTACGATACAGAGCCTGTATCTCTAAAACTATTCTCTTGCCTCTCACCTCTCACTTCTCACCTCTTATTTCTTATCAATCTACAAACTTTCCAACATTTTGATCAATGCTTTTCTGCGCTCAGGCCAAGTCTTGAAGTCATCGGCCTTGAGTGTGGGCACTTCACCCATGCCCTGCTGACCACCCTGTCGCATCTCACCAATCATGATCATGACGGGCTTGATCTTCTTGTCGGCCACGAGCTTGTCAACCACGGCATCAGCACCACCAATCTTGAACCAGCTCTCCACGGTGTCGTCCTTACCGGGTACTAAACGGATGAAGGCGGGGCGCTCACTGCGGTCGGCTGTGGCAGGCATGTAGGTAGCCCTGTTACGACTGTAGCTTACCGTTCCGTGAGGAATATCGCCCATCGCAGCGAAGTTATACTCGTTGGAGGGGTGGTTGGCGACGCTGGGCTTGAAACCCTTTACAGGTGCCAGATACATATCGTTGGGGTCGGCAACGGCCATGCCATCCACAGAGAAGTAATAGGTGAACGGCTCGAAGAGGTTGGCCGACTGCTCCTTCTTGAGTTCTATTGACCATACGCCATCATTGTCTTTCGTCATCGGCAGGGGCTTGTCGAAGATCTCGGCACAGAACGTTACCTGCTGGGCATTCTCAGCCTTGAAACGGAAGATGATACCATCTTTCTGGTAATCTGGTGAGGTGATAGGACGCGGGAATAACCTACCCATCACGGCAGGTGTCAGCTGCGACTCGTTACCTGTGGCAACAGGTGTGGGCTGACTGTCCTTCAATGCGGCTTTGGAAGCCTCGGGGTTGAACAGCAACGGCATGGTCTTGGTGAGGAAATACTTGGCGTTCATCCAGGTATGACCGAACTTGTCGTGTGTGAACTCCTTCACTGAGCGGATACCCTTCTTGTCGAGGTGTTCCATGTAGTCGCGGGCAGTACCGAAGAGGAAGTCATCAGTACCCACACCTAACCAGAACAGATGAATCTTACTGTTCGTGTCGTCGGCATTGTCATACACGCCACTAGGCAGTGTTGTCGAGGTGAACGAGCTATAGCTGCACAGGTAAGAGAACTTGTCGAGATTGGTCAAGCCAATCATCAAGCCCTGGTTACCACCGCGTGAGAAACCACCAATGGCACGATGGTCACGATCGTTGATGGTGCGGTAGTGCTGCTCCACATACGGCATCAGGTCGTTGATGACATCCTTGGTGAACACATCACCGCCAAAACGCATCTGGGGAACACCAGCCTCGGCGGGTACTGTGCTCAGCAGCTTCGACGGGTTGCCATAGGGCAGCACAATGATCATCTCCTGTGCTTTACCTTCAGCCAGCAGGTTATCGAGGATGTAGTTCATCCTTCCCACCTTGTAGTAAACCTCTTCGGTATCGGTGGTACCGCTGATCAGATAGAACACGGGGTATTGCTTGTCACGGTTGCGCATATAACCTGGCGGCAGATAGACGATGGCCTGGTTCGTGCTACCTAAGCTCTTGGAGAAGTAATGGATATAGTTCACTGAGCCGTGAGGCACATCCTTGATGTCGTGTGCCAGAGAACCCGTCTTAGCGGGGATGTCCAGCAGACTGTTCTTGAAGCCCTCGTTGGGGAAGTACTGGTCGCACTGGGGATCCATTACGCTCACGCCGTCAACCACGAAGCAATAGGGGTACATGTCGGGTGCAGCAGGACCCAAGGTAACGGTCCACAAGCCCGTCTTGGCGTCTTTCTTCATGTCGTGCCTGCCGGCAAACTGCACATCTACCTGAACGCTCTTAGCTTTGTCGTTCTTGAACTGGAAGGTTACTGTGCCATCATTGTTGAAAATGGTGGATGGCTGAGTTGCAGATGACTGTGCCCAGCTGACTACACCAAGGCACATCATCATGAACAATGACAATAGTTTTCTTTTCATAGATTTTATTAATGATAATGAATGATTGATTCGCTGTGGAGAAAGGGTCTTTAGCCCCTTGCCATCTTGTATATCGCTTCCATGTCGGGAGCATGGAGCACCTTCAGACAGCCGCAGGTGGCGGTATAGTCACGACTGCACTTGCGGGTCATCTCCCGGATCTCGTCATCGGTGATGTCACGACCGATGAGTTCCTTGATGTTGATAGGCATACCGATGGCATGGTAGAAACACTCCATGGCCTCGATGCCCTTGATGGCCGTACCCTCAGGATCGGTGAAATCGTTCGGCACATCCATCACGTTTACTGCAAAGCGCACGAAACGACTCAGGTTCTCGTGCATCACATAGCGAGCCCAGCTCGGCCAGATAGCCGCCAGACCGGCACCATGTGTCACGTCGAACATACCACTCAGCTCGTGCTCCAGCTGATGCGTGGCCCAGTCGTCGCTGATGCCGCAACCGGTCAGTCCGTTGTGTGCCACACTGCCGCCCCACATAATCTGGGCACGGTGACGGTAGTCCTCGGGATTCTTCAGTACCTCGAACACGGCCGTCTTCATGCGGCGCAATACCGCCTCGGCCAGATCGGTGGTCAGATCCATATCATCATCCTTGGTGAAGTAACGCTCCATGGTGTGCATCATCATATCGGTCACACCGGCTGCCGTCTGATAAGGAGGTAAGGTAAAGGTGCGGCGCGGATTCATGATGGCGAACTTTGGACGCGACATATCGTTCGAGTAGCCGAGTTTCACATCACCATCCTCATTGGTAATCACACTCGCCTCGCTCATCTCACTTCCTGCAGCAGGAATGGTCAGCACCGAAGCCACGGGCAGCATTCCTGTGGGTTCAGCCTTTCCTAAATAGAAATCCCATACATCCCCGTCGTAACAAACGCCATAGGCGATGCACTTGGCCGAGTCGATAACACTACCACCGCCAACAGCGAGGACGAAATCAATCCCTTCCTTGCGGCAGATATCAATACCCTTCTGGGCTAACGACAGTCTGGGGTTGGGCACTACGCCCCCTAACGTCACATATTCCACGCCACCCTCACGGAGCAGTCCGCAGATCTTGTCAAGCAGTCCTGAGCGTACAGCACTCTGGCCGCCGTAATGTACCAGCACCTTCGTGCCACCATACTTCTTTACCAGTTGAGCCACCTGCTCCTCTGATTGTTCACCGAACACCACTTCTGTCGGTGTGTAGTAATGAAAGTCCTTCATATTTATGTAGTAATACAGTAATAATTCTGCTTTATGTCAAAGATTTTGCAAATATAATGAATTTGATTGAGAAAACGATAATTATTGTCATTTTTCTTCACCACATTCAGACATTACCTAAATAAACATACTTCAGTCCTTCGTCCATGGCAATTTGTCGGGCATTACGTAAGGTCTGGACAGGTGTGGGAGGAATGTCGTGCATACGGTAGCGGGGAAAGAAACGACTGAAGTGAAGGGGTGTTTCCTCCATCCCGTTATCCACCATCCATCTACACATCCTACGAATCATCTCCATGTCATCATTGATGCCGGGAATCACGAGGTTGGTCAGCTCTATCCATACTCCAGCCTTCTTCATGGCAAGGATCGTGTTGAGGACCACTGATAGACGACCGCCGCTGATGCGTTGATAGATATCGTCACTGAATGATTTCAAGTCGATATTGGCCGCATCCAGGTAGGGTAGGAGGTTGGCTAACGGTTCCTGGTTCACATAGCCTGCCGTTACAAGGATATTCCACAATCCTTTCTCGTGTGCCAAACGTGCTATATCCGTTACATATTCTATATAGGTAAGCGGTTCGGTGTAGGTATAGGCAATGCCCGGACAATGGTATTTCGCACAAAGACCAACCATTTGCTCTGGCGTCAGGTTGTAATAATCCACCTCATCAGGTGCAGCCTGCGAGATTTCATGGTTCTGACAGTTCAGACAACGGAAGTTACACCCTGTGCAGGCCATCGACAGACAAGTGGTGCCAGGGTGGAAATGGTAGAGCGGCTTCTTCTCGATAGGATCAACGGCCAAAGAACAAGGCTTTCCGTAAACCTCGCTGACGAGTACCCCTTCGTGGTTCCTGCGACTACGGCATCTTCCCGTCTTACCATGGGTAATGCGACAGTGATGAGGACAGAGTAAGCACTCCACAGTACCATCCTCCAATCGCTGATAATACCTACATGCTATACCCGGTTCTTCTCTCTGCGTATCAAGCATATCACACTTATCACTTGTTACTTATCACTTAAAACACGATGGCTTCATACACATACAGTTCCGCATCGCGCCAGCCGTCCCAACCTATTCCTGCCTTGTCTTGTGCGCAATGTCCCACAAACTCCTCCTTCGTCCAGTTCACTTCATCGGCCACCTGAGGCAGGAAGGTGCCGCTGCGATGACCTTTGCGGATATAGATTCCATGCTTGTGCAGTTGGAACTCGTCCAGACTCTGTATGCGGCGCATGGGGGTGAGCACGGAAATCTCTATATCGAGATCATCCAACTCATCACGAGTAACGGGTTGGAATCGGGGGTCGCCGAAGGCAGCAGAACGGGCCATCTCGGCCACCACCTCATGCAGTGGCACATCCTCGCCGAAATGACCGATGCAGCCACGTAACCGACCCTTTTTATGAAGGGAGACGAAGGCACCGCATTTTTCATTGAACTTTGATCTTTGAACATTGAACTTTTCAATGCGTTTCCCATCCAAAGAGTCCTTGATACTCTTATAGGCAATCTCTTTCAGTGCGCGCTTCTCCTCGTCAGACAAGGTGAAGTCTTTTTCTCCTTCTCCTCGTAGGATGGCGAACGAATGGTAGCCCACCACACGATTCGGATCATGGTCGTCTATATCACCAGAGTTCTGATACAGCAGGTGCTTCACCTGATACCGACTGTCGAGCATGAGCATCAGCGTGATGATGGGGAACCCGCCGCAGGCGCTTGTAGCCAGGTTGCGTATGCCGCTGCGGGCGTTGGCTTCGATGGTGGTAATGAACTTCTTCACGTCACCGCTGGCCACAGCCTCCCCCGTCTTTGCATCTACCTTGCAAGCATCGGCATAAGAAGGATAATGAGAGAAGTCGCTACTGATGATGAAGAGGTTTTCATCGTTGAACCAAGGCTTCAGCACCTCGGCCATTCTCTTCAGCTTGGTATAGTCGTTGGTGGAGATAATAATCGGTACGATGGGCGGCACTTCTTTAGGGTTTAGTGAAGAGTGGGCAGTGTAGAATCGTTGGAGGAAGGGCAGCTGAACCTCCAGACAGTGCTCACGGTCGTGCGCCTCAGGACGGTAGTTGAAAATACTGTCAGTCTGAGTCAGCTCCAGACAGGTCTGGCGGTCAACCCTAATCTTTCCCAAAGGAGTGGAATAATAGTCGGCCTCCGTATTCACCGATGCACCGTCGAGCCATTCCTGATGACTGGGTCCTAACAAAAAGATTCTCTTATACCTCCTTTCAGGATGAAGGGTCATGTATGCTGAGGCCGCCACATTACCCGAAAAATAATAACCCGCGTGGGGCACAATCAGTGCTGCTACATTCTTGAAGGGATTGCTGGGGGTATGACGAGCCAGCAAACTGTCCACTTCTTGTGCCAGTACCTTGGGATCACCCTCATAGAAACGCCCTGCCTGTGTAGCTGGTCTTACCACAGGCGTTGTTGTCTGTCCGTTGCAATTCATCATCATCATAGTTGTTATGATCAGTAATGACCTCTTCCACATATCTATTCTATGTCCAAAACTCTTTCTCACCTGTCTCTTCCATATAGCCCTGACACTTCGGACAGGTCTTCTTATCCCATATCCGGATATTGTCGCTGCCGCACTGAAGGCACAATCGTCCCACCTCGCTCCGATAGGATGGGGCCACATCAGCAATGATACCACCCACCACGATATTCTGGATGGTATGGCAGTCGGGACACGACATGGCTGTTATCTGCTGACGGAACAGTCCGCGCCCCTCATACACCTCAGTCTCATATCCACAAGTCTTGCAGCGATATTTCCGTTTCCAAGCCATTCACAAGTCACGATAATGATCAGAATCCCCTGATCTTTTTCTTCTGCAAAAATAATAAACTATCAGGAAAAAGCCAAGAAATCATCACCTTATTTTATACAACCTCCTTTTAACTTCCCTTTTATTCCCCTTCCCTGCAACTTTTTTGTCGTGCTCTCCGTCTATAGGTTAGTTTTAGGATAATTAACAGCTTATTATGAACAGAATGAATTTTAGGCGTTTTGCCATGATGATGGTTGCAGCAATGCTTGCCACAGGAGCATTTGCCAAACGCACCTCACCCGATGTTGGTGGAAAGATTGTTGATGAGAACGGGAACCCGATGTCGTTTGTCAGTGTTGTTTTATTGTCTATGCCCGACTCTGTCTTCATACAGGGATCAGTATCTGACGACAATGGTGAATTCAAACTCATTACTCCCGAGAATCAGGGTATATTGAAAATCTCAAGCATTGGTTATGAAACAATGTATGTTGCCGTTTCTTCCGATGGCAGCATCGCCGGGGGTTCGGTCATTAAGATGAAGGAGGACAACACCATGCTCAACGAAGTGGTGGTGAAAGGACAGCTGCCCAAGACCAAGCTGCAGGGCTCAGCGTTGGTTACCCAAGTACAAGGCTCCGTATTGGAGAAGTCGGGTACCTTAGACGAGATGCTTTCCAAGGTACCGGGTTTGATGAAGGGTAAGGAAGGCATTGAGGTAATTGGCAAGGGCAGTCCGCTCATCTATATCAACGGTCGTAAGCTGCAGGATCAGGACGAGCTGAAGCGCCTGAGTTCTCAAGAGATCGTTTCTGTAGAAGTAGATATGAACCCTGGTGCCCGCTACGATGCCACGGTCACCTCTGTGGTACGCATCCGCACCATCAAGCATCAGGGCGAGGGCTTCGGCTTCACCGCATATGCCGGTAACAGACAGCAGTTGCGCTACGGACATAGCGATCCTTATGGGAACTTCAAAGCCAACTACCGCTATCACTCATTCGACGTGTTCGGCGAGGTAAATTACTGGTCGAACCACAGCACTCAAGTGTCAAGCCTTTCTCAACAGAGTTTCTATAAGGATAAGAACGCGCTTGTACAACTGGAGCAGGACAACTCTTTCCGTGCTGATTGGAGTGGCAAAGGTCTGAACTATACCTTCGGTACCAACTGGCAGATCAGCGACAAACATTCAGTGGGTTTCCGGGTGCAGTATAATGATAGATTAAATGATAAGAATCATGCAGATATCCATACGGACTATTACCGCAATGGTGTCTATGAGGATAGAATCGACGGCATAGAGACGGAGAAAACGACGTATCCGTATTCTTGGCAGGGTAATACCTATTATAATGGTCAGGTGGGTAAGCTGAACATCGATCTCAATCTGGATTTCTATACCAACAAATCAGAAGAGAGTGACAAGACAGATGAGGTTTATGGATCAGGGTTCCTGAACAATGTTAGCAGCAATTCGGCTACAACCAACCGTATGACTGCAGAGAAGCTGGTGCTTACCTATCCTGTATGGAAGGGTGTGCTTGGCATGGGTAACGAGATGTCATTCGTGAACCGCAGTGCCAACTATTTCATCACAGGTACAGATATTCCTGCTTCTGACTCAAAGACCAATGAGCAGAATATCGCTGCCTTCATTGATTATGGTTTTAGCTTAGGAAAGATCGGCCAGGGTAGTGTCGGACTGCGTTTCGAGCATGTGGGATTCGATTACAAGGATCGTCTGAATGCGGAAAGCAACCTGAAGAGATATACCAATGATCTGTTCCCCAGCATCGCTTTTTCACGGGCCTTTGGCAACGTGCAGGCAGCCTTGAGCTACAGTCAGAAAACCGTTCGTCCCAGCTACTGGCAGTTGAGCAGTGCAATCACATACGCCAATTCCTTTACCATGCAGACTGGTGATCCGAAACTGGAGAACCAGAAGAACCATGAGCTGAACCTGAATCTGCGCTGGAAGTGGTTGACCTTCTCTTCGAGCTGGCAGCGAATGGAGAAGCAGATTACCCAGTGGTCGTTCCTCTATAACGACGAGGGCGTGATCATGATCAAGCACATCAACCTTGACAAGCCCATCCACAGGTATAGTGCCTTCCTCAATGCCTCTCCCACCTTCGGGGTATGGTCACCCAATCTCACTGTGGGTATCCTCGGCTATGATACAAAACTTGACCTCGCTGATCCTCGAGAGCCGTCAGGTACACGTCGGGTATGCCTCAATAAACCGATAGGCATCGCGCAGTTCAACAACACCATCCGACTGAAGCACAGCTGGCAGTTTGAACTCGGATGCGACTATCAGTCACGTGGCGACTACGTGAACAACCATCTTGCCTATACTTCATGGGACGTAACAGCTACAGCCCAGAAGTGCTGGCTGAAGAACGATGCTCTCTGTCTGCGTGTCTCGGTGTACAACATGTTGCAGCATACGAACCAGGATGTAATCATTGATTGTGGCTATTATAACCTCAACCAATGGGCGCGTGCAGACTCCCATCGCCTGGACGTCTCCCTCCGCTACACCTTCAATGCTACGAAGAGCAAGTATAAGGGTAGTGGTGCCGGACAAGAGACTATTGATCGAATGGGCAAATAGTTACAAGGGCATGCTGGGCTTCATAACATCATGGCATTTCACCGAATGCTTTTTGGAGAGGTTGTAAGGTGCTGTAGCACGGATATCCTCTACACTGGCTCCAAAGCCGATAGTGTATTTGCCCGCAGCTGTCTCCCAAGCCTGTGTGGCCTCGTTATACGAAGCCAGGTCATATAACGATAGTTTCATGGTGAGCGTCTCACTCTGGTTGGGCTTGAGCTCGCGCGTCTTGGCAAAGGCCTTCAGTTCGCGTGCGGGCTTCTCCAGTCCGCCAGATGGGGCGCTCACATACAGTTCTACCACCTCCTTGCCGACTCTCTTACCCGTGTTGGTAATGGTGATGGAAGCCGTCAGACCGTCTTTCGTGGCTTTGACAACAGGCTTGCTATAGGCAAAGGTGGTGTAGCCTAAACCGAAGCCGAAGGGGAATGATACCGATTCCTTGGTAGTGGTGAAGTGACGATAGCCCACATTGATGCCCTCCAGATGCTTGGTGTAATCCTGGAACTCCACCTTGTCGTTTCCTCTTCTTCTTCCGAATGAAGCTGCTGCAGGACGAACATTGGGGAAGCTGGCACTCGACGGCAGGTCGATGAGGTTGTTAGGCCACGTCATGGTGAGCTTACCTGAAGGATAGGCCTTACCTGTCAGTACATCGGCCACGGAATAACCACCCTCTTGTCCGGGTTGCCATGCAAGGAGAATAGCATCGGGCATGGCTTTCCACGATGCAGTCTCAATCACATTACCCATATTGAGCACTACCACAACCGACTTACCTGCCAGGTGGAAGGCGTTGCACACATCGGTGATGAGCTGGCGCTCCACATCGGTAAGGGTGAAGTCACCTTCCTCCTGACGGTCGGAGCCTTCGCCTGCCTGACGACCCAAAGTGATAATAGCCAGGTCCGACTCCTGTGCTTGTACGTTGATGATGGTTCTGCTGACCGCCATCTCCGGAAGCAGGGCTTTGCCCCAGAACCAACCGCCACGAGAAGGACCCGCTGCAGTGATGCTGTTCTGATAGTCCTTATAACTCTTGTAGAGATTGGCAAGCTTTTCGTTCACCTTCAGTCCTCCTTCTGTGAGTCCCTGCATCAGGTCGATGGTATGTGCCTTGTTCACATCACCCGAGCCTGTTCCGCCAGCAATGAAATCATAAGAGGTAACGCCAAACACCGAGATGGTTTTCGTCCCGTCAATTGGCAGTGCCTGACCTTCGTTTTTCAGTAATACCATACCCTCAGTGGCACTACGGCGTGTTACCTCCGCATGTGCTTGCAAGTCGGGCTTGTTCGTGTATTTGTAGTTGCGGAAGGCAGGTGTCTTGACGAGATACTGCAGGATGCGCTTCACGCAGATATCGAGGTCGGCCTCTTTCAGTACACCGCTCTTCACTTTATCTATGATGTCCTTGATCTGTGCATCATTACCCGGTTCCATCAGGTCGTTACCAGCCTGAATCTGTGCCGCCGTATTGCGCAAACCCGTCCAGTCGGTCATCACAATACCGTTGAAGCCCCATTCATCGCGCAGAATCGTGGTGAGCAATTCACCGTTCTCTTGGGTAAAAGGACCGTTCAGGCGGTTGTACGATGACATTATGGTCCAGGGGGCAGCCTCGCGTACGGTAATCTCGAAACCTTTCAGGTAAATCTCGCGAAGGGCACGTTGCGACATTACCTCGTCAACCCCCATTCGGTTGGTCTCCTGTGAGTTGCCGGCGAAGTGCTTCACTGATGTACCCACACCCTGACTCTGCACACCACGTACGTAGGCTGCAGCAATCTTACCCGTTACCAGTGGGTCTTCTGAATAGTACTCAAAGTTTCTGCCGCAAAGCGGTGAGCGGTGGATATTCATACCTGGGGCAAGCAGTACGTCACAACCGTATTCCAATACCTCGTTACCGATGCACTTTCCTACCTCTTCCACCAGTTGTGTGTTCCAGGTGCAGGCAAGGGCCGTTCCCACAGGGAAGCCTGTGCAGAAATACGTGTTCTGGTCGTTCTCGCGTCTGGGGTTGATTCTCACGCCCGCAGGTCCGTCGGTGAGCACTGTCGAAGGAATGCCGAGTCGGGGAATAGCCTGCGTGTTACCTGCAGCTCCAGGCACCCGCTGTGCATGTCCGCCAATCATTCCATTGTCGCCAGTTGTTGCAATCTGTCGGTTGCCGCCTACTACCAGCATGGCCTTCTCTTCCAGTGTCATGGCCTTCAGGATCTCATCCACATTGTTTGTCTGCAGTTTCTGCGCATTCATGGTACCCATACTCCCTACGAGTATCGCACAGATGGTCAAAATCGTTTTTTTCATGATGATTGGTTTTATTGGTTTTTATAGGTATCTTTGATTATTCCTTCACGCCATCAGCAGAATAGTCCAGCCACTGCTTGCGTTCCGGTTCTGACATCTTCTCGATGGCGTAGCGTAAAGCAGTACGAGGCATCTCGTGTGCATGCTGACGGAGGAACTCGCGCAGCAGATCCATCGACACACGCTTGCCTACTTCGCGCAACATCCACCCCACGGCCTTGTGCATCAGATCGTGCGGATGGTGCAGGTGCATCTCAGCATAACGCAGGCACCACGACGGGTCGCCCTGTTGCGATGTCTTCCAGGTGCATACCATGCTCATGCGTTTCCGCCAAAGGTTATCGCTCATAGCCAGCTCGTCCAGCACCTGTCGCTTGTAGTTGTCCGTGCCATCCCCTAAATGGGTGGGTAGCAACAGCCAGGAGCCCAAGATCTTCGGCGCCGACAGATCCACTAAGTCCCAGTTGTTAGCTTGTTCAGCATATTTCAGATAGCGTGTCAGAATTTCATCCCGTTTCTCCATGGCCTTCGCATCCTTTGCCAACCGCTTCGTTCCTAACCTCTCGAACTGCGCAACCAACAGCAGTAATCCGCAAAGCCTCACCTCGTGCCAGTGCGACATCAGCAGTTCCGGTACCTCCTCCAGCGGTGTGTCCTTGGCCGCCTTTACCACTTCTCTTGTTTGTGGCACCTTCAGTCCTAAGAACGCATCACCCTCTCCATACTCACCCGGTCCGGTCTTGAAGAACCCCATCAACACCTGTCGCTGATTCTCGTTTTGCAGCGACTCCATATAGCTTATGATTTCCTTGGCTGTCATAAAATGCACCACGCTTGTTAATAATCTTGTACAAAAGTAGTAAAATGTTCGCAATTTTTCATATCTTTGCCCTCATTATTACGAATTATTATAGTTTACATGATATGAAGAAAGTGATTAGTACCCCCAAGGCTCCCGCAGCCATCGGTCCGTATAGTCAGGCTATACAAGTAGGAAACCTCATCTACACCTCTGGTCAGATACCCATTGATCCAGCCACAGGTCAGTTGGTAGAAGGTGGTATCAAGGAGCAGACACGCCAGTCGTTGAGTAACATACAGGCCATCCTTCAGGAAGCAGGATTGACCATGGCCAGTGTGGTGAAGACCACGGTGTTCTTGGCCGACATGGCCGACTTTGCCGAAATGAACAGCATATATGCAGAGTTCTTCACCGAGCCGTATCCTGCCCGTTCGGCTGTTGCCGTGAAGACACTTCCCAAAAACGCATTGGTTGAGATAGAAGTGGTAGCAGAAAAGGAATAGCATCAACCTCCTCAGATACAAACGATAGAATAAAACATAAAGAAAATATGACTTATAAAAACATGCTTCTCATGGCTGGTTGTGCTATTCTTGCAACAGCCGTTCAGGCACAAGTTACTATAGACATTGATGCTCAGCAACGCGGACCGAAGGTGAGTCAGATGCTCTATGGTATCTTCTACGAAGACATAAACCACGCGGCCGACGGTGGCATCTATGCTGAACTCATTCGTAACCGTTCGTTTGAGGACGGTCCGCGATATGGCGCGCCTGCCGACATGCAGGGGTGGTCAACCTATGCTGCCGCACCTTCGCAACTTACGGCAAGACTCATACAGCCTTCGAAAAAGACACCGTTGCTGAACGCTGTGCAGCACAATGCCCTTGAACTCACTATCAAGGCCTCGTCCTCCATGCCTGTTTGTCTGGTGAACGAGGGTTATTGGGGCATCAATGCCGTACAGGGGCGTAGCTACCGACTGACTTTCTGGGCAAAGACCCTCAAATACCAGGGTACGGTAAAGGCTACACTCTGCTCGAAAGATGGCTCACAACTCTATGCTGAGGCTGTCATCAACGGTTTCGCCAGTGGTAAGAATAAGGGATGGAAGAAATATGAGGCGACCTTTACCGCCAACGACAATGACCCACAGGCGCAGTTTGCCTTGGTATTCGATGGGGTAGGACAGGTACAGATAGACATGGTGAGCCTCTTTCCGCCTACGTTCAAGAACCGTGAGAACGGTATGCGTCCAGATCTGGCCAATATGCTGTGGCAGATGCACCCGAAGTTCATGCGTTTCCCTGGCGGCTGTTTTGTAGAGGGGCAGGAGAGTCCTGACAACGCCTTCCGCTGGGAACGTACCATCGGACCGATTGAGGAACGTGAAGGTCATTGGAACGTGAACTGGGGCTACCGCACCACCGACGGACTGGGTTATCATGAGTATCTGCAGCTGGCAGAGGACTTGGGTGCCAAGCCGCTCTATGTGGTCAATGTGGGATTATGGCACGGGGGTATGACTCCCTACGACAGTATTCAGTCATGGATAGATGAGTGTATGAATGCCTTGGAGTATGCTAACGGTCCCGTCACATCTAAATATGGTGCCATGCGTGCTAAGAACGGTCATCCAGAGCCGTTCGGAATAGAATACCTGGAAGTGGGAAACGAAAACAACCAACCCGATCCCCGTCAGCAGAGCGACCATTACTACGAGCGATACGAGCAGTTCTACAAAGCAATCAAAGCCAAGTATCCCGAGATGAAGATCATTGGTAATGTGGTGGCGTGGGGCGACGATAACCCCAAATGGAACAGTAAGCTGCCCGTGGATCTGCTTGATGAGCACTACTACCGCTCACCCGATTGGTTTGCCGCTGCCTTCCACAAGTACGACAGCTACAATCGCCAAGGACCGAAGGTCTATGTAGGTGAATATGCCGTGACTAACGGCTATGGCAACTTGGGTAACATGAACGCTGCACTGGGTGAAGCTGTCTATATGATGGGAATGGAGAATAATGCTGACGTGGTGGAGCTGGCCTCGTATGCTCCCATCTTCGTCAACGAGAACGATGCCCGCTGGCGCCCTGACATGATACGTTTCAGCAGCAGTCGCGTCATGGGAACACCTTCCTACTACGTGCAGCAACTCATGCCGCAGCATCTGGGCACGCAAGTGGTGAAAGTGGTGCAGAACGATCCTTACAAGGACAAAGTGCGCAAACCGCTCACGCCGAAGCAGAACCGTGTGGGATTCGGAACATGGAACACACGTGCTACGTTTGAAACCGACAAGGAGGTGGATTTTGTACATGGCGACTGGCAGAAGGAAGGTAACTACGTACGTCAGACAGGTCGTCAGGATGCTACACTCTGCATAGAGAAGAACATCATTGATAGCGATCACTATACCTGTAAGTTCCGTGCCCGCAAGGACGAGGGTGCCGAGGGCTTCATCATCATCTTCAACTATGTAGATGAAAAGAACTACTGTTGGGTGAACTTCGGTGGATGGACGAATACACAGCATGCCATTGAGCAGATTAGCAATGGTGGGAAGTTGCTTGCCGACAGCAAGCGGGGACGTGTAGAGTCTGGGCGCTGGTATGATGTCACCCTACAAGTGGCAGGCGACAGTGTGAAAGCTTGGCTCGACAATGAGTTGGTGTTCAACACGGTACTGAAGCACGATGAAACCAAGGGAATTTTCTCATCGGCCACTATTGACGACGCTACGGGTGAGCTCATTGTGAAGGTGGTCAACACCAGCGATGCTGCCACTACCGCCCGTCTGAACCTGAAGCATTTTACACCAGACTGTGCCCGCGTAGTGCGCCTGGCAGCCAATGACGGTATGGAAGAGAATACGCTCCAAGCACCTACTACCATTCATCCTGTAGAGCAACTGCTCTCACCGGAGAATGGCAGTGTATGGCTTGATGTTCCCCCTTACTCGCTGAACATCGTCAGGATAAAGGAGGTTGGTAAGTAAATATTATCGACGAATATCAAATAGTTTGATGAACCCCGTCATGGTGAGGATCTTGAGTACTTCGCCCTCAACATGGGTTAGTACCAGTTTCCCACCTTTGGCGGCACTCTCTTTTTTCAGCTGAAGCAGTCCGCGGAGTCCCAGACTGCAGATATAGTCCAACTTGGAACAATCCAGCTCTATAGACTTGTCGGCTTTGCTCATCAAAGGCTTCAGGTCTTCGATGAATTGTGTGGCTACGGCGGTGTCGATCCAGCCGGTGAGTGTTCCGAAATAGGAACCGTTCTTTTCAATAATCTCGATATTCATATTGTAGTATTTTTAAGTTTCTGTTCACTGTTCACTATTCATTGTTCCCTTACAGGGGAGTGAGTGGATAAATGATATTCACGATCAGAATATTGGCGGCGAGGATGATGAGATTCATCAGCAGACCGATGCGCATGAAGTCGCTGAACCGGTAGCCGCCAGGACCATAGACCAGCATGTGCGTGGGGGAGCCGATGGGGGTGGCAAAGCTGGAGCTGACACTTACCATCAGTGCGATGAGGAACGGATAGGGCTCATAACCTAACTTCTCTGCCGCCTGATACATAATGGGGAAGAACATCGCTCCGGCAGCGGTGTTGGAGATAAATTCTGTGATGAATGTTCCCACGAAACAGATGGCGGCCATGACCACGATGGGGTTGGTGCCACAGACATCGAGAATGCCGAAGGCCAAGCGCTCGGCAATGCCCGTCTTCTGGATGGCCAAGCCCAGCACTACAGAGCCCGCAAACACCATTAGAATCTCCCAGTTGATGGCCTTCATAGCCTGGTCGACATTGCAACAACGGAATACCAACATGGCGATGGCTGCGAGGAAGGCACATTGCAGGAGCGGAATCACATTCAAAGCCGACAGCACCACCATGGCAATCATGATGGTGGTAGATACCAGCGTCTTCTTCCCGATGTTAGGCACTTGCGCATTGTCGAAGAACTGCAGCTGTGAGGAGAAACGTTCGGTGTGGATGTTGACATGAGGCGGGCACTCGAAGAGCAGGGTGTCGCCTGCCTGGAGCACAACCTCGCGCGGTGACTCGTTGATGCGTTTGCCACGACGGGCCACAGCAACGAGAATCATATTGTTCTCTTTCTCGAAGTTGGAATTGCCTATTGATGTGTTGATGAGGCTGCTGCCAAAGGTGACATAGGCCGTGCGCAGTTGTCGGTCCTTATCTACTTCGTCGAGCGTGAAGATATGGTGGTCGGCATTGACGAATCCATGACTTTTCTTCAAGTCGAGCATCTCGTCGATCTGTCCTGCAAACACCAGGCGGTCGCCACCCATCAGGAACTCATCGGCAGGCACCGGTGATACGATCTCGCGGTTATCGTAGTGTATGATTTCTATCAGCGTACCTCCATGCACATTCATCAAACCCGCCTCTTCGATGGTTTCGCCAATATGCTTGTTATCAGAGGGCACCAGCAGTTCCACCGTATAGTCGGAGGTGGCTTCGAAGGCCGACTCAGGTGCCTGGCGGTCGGGCAAGAGCTTGCGCAGGGCGATGATGGAGAGTACGCCGATGCAGAGGCAGAACAAGCCCGGTATGGTAGTGGCCAGCACATTCATGGCAGTACCGGTGCTGTCGGCATAAAGACCGGATATGATTAGGTTAGGCGGTGTTCCAATCAGCGTACACACGCCTCCCATGCCAGAGGCATAGCTCAAAGGTATAAGAAGTTTGGATGGTGAGATGTTCAGTTTCTTCGACCACATCTTGACTATGCCCACAAACAGGGCAACCACGGTGGTGTTACTGAGGAACGAGCTGAGGGCAGCCACGGGAAGCATCAATCGGATGACAGCCTTGAAATAGCTCTTGGGCTGTCCTAACAGATGCTTCACAATCCATTGCAGCACACCCGTATGGGTGAGTCCGGCAACAACGACAAAGAGTACACCGATGATGACCACCGAGGTACTGCTGAATCCCGAGAATGCCTCCTTGGCATCAAGGACGCCAGTGACAAAAAGAATGGCTATAGCCCCCAGGAACACAAGGTCGGCCCGCAGCTTGGTGAACAGCAGTACGGTAAACATCGACAGTACGGTGACTATCGTTATCCAGGCATGAAGGGTAAATCCTAAAAATTCAGTTGGTAGCATAGGTTCTTGTTTATTAGGTATTACTTGATTTGTTTCGTTAGCGTCACTACGTTGTAGCCATCGGGCGTGCGCTGATAGGTCATCGTGTCCATGATATTCTTCACGAGATAGATGCCAAGTCCTCCGATGGGGCGGTCATCGAGATCGGCTTCCACATCGGCTTCCTGATGCTTGGTGGGGTCGAACGGAATGCCATGATCCTTGACCGTTAGTGTGAGTAGTCCGTCGGCAATCTCAGCGGTCATTTCCACATGTCCGCGTGTTCCCTTCGGGTAGGCATAGTTGATGACGTTGGCCACCCACTCCTCAGCAGCGAGATTCAGCGTCTTCACCGTATCCTCGTCAACTTCGTGTTCGCGGCATACCGAGAAGAGGAAGCCGCGCATACGACTCACTTCGGTCATCTCGTTCTTCATGATGATGCGACGGGGTGCATGGGATGCATGTTTCTGCGATGTGCCGTGGCGAAGGAACATCAGGGTAAGGTCGTCGCCCTGTTCTGTTCCGTCGGCAAATACCGTGACATGCTGTTTCAGGTAATCGACAACCTCTATGGCCGAAGCATTCTTGTTCTTTTCCACATCGTGCAGGATGCGCTCCTCACCAAACAGCTTCCTACTGCCATCAGAGGCCATATACATGGCTTCCGTCAGACCGTCGGTATAAAGAAGCATCGACGTGTTCTCGGGGAACGGCATCTGTTGCTCCTCGTAGTTGAAATGATCCTGAATGCCTATGGGAAGATTGGTGTCCACCTCCAGCAGATGACAGCTGCCATCAGCCAGTTGGATGACTGGTGCGTTATGGGCAGCATTGCAATAGGTTAGGTGGTGGGTCTTGAAGTCGAGCACACCTACAAACGCAGTGACGAACGTCAGGGAGTCGTTGGCGGATGCAATGGCATGATTCATCTCGCGCATGATATTGGCCGCACTCTGATAGTTGCCAGCCAGGTTACGGAACAGCGTTCGTGTAACGGTCATGTAAAGAGAGGCCGGAACGCCCTTTCCTGCTACATCGCCGATAATAAAGAAGAGTTCATCCCCCTCGATGATGAAGTCGTACAGGTCGCCCCCCACCTCTTTGGCAGGTGTCATGGAAGCGAAGAGATCGAGGTCGTCTCGTTCGGGGAAGATGGTGGGAATCATGCCCATCTGAATATCGTGGGCAATAGTGAGTTCGCTTTGGAGGCGCATCTTACTGTCGGTAGTGGTTTTCAGCTCCTCGATATACTGCTTGAGTGATGTCTGCATATAAGCGAAGGAGTTGCGCAGGTGCAACAGCTCGTCTTGCGACTTGATCTCGGGCAAGGGGGCATCCAGATCCCCCTCGGCAATGTTCACTGCCGACTCAGCGAAGAGCTGCAGCGGCTTCACCATCCGGTAGATGGCAACGGTACAGAAGATAAACAGCAAAGCCAGTCCGACGATAAATACCACCGTACCGTATTTCACGATCTGGTGGGTGAGGGGTAAGGACATGCTGTCGCCAGTGAAATAGAAGAACAAGAGTACAGCCACCAAGAATACCACGGCCGCAATACCCATGATTCTGAAACTGAGTCTTGCAGCAAACGACTTCTGGTATGCGAGGTCGTACTTGTATTCAAAATTCGGTTCTTCTACCAAGGCGAGATAGTATTAAGGATAGATTCTGCGTACAAATATACAAAAAAAAGGAATAATGTGCCATCATTGCGCCTTGTTTTTTCGGGAAACGGCACATTTTCTTGAAAATAGTATGGCCGTCGCCGAGATACGCAATGTAAAACAGCGGCGGCCACACATTTTAACGGTCGTCAGTTCTTCCTCAGACTTACTTCACGATTTTGTGCGAAATAAGCATGTTCCGAGGATCAAGAGCCTCATCCAGCTTCTCTTGAGTCATCAGACCCTTCTCCAGAACGATATCGTAGATCGAACGGTTGGTTTCCAAAGCTTCCTTGGCCACCTTCGTACTCGTCTTGTAACCGATATAGGGATTCAGTGCGGTTACGATACCGATGGAGTTCTTCACCATTTCATAACAACGTTCTTTATTGACGGTAATACCGAGGACACACTCTTCAGTGAGGGTTTCAATGGCGTTCTTCAGCCACAGCAGACTCTCGATGAGCGACTCGGTGATAACGGGCTCCATCACGTTAAGCTGCAGCTGACCGGCTTCGGCAGCGAAGCTGACGGTGGTGTCGTTACCAATGACCTTGAAACAAACCTGGTTCACCACCTCGGGGATTACCGGGTTCACCTTTCCTGGCATGATGCTGGAACCGGGAGCCTTCGGGGGGAGGTTGATCTCGTTAAGACCACAACGAGGACCAGAGGCCATGAGACGGAGGTCGTTACAGATCTTGGAGAGCTTGATGGCCAGACGCTTCAGGGCAGATGAGTAGCTGACGTAGGCTCCTGTATCGGGCGTAGCCTCTACAAGGTCGCTGGCAGATACGAAGGCCTCACCAGTAAGCTTACTGAGGTTGGCAGCACAAAGCTTGGCAAAGCCGGGAACAGCATTCAGTCCGGTACCAATAGCTGTACCACCCATGTTGATCTCGTGGAGGAGCTTCACGTTGCGCTCGAGGTTGAGGATCTCTTCCTCGAGGTTATTGGCATAGGCGTTGAACTCCTGTCCGCTGGTCATGGGCACAGCATCCTGCAGCTGGGTACGACCCATCTTGATGACGTCCTTGAACTCCTCGCCTTTGTAGCGAAGTGCACTGATAAGACCCGTGAGGGCTGCCACCAGACTCTTGTTCATGCGGATAAGAGCCAGACGGATAGTGGTGGGATAGACATCGTTGGTTGACTGACCGCAGTTACAGTGGTCGTTGGGGTAGCAATACTGGTAGTCGCCTTTCTCATGACCCATGATCTCGAGGGCACGGTTGGCAATCACCTCATTGGCATTCATGTTAACCGACGTTCCTGCACCACCCTGCATCATGTCGATGGGGAAGTCCTCGTGGAACTTACCGTCGATAATCTCGCGGCAAGCCTGTGAGATGGCTCCGGCAATCTCGTCATTGATCACACCGAGGGTGTGGTTGGTCTGCACGGCAGCGAGCTTCACATACGCAATGGCGATGATGAAATCGTGGTAACTGCGCATCTGCTTGCGCGAAATGTGGTAGTTGTTGATGGCACGCTGTGTCTGCACACCATAATATGCTTCAACTGGTATTTTGAGTTCACCTAACAGGTCCGACTCAACGCGGAATTTCTTTTCTGACATAATTATTATCTTTGAACTTTGATCTTTGAACTTTGAACTTTTATGATTACCTTAGACCATTTTAGAACATCGGCAGTTGCCAGATGTAACCGAGTGAAATGCGATTGGTGCTGTAATCGTCGAAACCAAAGGCCTTTCCCTTGTCGGTATAGCTGTAATGACGTCCTACGTAGGTAAGGAAGAAGTGCAGGTTGCTGTTCTTCAGCGGATAGTACTCCAGACCGGCGAAGTAGCCTAATGCGGTGCGGTACTTACCCTTCTCTACATTACCGTTAGCCTTGGAAAGGCCTTCGTTCTCGAGCATACCCTTCACGAAGAAGTTCCAGCTCGGGGAGAAACGATACTGTGCCTTCAGAACGAACGACAGATATTCGGCATCGTTGCGGTGGCCACCTAATGCGTTGTTACCTACGATGCTTGATACGATACCTTCACGATCGATTCCTTCACGCATGTACATCACATCGAAGAAGGCGTCGAAGTTGTTCACGGTAACCTCATTACCTAAGGCAATGTAATGACTCTGGTTGCCACGTGCCTGACTCATCAGTGAGTAGCTCCAGCGAGTCTTGAACACATCACCGAAATTACCGTTCCAGTTAGCAGTGTAAACCAGGGGTACCTTCGACTGCTCATAGCCTTCGCCATACATATCGCTCATGCTGGCGCTTCGGCTATCCAACACCTGCAGCTGCAACTGATGGTTGGGCGTTACCTGGAACTGGAAGTTGGCACCAGTGAGGAAGTTACTCATATAGTCAACCATGTCGGAATACTCGTAGATCTCAATGGGGTTCAGGTCGAATTCCATACCACCATAGGCAGCGCATTGCTTACCGAGGAACATAGAGAACTTATCGTTGACCTTTACACCGATTCCTGCCACGTCGATGGATGATGAAGGCATGTTGTCGATGCCGTCAGGAGCAGGAGAGTTGTTGCGGTTCAGACGCTGACGCCAGCGGAAAGAGAAGGTGTCGTTGATGTTTCCCTTTGCCTCGATGCGGATCTGGCGCATGTTGAACTTGGCGTTCTGGAAAGCGCCGTCGCTCTCGTTGACGTCGAAACTGTTGTTGAGGTTAAGCAGGAAATGGAAATTGTCCTGCTTCTTCTCGATATTCGTGACCTTCTCGAACAGTGATTCCTCACCTGCCGAAGCGTCCTTATTCTGCTGTGCTTGAGCCGACAGTGCAACGCACAACATCGTTCCAAATAATATACTCTTCTTCATAATTGCATTCTTTATTATTACCGTTTTACCATTTTACCATTTGCCCTCTGACTTAGTATTTCTTGAAGAGCTCCTGAATCTGAGTCCAGTCATGGGTCTTGGTAAGAGCCAGCATCAGCAGCACGCGGGCCTTCTGAGGATTCAGGTCGAGAGAAGCCACGAAATGATACTTGGCATCGTCAACCTCACTGTTCAGACAGGTAGGACCAGTCGGGCAGCGTGAAGAACGTACAATCTGGATACCGCTCTGCTGAGCCTTGACAGCTACGTCGAACACGTCTTTGTAGAAGTTGCCGTCGCCTACACCTGCCAGTACGATACCATCGAACTTGGCGTCAACAAAAGCCTGCATGGGCAGCGGAGAAGCATTGGCATAGCCGTAAACGATACCTACGTTAGGAAGCTTTTCCAGGTTGGTTACATCGAACTCCGACTTCGTTGTATGCGCGTTGTTGGGAGTCTGAAGCATGTGGGCCTCACCATTGTAGATGTAGCCGATGATGCCTGAAGGACCGCCTTCGAAGGTGTCGCAATCAATGGTGTGGGTCTTGATAACCGTCTTGGCATCAAGCAGCTGGTTGTTCATGCAGCAGATCACGCCCATGCCCTTAACGGCGGGTGAAACGGCTGCAGCTACTGCATTGTAGAGGTTGGCAGGACCATCAGCGCTGATGGCTGTTGAGGGACGCATAGAGCCGGCCAGTACCACGGGCTTGTCGCTCTTTACGGTGAGGTTCAGGAAGTAGGCTGTCTCTTCCATCGTGTCTGTTCCATGAGTAACCACAACACCGTCGTAGCCTTCCTCGTTGAGTAACTGATTGATGCGCTTGGCAAGCTTGAGCCATACCTCGTTGTTCATGTCCTGAGAACCGATGTTCACGAGCTGCTCACCACTGACGTCGGCCAGATAGAGCATCTGGGGAACGGCATCGATCAGTGTCTGGATACCTACCTGTCCAGCGCTGTAGCTTGAAGAGGTTGATGACTGGCTGACACCTGCAATGGTACCGCCGGTAGCAATAATACGAATCTTTGGTTTAGCAACGATGTTGACAGAGACCAAGAGTGCCAAAAGCACGAAAATACCACGTAACTGTTTCATAATACTATTGTTTTAATGATTAGATAATAGAATTGTTATTTATTGTTTGATTAATACAAGAAGGTAATGATGAGATAAGCGACACCGATCGACACGAAGGTGGTGATGAAGCCGGAGAGCTGGAAAGAGTGGTTCAAAACATACTTTCCGATTCTCGTGGTGCCCGTGCGGTCGAAGTTGATGGCGGCCACCTCGGTGGGGTAGTTGGGGATGAAGAAATAGCCGTTCACGGCAGGGAACATAGCTACCAGTGCCAGCGGGTTGATGCCTAAGGCCATACCCAGCGGATAGAGGGTGCGTACGGTGGCTGCCTGAGAGAAGAGCATGATGCTCATAAAGAACAGGGCGATGGCAAACAGGAACGGATACTGAGTAACGATGTCGGCAATGCCGTTCTTGAAGAACTCAATGTTTCCGTTGAAGAAGGTGTCGCCCATCCAGGCAATACCGAAAATGCTGACCATGGCGTTCATACCTGCACCGAAGATGTTTCCCTTCACGGCATCGCCCACATTGGCCTTGCCCACGATAAGGATCAGGGCGGCAATAGACATCATCAGGATTTCAATGGTCTGCGGCATTGACAAGCGCTGCAACTCTCCATCTACTGTAAATGAGGGGCGCAGAGAAGGAACGCTGCCGAACAGTACCACAAGGAACACACCAAAGAGGAATGCCCATACGGCACGTTTGGCGTATTTGTGCTGTGGGTTGGTGGCAGCGAGGCCGGTTTCTTCCGTTACATCCAAAGTCTCGTTTGGGTCGATCAGACCTTCTTTCACGCGGCGCTGGTATTCGGGATCGTCAACCAGTTCTTTTCCAACGCGGTTCTGAACGAATGAGGAAACGAGAATGGCAATCAGCGATGCGGGGATGCAGACGAGCAGGATGTCTTTCAACTCAATGCCCTGACCGCCCAGCAGGTCGGTACTGATTACCGCTGCCGTTGCTGCTGACATAGGACTACCCGTGATTCCCAATGAAGCGGCAATGGTAGCCACGGTCATGGGGCGCTCGGGACGGATCTTACTCTTAGTGGCAATCTCGGAAATAATAGGCAACAGCGAATACGAAGTGTGGGCTGTACCGGCCACAAGACAGAAGAGCCAGGTGGTAAGCGGACCGTAATACGTAATATGGTCGGGGTGCTTACGAAGGAATCTCGCAGCAAGACCAACCAGATAGTCAAGTCCGCCGGCAGCCTGCAACGCCGCTGTAGCCGTAATGACACTCACAATGATAAGCATCACGTCGAGAGGGATGTTACCTGGTTTCAGTCCGAAAAGGAAGACGAGAATAAACACGCCGACCATACCGTAGATACCAAGTCCTATTCCTCCCACGCGAGCTCCGATAAAGATAAGCGCCAATACGATGAGTAGTTGGATAAGAATGATTGTTGTAGCCATATAAGGTAATGATAAGATTGCGAAAAGATTGTTTTAGTAATGATTTCGGGGGCAAAGGTAGAGATTATTTTCCGTACCGTCTTTGCAAAAATCGAAAGAATATTTGCAAAAAACGAAACTATTCATTATTTTTGCAAAACCTAACAATCTACAGGAGCCTTTTCTATGTCGAGAATCTATACTTTGGCTGAGGTTTCCAGCATGTTGCACAATGATTATCCCTCCGGCGCCAGCGTGTCGGTGGCAAGTGTTGATGCATCTGTGTTGGAGATGATAGAGAAGGGACAGATCTTCGTGAATTTCTATACGCTGGTGTTGATTCAGAAGGGCAGGATGAGCTATGCCCTAAAAGGAAACTTGATAGAACTGGAGGAGAACGACCTTGTGCTGGTGCCGCCCAACTACCCTGTGAGCTATGATTCCTATTCAGACGACCTTCTGGCCCTCAACCTGATGATAGAGGAGAGCTACTACCACAAGGTGCTGCGGTTCGATACGAATCTGATGGACATGGAATACAGCTATGCCTACGACCTGCTGCCGGTGTTTCATCTGGATACGAACAAAAGGGAATTGTTCCTGGATATGAGTAAGCAGATTCAGAACACCATTCGTATCCCGCATCTCTATCGCGAGGAGATGGTTGACCATCTGGTGCATGTGGTGCAGCTGCTCTTCAGCGAACTGCTCTATGGAGGCGAAATACAACCTTCTCACGATCTGACGAACAAACAGAATATTTTCAAAATCTTCATCCACCTGGCTTCACGGAACTTCAAGAAGGAACGGCAGATCAAGTTCTATGCCGATAAACTGAACATCACCACCACTTATCTTTCACGCACGGTGAAGGAGATGTCGGGACAAACCGTAAACAGCTATCTCAACACTTTCTTATATAACGAGATCTGTAAGCTGCTCCGCTCTTCTTCGTATAATATCAGCGAGATATCCGACATACTCTTCTTCAACGATCAGTCAGCCCTCACCAATTTCTTCAAGTCTCGCTCGGGAATGACCCCCGTGGCCTACCGCCGCTCTTTCATGGGGAAATAGAGAAACTCTCTTTCGCTTCCACCATCATCTGCCTTATTCTATCCACGGCTCCCATCCTCACTCAAATCTAAGATAGACCTTTGAATTTAGTCCCTCCGCCTTATCCTGATTGCCCGCACAACCAGCAATCATGCATAGCATAACAAATAGTAAAAGTTGCTTCATAGCTGGCATAGTAGTTGACATGGAATAACCGATGTAAATAATTTTGCTACAAAGATAGTGTAAAATCTGGATAAAACAAAGAGAATGTCAAATTTATTGAGGCGAAATGAGTCGTGGGGACGGGCACTTGATCCAACTGGTCACAAAATGTGACCAGTTGTCGCAAAATTTGAGACAGTCGATTCTCCAATCCCCATGATCCAATTTGGAATGTGCAAAAAATGCACAATGCTTTCTTTATCGCACCTTACAAGGTGACTAACACTTTGTGAGCATTGATGGAATTGGATATCACAATTTGTGATTTCCATTCTTCTACAATAAACAACAAATAAGAGGATGGGCTATCCTCCTCTTTGCTTATTCACATGAATGCATGCAATTCTATCGAAGACCATTTTCCCAACGTCAGGAAAATGGTAATAGTTAGCAAAGTGACACAAAGAAGTTCAGTCGTCATCAGGTTGAACAAACCCGATGTGGCGGCGAGGCTTGTTTTCAACGGGTTTGGTTTGCAGTTCTGCTAACGCGGTGCTTATGGCATCCAATTGTGCGCGAGTGCTCTCGTTGATATCGTTCTGGTCAGCAAGGATGTCATCACAAATTGTGATGAGATAAGATCCCATTCTTTCTCTGTCAGTTGGAACAAAAAATCTGTAGGAAAGCGTTGCGCATTACGCTTAACCGTCTGATTAAGTGATCGAGTTTCTACCTTATAAAGCATAGCGAGGTCAAAGTCAAGCATCACGCGCTGACCGCGGATGACGTAAATGAGATTCTGAATGTTGTCTAACTGATCCATAGTAATAGGATTTAATGTTAATAATACGTTTGACGATGCAAAGATATTTGTTTCTACTGAAACCGCCAACCGTTTTGGTTGATTTCTTACAATGGAATAGGGTTTTTCTTGGTTCCTTTGAGTAATACGTAAGCATTCGATAAACTACAGGTAGTAATACCAATATATATAGCAACAGCTACAATCATAATCGATTGTAGCTGTTGTTGTATCTATAATGTAATATATGTAATACTATGTCATACAGTTTTGGT
>Ga0256407_10001041_pt1 | contig 61654 bp, 82 predicted proteins | sample RumenRJG_04DNA_FD_193489 | JGI IMG/M metagenome (GOLD analysis project Ga0256407, IMG submission 193489) | Bovine rumen microbial communities from Lethbridge, Alberta, Canada - RJG_04 | ecosystem: Host-associated > Mammals > Digestive system > Stomach > Rumen | place: Canada: Alberta... | reverse complement strand
GCATGGAACCGCTGGATGCTATCAGCGACCGTCTTTTCGCCTGAACTCCTAAAAACACTTAAATTGGTAATACAATCCGTAATTTGGGTATCCCGATTACGGATTTTTCTTTGTACCTTTGCAGCCGAATAATAAAACGAGACAATGGAACTTATTAAAGACAAGAAATTCGGAGGCGAGAGACCTCTGTTTGCCCAACACGATTTAAGACTTGAGAATGTAACGATCACTGACGGTGAGTCTGGTATTAAACAGTGCCGGAATATGGAAGCATACGATTGCAAGTTTTATGGTAAATATCCTTGGTGGCATGTTGATGGCGCCTATATCGAGAACTGCTATTTCGCACTCGACTCACGCTCTGCTATCTGGTACACCAACGACTTGGTGATGAAGAACTCACGTATCGATGGGCCAAAGTTCTTCCGTGAGATGAAGAATCTGACGCTGGAGAATGTCGAGATCACCGATGCCGACGAGACTTTCTGGAAGGTGAACGGCATTAAGATCAAGAATGTGAAGCTGCATGGTGGCACTTATCCCTTCATGTTCTCAGAGAATATCTATGTCGATGGATTGGAGAGCGATTCGAAGTATGTGTTCCAATACTGCAAGAATGTGGAAGTGCACAATGCGAAGATCCTGACGAAAGATTCTTTCTGGGAGTGCGAGAATGTGACAGTCTATGACTCAGTGCTCGATGGTGAATATCTGGCCTGGCACTCTAAGAATGTGCGCCTTGTGAATTGCCATCTGGCTGGAGAGCAGTTGCTCTGCTATACCCAGAACCTGGTCTTGGAGAACTGCACCATCGATCCGATGTGTGACCGTATGTTCGAGTACTCTACGGTTGAGGCTGACATCAAAGGTCATATCGAGAACATCAAGAATCCTACAAGCGGACACATTATTGCCGATTCCATCGGTAGTATCACCATCGATGAGAATGTCCGTCAACCCAATAATTGTGTGATAGAGACAAGAAAATGAAGTACGATTTCGACGAGCTGGTAGAACGCAGAGGTACAGGCTGCGTGAAGTGGGATGAAAGTAAGTATCCCGACGTGATCCCCCTCTGGGTGGCTGACATGGACTTTAAGGCTGCTCCGGCTATTCTGGAGGCTGTCCGCAAACGTGCCGAGCATGGGGTGTTCGGCTATACCGTCGTGGAGGATGATTACTATGTGGCAGTGATCAACTGGTTCCGTCGCCGCCATCAATGGACCATTCGCCGTGAGGAGATCCTCTATACCACTGGTGTGGTGCCAGCGATGTCGGTAGCCATCAAGGCACTCACGATGCCTGGTGAGAAAGTGCTGATCCTGTCGCCCGATTATAACTGTTTCTTCTCTTCCGTCCGCAATAACGGCTGCGAGGTGCTGGAGTCGCCTCTCAAGCGGGTAGGAGATACTTTTGAGGTGGATTGGGACGATTTCATCGCTAAATGTGCCGATGAAAAGACGACAGTCTTCCTGCTCTGCAACCCTCATAACCCTTGTGGACGAGTATGGTCGAAAGCCGAACTCTCGCGGATGAATGACATCTGTATGCAGTATGGTGTCAAGGTGGTGAGCGATGAGATTCACTGTGAGTTGATGATGCCTGGTTATCAGTTCCAGCCGTTTGCCGCTGTCAGTGAAATGTGCCGACAGAACAGCGTGATTCTTAACTCACCCTCGAAATCCTTCAATATCGCAGGTTTGCAGGTGGCTAACATCATCTGTTCGCAGCCCGAATGGCGCCGCAGACTGGATCGTGCCATCAATATCAATGAGGTGTGCGATGTCAATCCCTTTGCGCCTGTAGCCCTGAAAGCTGCCTATAACGACAGTGAGGACTGGATCGATGAACTCAACCAGTATCTGTGGGCGAATTACGTGTTTTTGTGCGATTTCATCGATAAAAACATCCCTCAATGGAAAGTCTGCCGCTTAGAGGGCACCTATCTTCCTTGGGTTGATATCTCAGCAATGGGTGTCAGTGCCGAACGGCTCTGTGTGCGTTTGCTTGAAGAGGCCAGAGTGTGGATCAATCCTGGCACGATGTATGGCGCAGAGACAGGAAAAGGCTATGTCCGTTTCAACATAGCCTGTCCTCGCAGTCGCCTGAAAGAGGCGTTAGAGCGTATCGCAAAAGTGATTACGGCAGGATGATGTCGCCCATCTCAGAGGCTTCAGCATCCTGACTATCCAACTTGAAGAGCATGAACTTCGGACTCTTGGCTGTACAGGGAGTCCAAACGCCGTCTTTTTGTCCGTTGGGATTGCTGTATTTGGCAAAGTTGGTCCAGTAGGTCAGCATCTTTTCTGAGAGATCCCAGTCACCCTGAGTCCAAGGACGCCAGCAGTGCTTCAGACTCTTAAACACAAACCAGAGGTCGCTGGAGTGGAAAGCACCCTTCAGACGATTCGTAATATCGGGATGCTTGCCGTCGTCGGGCAACGGACGGGCAAACTCGTAAGCCCAGGCCTTGCCGCCTTTCTCCTGACGGACCTTACAGAACTCTGCGATGCCAGGTCCCATCGAACCCATATCGTTCAGCGTGTAGCCGATCATGTAAGGCACATCGGCAATTGTTCCCTCACGAGTCGCCTCATCGAAACTCTTCAGCGACACATAACCATCCACGATGGGTCGCTCCATTACATAGACATCGCTCTTGTTTACCATATTATAAATAGTGGCAAGGGTATAGAGAACCTCTGTTGATGCAGCACGCAACTTCTTCAGATCAGTCAGCCCAGCCCAGTCCATCACCTTCTTCGTCTCTGCCTCAGCCTCTTTCAGCGTGGGGTTGTAGGTGAAGAACTTAGCCATCGGGGTAGCAGGCTTGGCTTCCTCTCCTGCCTTTGAGGGGATATTCAAACCACCACCACTCATGATGACAGCCTTGTGGAACAGACCACGAGCAAGCGGACTCTCGCAGATGGTGCGTACGCTTCCTGCACCAGCACTCTGTCCGAAGATGGTCACATTATCAGGGTCGCCACCAAACTGGGCGATGTTCTTTTTGATCCATTTCAACGAATGAATCTGATCCAGAATACCATAGTTGCCTGATACGCCATGAGGACTCTCTGCCGAGAGCTCACCATAAGGCATGAAGCCGAAGATACCCAGACGATAGTTGATCGTGACGAGTACTACATCCTTTGAAGCCCATTCCTGTCCGTCGAACTCTGGTTCTGTGCCCCATCCCTCACGATAGCCGCCACCGTGAATCCACAGCGCCACAGGCAGTTTCTTGTTCACATCGCCAGGAGCCTTCGTATAGACATTCAGATAGAGGCAGTCCTCGCTGTAAGGCGCCTCGTCGCCATAGCCCCATTCAGAGGCGTAGAAACCTGGATAGTGAACGGCCTGATAGCCGGGATGCCCGAAGCGGTCGCATTGGCGGATGCCTTCCCATGCCACTACGGGCTGCGGCTCTTTCCAACGCAGGTCGCCAATAGGAGGCGCAGCGTAGGGGATACCTTTATACACATACACACCAGGATTGTCAGTTGTCACACCTTGGATCTGACCACCTTCAATCTTCAACACGGGAGTCTCAGCAGCTAACGCTTTGAAACCGAAGAATGCCAGTAATGGCAAAAGTAACCAAAGTTTTCTCATAATCAAAGTTTTTAGTTGACAATAAATCTGTTGCAAAGATAGTGCAAATCGAACGAAATACCAAATTTATTGGATATTAGTTTGGCTTTCCGCGAAAAAAGCCTTATCTTTGCAGTCGAAAAGCACTTTGCCCTGATAGTTAAATGGATATAACAAGGCTCTCCTAAGCATTATCCACATTCAGGGACGCTGGTTGATCCAGGTTGTGGTCTTTGATTTTAGAAATTGCCCTCTAAGCCCTTGTAGTTCAATGGATAGAACACGGCTCTCCTAAAGCTGAGATATGGGTTCGATTCCCATCGGGGGTACAAAATTATCCTTTTATATTTTCAAAATCCGCAAATTTTGTATAATTTTGCTGCGGAAAGTTCTACAAATATTCTACAGAAGCTCAGTATGGTTACTTTTAAGGCAGAAGTGTATGCCCATCAACGTAAGCAGGATGGTACATATAATATTAAGGTAAGGGTTACGCAAAACCAGAAAAAGCGTTACCTGGCAACTCCCTGGTTTGTCACTAAGGATGATCTCACAAGATCCATGAAGCTGAAAAACCAGAAGTACATAGATCTTACGGATGACCTGATCAGGACGTACAGGAATAAGTGTGACAACCTGGGTACGAAGATCAAAACCATGACAGTTGATGAGGTCGTGGCGTACATAGAGAAACCTCTGGAGACAGAAAGGTGGGATCTCGACATTGTGCAATATACCAGGGATCACATCAGGAGGCTGCAAGAGACAGGACATGAGGGTAACGCCCAATCCTATAAGGTTGCGATCAATTCACTGGTTAAGTTCCTGGGTAGGGAAAAGGTCAGCATCGGTGAGATAACCGTTAAGCTGCTGAAATCATGGGTTGACTGGATCCTGAATCAGGATAGGGTAAAGCAGGGCTTTGCACCACATAACTACCTATCAAAGCTCAGAGCCATACACAATATGGCTAAAAAGGAGTTCAACGATGAGGGGGCTGGTATCATCAGGATCCCTAACTCTCCTTTCTCACACATCGACTTACCAAAGGAGCCAGTACCAGAGAAACGTGCCCTGACAATAGAACAGATGAAAAAGATCCTGGCTCTTCCATATATCACAAGCCCATACCCTAACACCAACAGATATAACTTTGCCCTGGATCTATTCATTCTGAGCTTTGCCCTGGTTGGTATGAATCTGGTAGATATGTACTACTGTGAGTGCTGTACGGATGGTAGGATAACCTATGACAGGATCAAGACAAAGAACAGGCGGGCTGATCATGCCAGGATCTCAATAAAGATCCAGCCAGAGATCCAGGCTCTGGTTGATAAGTACAGGGATCCAACAGGTAAAAGGATGTTCAAGTTCTACAGGATGTATGCCTCAATGACTACGATCCATAAGGCCGTTGGTGCTGGGCTTAAAAAGATCGCTGAGGCCATCGGACTGGATGAGCTTGACTTTTACGCTGCCAGGCACACCTGGGCTACCATTGCACAGAATGATGCTGGTGTGGATAAATGGACTGTACACACGTCTCTTAACCATGTTGATGATGAGACTAAGATCACAGATACCTACATCAGGAAAAGCTGGGATCCGATAGATAATGCCAACAGGAAAGTGCTTAACCTGGTGAATATTAACAGGCATTTTTTAGAGCCAGTTTTGCCTAAGCAAAAATAGTAAGTGATTGAAAATTAGTTTGTTGTGAGATTAATTTTGCCTAAGCAAAATAAAATAGGTGGTTTTTGCCTTAATTTTGCTTGCTATTTTGCTTCCATTTTGCTTGCACTTTTGCCTAAGCAAAATTATAAGACGTTGAAACACAGGAAATTACAGAGGTGTAAAATTTTGTTCCGTTTCGCTTAATTTTGCCTAAGCAAAAATAGGAAATATCTGAGTGTCAGATGATTATACGGCTAATTTTGCCTAAGCAAAAATTTCGGCACAAGTTAAATGGGGGTATATATATACTTATATATTATATATATTATAATAATTATTATTTAATAATAAGGGAATATGTATGAAATAGGGGTGTGGGGAAAGAACAAAAGAAATGCCCACCTGGTTAAAGTGAGCAAATTCTTGATAGTTTTGCAAGAATTAGCAAGAATTGTCATTCCTGGGCTTGCTTCTTAAACATCCTGCCAGAACCAGTTAGGAGCCATTCAGCACTCACACCGTATTCTTTCACCATAGGGTATAGCCAGGAAACCTGAAACCATCCTCTATCCAGATCCTTTCTCTGGGCTAAGAAATTGCGCCTGTCAATCTCATAGAGCCTACAGTATGTATTTACACCTCTGATGTCACCTTTGGCTATGATGGCATCCAGAGCACTGTAGAAACGCTCCATAACGTGCTTTGTTATATCGGTATTCATTGTTTCTTAAATATATATGGTAGAGACAAACCAGATTGGTATAATTCAAATTCGATAGAGCTTTTTATGATCATATTGTAATGATGGTACATTTCTTTATCAGACTTTTTATAAAGCGTAAGTGCCGTACCATCATAAGCTATCTTATAGTAGCACTCTATATCAGAATAGGGATCTGTATTCAATAGTTTTTTCTTGTATATACACTCTCCATGAGCATCACCCATATATTTACTACCATTCAGGTAATCATCAACTCTAAGCTCTATAGGCTCAGGATAGTTTTTTGTAAACACAATCATATCAGGATCTCCTAATAGCGGATTCCCGAGTTTTGAATACTGGTAATCAGCAAAAGCTCCATTAAACATTGCCTGTACTTTTTGCTGTTGTTGTGAGTATGCAATATTCACATCATCACTATCCTTTGAGCATGATATAAAGGCAAATATTGCCATAATAAATAATAACCTTTTCATATTACTTACTATTTAAGTTTCTTAAATCGTTCATTAACTGGGTAAACGGCTCCTGAGGCTTACCCAGGATCTTTGCCTCAGTCTGTGCGCTTGCAATAGCTTTCTTCACCTCCAGGATCCTGCTAAGATCCGCATTCCCATTCAGAACCTCTTTATAGAGGTCAATAACCATTCTGTAATACTTTTCCATGTTGCTATTTCTTTAGTTGTTCAATAATCGTAATCAGCCTATCCATTTGCTCCTGGCTCTTAGTGAGCTGCTGCTGAGCCTCCTTAGTGAGTTCACGCTGTGCTGACAGCTCATCCAGGAAACGCTCGACAGTAGCCGTGCTGGTGAATTGATTCCCATTACCAACCTGGTTATTGAATATTGAAGCCGTACCAGGTGGATCCTTATACATTTCACCCTCTCCTGTCATTACCCATGATTTTGAATACTGAGGGAAAACAATGATGATCTTTTCAGCTATACGCTTTGATACGCTTTTTGCTTTCCCACTTTTGATGTCATACATGTTTTGGGGATTACACCCCACTTTCAATGCCAGTTCTTTCAGATCCAGCCTCTCATTTTCGGCTATGATCTCTATTGTTGATTTCTTACTCATTTCTTGATACAATCTTATTATCTTGTTAAACTACGTTAAATACAGTGCAATTTCTTGATATAATCTTGTTAGAACAAGAAAAAATCCATATATTTGCACTCGATAAAGTAACTTTGTGGGCACAAATATAATAAAATATGTTTGTAAAACACAGAAAAGTATGTTAAAAATGGCAAAGACAAAATTTAGAGAAATCTATGATTCACTGCCAGCAAGGGCAGGTAAAGCACCTAAAACGGTGTGGATTGAGCGTCTGGCTAAGATCTGTATGGTATCTGAGCAGACTGTACGCTGCTGGGTTTATGGCACACAAAAGCCTGATGCCCTGAAACTCTCACTTATTTCAAAGGAGCTGGGTGTACCAGCTGATGAATTGTTTTCTTGATCATTCAAAATGCAACACCGATGATTAAAGTTTTGGAAAACAATGGCTATAAGGTGAAAGTCAGGAGTGATGAGGGCAATACTCTCCTGATCGCTCAGAGGTGCTATACCGAAAAAGGGATCTCCATGCGAGGAAAGCCATTCTTCAAGTCTATGGTTTGGATGGTATTCGGATGGTGCTCTGGACGTAAGTACAACATTGATGGTGTAAACCCAACCATGAAGAGTAAAAAGGAGGTGTTGGATGCCATTAAGACACATCCGTCTTTCACAGTAGCCGCCCATGAGTTAGGACTAATTTAAATTTCAGATCGTATGAAGGATTCAACGTTTTCAAATGCAATTCAATGTGCCATTGCTATCGTTTTTGCAACAGTGGCAATTGTGACAGGTATCGTCACCTTTACGCTTCACAACATTTTCTTTGGTATCATGGCTGCTGCCTTTGCCAGGGTGATGTATGTTGATAGCTACTATGGTGAGAGTGTGAAACAGTATTTTCAGAGAAAGAGAGGCAAATAATGGAAGTGACCCTGGATCTATTTGAACTGAAAAACCTCTGCATGGATATGGCCGAACTGGGGGTAAGTAATTATATCAAGCAACAGGAACCCGCCAAGGATCTGCTGTCACAGAGGGAGGCTTACAGGCTATTTCAGGAGAGTAGGGTAAAGGAGTGGAGATCCAAGGGGTTGATCAAGCCAATGAGGATGGGAACGTCTGAGAGATCGAAACTGCAATACTCCAGGGCTGAGCTTATGGCAATCGACAAATCTGAGAAGCTAAATTTTTATATCAACAAATAATAGTTATTCTATGGAGATCGTATTAAAGTCACTACACCTGGTGAATTTCAAGGGAGCCAGGGATCTGGAGCTGTCTTTCAGCCCAGGCACAAGTCTGGTGAAGGGCGATAACGGTACAGGTAAGACTACCGTATTTGATGCTTTCACATGGCTGCTATTCGGTAAGGATAGCACACAGCGATCCGATTCTAATTTCAACATCAAGACCCTGGATAGCCAGGGAAACCCGATTCTGAAACAGGAGCACTCTGTTACAGCCCTGCTGATGGTTGACGGTAAGGAGTTGAAGCTGAAAAGGATGTACCGTGAGAAGTGGGAAAAGCCTACTGGCACTACCACTGAGTACCTAAAGAACCATGAGACGCTTTTCTACGTGAATGATGTGAAGCTGCCAACGAAGCGTGAGTATGACGCTAAGATCAGCTCTATCATTCCTGAGAACGTTTTCAGGATGATCACAAACCCATTCTTCTTTAACAGCATGACACCTGAGGATAAGAAGGTGATGCTCCAGGATATGGCTGGAAACGTCACAGATCAGGATGTGGCACAGCTGAAACCTGAATTTGCCGAGTTCCTTGATGCCCTGGCTGGCACTCCAATTGTGGAGAAAGCTAAGGAGATCAAGGCTAAGAAGAGTGCGTGCAAAGAAGAGCTGGCACTGATACCTACTAAGATCGACACGGCTAAGAAGCTTAAACCAGAGGCTGAGGATTGGGATGCACTGGAGAAAGACCTTGCTGATAAGAAAGCCAGGCTGTCAGAGGTTGAGGCTCTTCTGAGAAATGACAGATCAGCTCAGAACCAGCAGATCTTTGATCAGAGAAACAAGCTCCAGAGTTCCATCAACGAAAAGAACCTGGAAGAGAGCAAGCGTAAGAATGCCTTGCGCCTGGAGGCTGATAAGAACTACAATAAGGCCGTTCAGGAGGCTGAGAGTGATGCCGCAAAGCACAGAAACGAGATCCAGACTAAGATCAATGCCATACAGGTAGATCTTACAAAGCGTCAGGGTGAGGTAAGGCTGGAGGCTGGTAAGTCCTATGAGGATGCCAGGAAAAGGGTTGAGGTTATCGAGACCAGGATCCGCAACCTACAGGATGACCAGAAACGCTTGCAATCACAGAAGAGCCAACTGGAGAATGATATTATTGATGCCCAGAGCAATGTGAGCACCACTGATCAGCAGATCAAGGAACTGGAGATAACACAGACAGATCTGAGAACTGAGTACAGGGAGATCTCTGCAAGCCAGTTTATCATGTCACCTACAGATATGGTTTGCCCTACCTGTAAGCGTCCGCTTGATTCTGATGACATTGAGGCTAAGCGTCAGGAGCTGGAGGCCAATTTCAACCAGGAAAAGGCTGATAAGGTTAAGGCCAACATTGAAAAGGGTAAGGCTAACAACGTGAAGCTTGAAAACCTTAAAAAGACCCTGGAGCGTCAGCAGAAAACGATGACCGATAAAGAGGCTCAGTACAAACAGGTTGATAGCGATATTACCAACACTGACAATGAGATCGTTGAGCTGACAAAGGATCTGGTATCTGCCAAAGCAAGCGTGCCCGCTGAGCCTGATTACCAGAAAGCCCTTGAAAGTGATCCTGAGTATATGCGCCTCATGGGGCTGAAAGAAACCCTCACTAAGGATATGGAGGCTGTCACTGCCGCTGTTGTGGATCAGCCTGACTATCTGGGTATCGAAACACAGGATCAGGTACTCATAGACATCAAGAATGAGATCACGGAACTGCAAAACCAGCTTGGAGCCATTAAGGATCCTGAGGACGGTGAGCCAGTTGATAACTCTGAGGCTAAGGCTGAAAAGGTGAAGATCTCAGGAGAGATAGATGCCATTAACCAGCGTTTGGGTCACAGATCCATCCTGGAGCGTGCCGATAAGGAGATCAAGGAGCTGGAAGATCAGAGGGATAACCTCAATGCTGAGGTGGCAGACCTGGAAAAGTGGGAGTATGACTGCCTCCAGTTCCAGAAAGCTAAGGATGATGAGCTTCTGAGACGTATCAATGGACTTTTCCAGATGGTATCTTTCTCATTCGTTTCCGCTCAACTCAATGGCGGTGAGAAGCTGACTTGCGTATGTACTGTGAACGGTACACCGTACCCTGATGTGAATAATGCTGGTAAGATCAATGCTGGACTGGATATTATCAATGCCATTTGCAAGGCAAAGTGCGTGAACGCTCCTATCTTCGTGGATAATGCTGAGAGCGTGAATAATGTCCTGGAAACATCCAGCCAGAAGATCCTCCTGTGTGTGACCAATGATAAGAAACTTACAATAGTATAAACCACAAATGGAGATCCTGGGGTGAACGTCTTGGAACATGGGACACCTTAGAGGATGGTTTGGATTAAATGCGTTTGACATCCTTATGGTGGATAAACGGAAACAATATCAATAAGTAAAACCTCACTCCAGGCTCCATTTACAAACTAATAGTATTATGGCAGACAATGTAAACAACGCTCCAGTACCCGCAAATGGGGCTGTAGCACCTCAGAAGAAAGTGAATCCTAAGACGCTGGCACTAAAGACCGTGCTCAGTGCCGAAAGCGTACAGGAACAGTTCAGGAATGCGCTTGGTAAGAATGCCAGTACGTTCATTGCATCAGTGATCGACCTATTCAACTCAGACAGCAAGCTACAGGAGTGTGATCCTAACCAGGTAGTGATGGAGGCTCTGAAAGCCGCTGTGCTGAAATTGCCTATCAACAAATCCCTTGGGTTCGCTTATGTGATTCCGTACAATAACAGCTATCCTAAGAAGGATCAGTTTGGACGTGACATGATCGGCCAGGATGGTAAGAAGATCTGGGAGAAAAAGATGGAGCCTACTTTCCAGCTTGGTTATAAGGGCTATATCCAGCTTGCTATGCGTACAGGCCAATACCGTACCATCAATGCCGATGTGGTGTATGACGGTGAGGTGAGACAGGTGAGCAAGCTCACTGGTGAGATCGCCTTTGACGGTCAGAAGAAATCCGATAATGTTGCTGGCTATTTCTGCTATTTTGAGCTGTTGAACGGTTTCCGCAAAACCCTCTACATGACAGTTGACCAGATAGCTAACCATGCAAAGCGTTATGCTAAGGGTATCAAGAAAGAAACGACTGTGGATCAGCTGAAAGCCCTGGCTAAGATGCCTGTGATGACAGACAGCAACGCTGTTGTTGGATGGATGGGTAATTTCCACTCTATGGGTGTTAAGACCGTTATGAGGCTCCTGCTGAGCAAGTACGGCTATCTGTCAGTGGAAATGCAAACTGCCTTTGATGATGATATACGTGGTGAGGAATGGGCTGATGCTAAGGAGATCCATGAGGATCCTACAGGCCAGGCTTTGCTCACTATGGGAGGTGATGGAACTGTACAGGTTGGTGAGGCTGCAAGCGGTGGTGATAACCAGGACGCTGGCGGTGATGCCAATGACAAAGCACCCTATTAATTGAGTTCGCTATGGTTCTGAAAGTGTTAGGCAGTTCAAGTAAGGGTAACGGCTATATCCTGGATAATGGCAATGAGGCTCTGATCCTGGAGTGTGGCGTAAACCTCAAAGAGGCAAAGAAAGCTCTGGGCTTTGATGTCCGAAAGGTGGCTGGGTGCTGTGTCACCCACCAGCACAATGACCATGCTGGCTACCTGGATAAGTATGCCTCCATATTCTACACCCTGGCACTGCCTGAGGTATTCCAGGCAAAGGCTTTCTCTGGTAGCCGTGCCGTTCCTGTTGAGATCGGTAAGCAATACCAGTTAGGCGATTTCCTGGTAAAGCCATTCTCCCTGGTGCATGACGTTCCATGTGTCGGCTGGCTTATATTCCATCCGTCAATGGGGCTTCTGCTTTTCGCCACTGATACATGTATGCTTGACTACACAGTGCCTGGGCTTAACCATGTGCTGATAGAGTGTAACTACTCAGTGGATGACCTCAGGAGAGCCATAGAAGAGCACCGTACTGATGAGAGCCAGGTGTACAGGCTTGCAAAGTCACACTTGGAGCTTGCTTCTACAATATCTTTTCTTAGCCGTAATGACCTGGGTAAGGTGGCTGAGGTGGTGCTGATCCATCTGTCTGGAAACAATGCCGATGCCGAAAGGTTTGTGCATGAGATTCAGGCAATCACAGGAAAACCTACCTTTGCCGCATACCCAGGTTTGACACTGGAACTTATAAAGCTGTGAGATTATGATTAACGGATTCACCAATGAAACAAAACCGCTATCGGAGTATGAGCGTGATACGCTTACCCCCATTGTTGTACGTGGACTGTCTATGAAGATCGGCAAAGAGCGTGCGATAAAGAATAGTGAAATCTGTGCTAAAATGCGTATGGCTGGCTATAAGATCGACAATGCCAGGCTTCGTAAAGTGATTAACCACATCAGAGTAAATGCCCTCCTGCCTGGAGTGATAGCAACCTCAGAGGGTTACTATATAGCCACTACAAAAACGGAAATGGCAGAATACATAGCATCCCTGGAGAGCCGTGAGAGTGCGATCCATGAGGTAAGCGTGGCTCTGAGAAAGCAGATGGCTCTCTATGAGTAGCAAGGTTATTGTGGAAAAGGTGAATGGCCTGTTTAACCTGAATAAGCTCTATGTGTGGTTCGTACAGGCTCTGGATGGAATTTACCTGGTAGAGGTGAAGAAAGTCCGTAAGCCCAGATCAAACGATCAGAACGGCTGGCTATGGGGCTGTATCTATCCTCTTTTACTGGATGCAATGATTGATGCTGGCTGGGAGTTCACCAACGTTGAACAGTTGCATGAGTTCTTCAAGGCTCAGATGACTGCAGATGAGGTAGTGAACAGAGAGACAGGTGAGATCGTTAAGTTTCCATCATCAACATCCAGTATGAGCACCGTTGAGTTCAGTGCCTACTGTGAGAAGCTGAGGGAATATGCCAGGGAATACCTGAATGTGGAGATACCTGATCCTGATAAGTATTGGAGGCTGAGAGAAGATGAAGATCATAGCTAACAGCATGGTATCAGAGCTGATACGGCTGATACCTGTAATCATTGAAAGCGTGCCTCCAGGCCAGAGCCTGAGAGTACAGAACGCTATCCGTATCGTTAGAAAGATAACTAAGAAGTTGAACAATCTAAAAGAATTAGAGAAATGAGCAAACAAATTATTGTAACTATTTTGGCAGGCAATTCAAAGAGATCTGGGCTGAGTACCTTGCATTCAATTTCAAAGTAGGAAACCTATTGTGTAACAATAAAAAGTAAGTAACATGAAAGAAATGAAGAAAGTGCCTGAGATCATGCTTCCAGATGATCCCAGAGAGAAAAGAGAGCAGATCATGCGTGACAGCTGTGATCAAATCGTTGAAAAGTTCTATACCCGCAAATTCAGCACAGAGGAAAAGCAGCTAAAAAACGCTGAGTACTGTGAGGTTGGCATGAAAAAGAGTGCCTTGGAAAAGGAACTGAGAGAGGTTTCAGCTGATCTCAAAGGGAAGATCAAGCCTCTCAAAGAGAGACAGGATGCAATCCTGGATGAGATCAAGCAGGGCGGTGAGCAAGTCCAAGGTGACACGTTCAAGTTCGTGTTTGATGAGATCGGTAAGGTTGGTTTCTATGACACAAACGGCTACCTGGTGGAAGAGCGTGATATGACACCTGAGGAAAGACAGCGTACATTGTTCCAGACCATCCGTAAGAATGGAACTGAGGGCTAAATAACATTATTCATTAACATTTAAATATGTAAGATTATGGAAGAGAATTTTGAAAAGACAGTATGCGTGAACATTGAGAACTACACAGGCGAAAAACCAGTAGAGGTGATCATCAGAAAGGGAGAGGCTGCAAAGGCCGCTAACCCACTGCCTACTAAGGAGCCGATCAAAACAAAGCTGGATGGTACTATCTCCACACCGTTTGACTGGCTGGAAAAGCGTGTTGATACCATTGATCAGAAACGTGCCAATATCCAGGTAGATCGTGAGGACATGAAGATCACCCTCACAGTCAATGAGGATGATGAGTACCTGAAAGGCTCTATCACTGGTAAGGTGGAGTTCACTGAGATCTTCAAGAAAACGAAGATCAACAATCCTACTGAGGGCTGGGTTCCTGATCGCCTGGGTCAGTTCCTGAGACTTAACCGTGGTATTGCCAACGTGGATCGTAACGATTGGTCTAAGCTGGTTTCAGCTCTTAAATCGTTCAAGGCTACCGTACAGAGCAACATTGAAAAAACACGTGATTCATCTGGTAGCCGCTCAGACGTATTCCAAATGACAGTGCAGAGCGAGCTGCCTAAGTCTTTCCAGGTGAACATCCCTATCTTCCGTGGCACTCCTAAGACAGTGATCGAGGTGGAGTTTGACCATTACGTGGTGGATGGTGACTGTGTTCTACAGCTGGTATCTCCTGGTGCTAACGAGGCCGTGGAAAGCTACCGTGATAAGTGCATTGACGATGTGTTGGATCAGATCCGTGCTATTGCTCCAGACATTGCGATCATGGAGATCTAACCCTATTCCTTAACCGCTGGTGGGTGGGAATTGAAAAACCCATCCACCAGCATTAAAAAGCATATAATATGGCTAAGAACAAGACACAGATGATGCCTTTCGATACATCGGACTGGCTAAGATGCCCAGAGCTGAAAGTGCTGCCTCCTGACATCAGAGGGCTGTGGATGGATATGCTGTGCTATATGTGGGAAAGCGTGGAGCGTGGTGTGATGGTAAAGCCTACAGGTGACATATATACCCAGGATGAGATAGTCAGGATGCTGGGAAAGGATGCCTCAGGATCTGATACCTGGCTTGATCGGCTAATCATTGGTGGTGTGTGTGGTGTACGTGAAGATGGAGCCATCTATAGCAGACGTATGGTAAGGAGTGTTGAGATAAGCCAGAAAAGGCGTGAGGCGGGCTTGAAGGGTGGCAGTGCTACAAAGTCTAAGGTGTTTTCTCAGAAGCCTACAGAGCCAAAAGTAAAGGCTCCTGTGCAAGCTGAGCTACCTCTGGTTGATACTTTGCCTGAGACACCACCACCGCTGACACAGGAACAGATGGAAAAGGCTGCAAAGGCTAAGAAATACAAATATGCCGAATGTGTAACCATGACCAGGGATGAGTACGCTAAGCTCTGTGAGAAATATGGAGAGGATTCGGCAAAGCGTATGATTGAGATCCTGGATAACTATAAGGGTTCCAAAGGCAAAAAGTATAAGAGTGATTACAAGGCAATCCTTAACTGGGTTGTGGATAGGTATAACGAGGAAATAATGAAGCAACAAACTCCAAAACAGCCTCCAAAAACAGTAGCACCAGTAATTGAGAATGTACCAGAAAAGAAGAGAGGGATTCCATTGGAGGAATACCTGAAAGAAACTGATAATAGCAATTTAAAAAGATTTTCAGATAAATAAAATGGAACTAATTACGGATTGGAACATATTACGTGACCAGGCACATGAAATGGCAAAGCGTCACGGTTTCTGGGATGATAACCCCAGTGATGATCACTTTCTCTGTCTTATTGTCTCTGAGCTTATGGAGGCTGTTGAGGCAGACAGAAATGAAAGGTATGGGAACCTACAGGCAATGGTGGCCGTTGTGAACGTACAGGAATCGTCTGAAATAGGGATCACAGACCAATGGCTGGGTATATGGTATAAGATGTATTTTGAGGAAAGGGTAAAGGACAGTGTGGGTGATGAGTTGGCAGATGCCCTTATAAGGATCATGGATCTGGCTGGCAGACACCATATAGACCTCACAGGTATAATCGACACACAAGACATAGTAAAAAAAGAGAAGAGTTTCACAGAGAATATCTACAGCATTGTGAGAGACGTTGTAAACAACAGGTATAGCCTGGACGAGCAACTGAATTACGCAAAGCTGGAGATCTGTAGGCTGGCTGAGATCCTGGGTATAGACATTATTACACACATCAATTTGAAGATGATGTATAACAGAATAAGAATCAAGTTACACGGTAAAAAGTATTGAGTTATGGCACAGAAAGAAAAGAAGCGTAAGGTGATAATCACCTTTTCAAAGGCTTTCCCTCCAGGCCATTCAAAGGTAGGACAGCTGACAGGTTTTGAGGGTAAGCTGAGAGCTGGCACGAAGATCCACACTATCAGGGCTGATGAAAAAGGTTGGTGGGATAAGTGCGCTGATGCAATCAACTCTGGCAGAAAGTATCTGAGCATGAGGGAGTGGACTGGCAGACCGTACAACTCAGAGCAGAGGATCCTGGGAGAGGTTGATAAGATCGGTTTGCAATCTATCACAATGACATACTCCGGTGAGGATGAGCTGCCAAAGGCATGGGTTGATGGTAAGGAGGTTTCCGTGAAGCTCCTGGCTCAGAATGATGGATTGAGCGTTGAGGATTTCGTGGAATGGTTCTTTTCCACACCACTCTATAAGGGAAACGTATTTGAGGGTAAGATCATTCACTTAACAGATTTTAGGTACTGAGGCTATGGCAGACGAATTGACTAACAGGGAGTATGCCGCATTGTGGTTTGAAGATGTGGCAGAGAAAACAGAACGGCTTACAAGCGGTAATGTTTCCCATCAGGGCAATACGATCCGTGGGCTTGCAAGAAATAGTGCTGAGTTCCTGGAGAAATGGGGTGATAAAGATGATGATCTCCAGGCTAAGTGTATCGGTTGGTTTAATGACATTTCAGACCTGTGCATGAGGCTTACAAGCGGGAACGTGTCACACATGGGAGCCACCATCAGGGGAAAGGCCATCAGATGTGCTGAGTATGTGAGAAAACATATAAACGATAAATAGATATTCTATGGAAACAAATGCTACAAAGAGAACGGATCTTTTCTGGATAGATCCGAGAAACATTGACATCCAGGAGGGTTTCAATGTGCGTAGGGAGTTTGACCTGGATGAGCTGAAAGAACAGATCAAGGCTCAGGGCGTGCTCAATCCAATAACGGTGATTCCCTATAAGGTTGATGGTAAGGAGCGTTACAAGCTGGTTGACGGTGAGAGACGCTACAGAGCCACCATCCTGGCTATCAGTGAGGGTGCTGATATTCCCTACATCAAGGCTCTGAAAGCTCCAAGGGATGCAAAGCCTGAGGATCTGTACATTGAGCAGATGATGAGAAACGAGGGTAAGAAGTTCACAGAGTATGAATGTGCTATCATGTTCCAGCGTTTCAAGGATGAGTTTGGCTACAGCCAGGTACAGATAGCTGAGAAGTTCAAGAAAAGCCCAGCTTTCATAAGCAAGTGTCTTTCCCTGCTGGATCTGCCATCAGAGCTACAGGAAAAGATCGTATCAGGCCAGCTTTCGGTTAAGGCTGCAAGGGAGATCGCTGGAAGCTATGGCACAGAACAGGAACAGGTGAAAGCCGCCAGATCAGCCGTGAAGTCAGCACAGAGTGAGGGTAGATCTGTAGCCACCAATAAGGAGGTGCTGAATGCCCTGAAAACGTCTAAGGAGGCTAAGGCTATAGCTGAGGCTCTGCGTACCCTCTGGGCTTACATGGATGGTGATACGGTTATCGACATTGATTTGATGGCTAAGCTCCTGGATAAGCATGAGAGTGTTATCAAGGCTACCAGGGAGTATAAGGCAAATAAACCTGGTAAACAATGAAGATCCTGAGATACCTACATGATTCGACACCGTGCCCATACGGTGCTGGTGTGATGATCCTCAGTAAGGACTGTAGGGCTTGTAGGTACTATGACGGTGAATGTGTAACCCAGCATATAAGGTGTAAGTATGAAGAAAATAACCCACAAAAATAATTGTATATGATTTTATTAGTATTGTTTTCGATGATCCCACTGGCTATCTATACGGCTGTGATGATCAAAACGGCTGGCAGCGTGCCGCAAACACTGTCTCAGAGTGTGTTTTATCTGCCAAAGGATGAAAGATGGATATGGACTGTTGTGATCTATCTGTGTGTGTTCCTGGTAGCTCCAGTAGCCTATCAGCTTTCAACAGAGGAAACCAGGTTTGTGATCCACATTGCGCTGTGTTCCCTGGCTTTTGTCGGTGCTGCACCACTGGTGAATGACAAACAGGATCTGGCTTTCAAAGTTCATTGTGTGGCAGCTGTAATGTGTGCAACAGCATCCCAGGTGTGGATCCTGCTTAACATTTGGCCGCTTCTGCTGCTTTGGATCCCCTGGCTGGCTGTACGTGTTCTTAAAAAGGAATGGAAATCAGCTGGATTCTGGGCTGAAATGGTGTGTTTTGCATCTGTTTATATTGCGTGTATATATCTGATAATCAGTAACTTGGATTAAAAATAATATGGGAAAAGCGAAAAAGTTAGCCATGCGTGAAGATGCACGACAGGCACAGAAGAAAGCCCTGGAAAAGGCTGGTGTGAAACTAAAAGATAACCTGGTATTTCCTGAGTACTGGGCAAAGCGTAAGCACTTGCTTAATGCTGGCTTGCTCAAAGAACTACAGGAAACTGCTGACAGGGAGCCAGTGGTTACGGATGAGTTTGGATCATACAAGCCTGGTACGTTCCTATTCAAGGCTTGTATTGTGACGGTAACAGTTGAGGATGGCCTGTGGATGATCCATATATTCAGCCAGGCAATGCCGATCACTCTGCCGATCATTCAGGAGGTGAGGGATAGGTACATACCAGATTACTGTATGATGGTACAGTTCTACCCATCGAGGGCTGAGAGGGGTACGCTTATGGGGATCCAGCTGTGTGAAATGCCAGGATCTATCCAAGAGGATAAGACAGGTGATGACGTTGAAGAGGCTCAGGAGGTTTCATAATGATCTATATAGGCATTGATCCTGGTGTGAAAACTGGTGTGGCTGTCTGGGATAACAGGCAGCGCACCTTTCTCCAGATAGAGACGGTGAAGATACACCGTGCTATGGAGATCGTAAGGCTGTATAAGCACAAAGCCGCTGATGTTGGCACAAAGCTCATAGTAAGGGTTGAGGATGCCAGACAGCGAAAGTGGTTTGAAAGAAAGTACGATAAGAAAGGCGAAGAGGAAAACGTGCTACAGGGTGCTGGATCCATCAAGAGGGATTCAAAGATCTGGGATGATTACCTGTCTGATATGGGAGTAGAGTACCAGATGGTTGCTCCTAAGGGAGGCATGACCAAATACACCAAGGAACGTTTCCAGGCTCTCACTGGTTGGAAAAAGCCCACAAACGAGCACAACAGGGATGCTGCTATGCTTGTTTTTGGCTTCTGATCAAAAAAAAACTTAAAATGTGTTTGATGAACACAGAATTTTATTATCTTTGCAAGCGAATATTCACTAAGTAAATGAGTTATGGCTATAGCATTATCTATCATTGCTCTCATTGGTGTGTTTGTAGTCACCTGGTTTCTGGGTGGCTTTGAGCTTATGGGATCGTTCATACTGAATACTTGTTTCCCTACTACATATCCGACAAAGGGGGATAAGGTGTGTGTATTCATAAACGGTCAGTACAACAGAACGGCAACAGTAACCGCTTGCTGTACTGACTATATGGTTCTATATGATGCCGTAAGATGCCCCATTGACAATAGAGGCCGCTTCTATGCCATTGGTGAGGATGCAAACGGCAATATCCTGGTGTATGTGGATGACTTGAAGCACTGGAGGCTTGTTAAGCGTGCTGAATGGATCCGTAAGATCTTCAACGCTCCAGAAGAGTATGCTACAATGACACCGTTTGATGATGGCCGTACCAGGGAAGAGATATTCCCAGGCGTTAAGGCTGCTGAGAAATTACCTGAGATCAGTGAAGAGGGAATGCCATGAAAGTAGAGAAGCTGAAATATCGTAACCCAAAGGATTTGCACCAGCACCCGCACAATCCACGTAAGATCTCAAAAGAGGATTTTGAGAAGCTTGTGGATAGCATACGCTGTAACGGATTCTGGGAGCACAGACCTGAGGCATTGGAAGAGGTTGACGGTAAGCTACTGATCCTATGTGGAAACAGTAGGAATAAGGCTGCATTAAGGCTGAAACTGGCAAAGGTTCCTACTGTGCTCTACTCTGATCTCACAGATGATGAGAGGCAGGAGATCATTGCCAGGGATAACGTTGAAAATGGTGAATGGGACTACAACGTTTTTTCTGTGGATCCTTTCTGGGATAGTGTTGATTATGATTACCTTGGTGTGCCAGAGCCTGAGGTGGTTAATGATCCTGATGATGAAGAGGATGAAAAGCCCAAGAAAGGTACGAAAACCAAGCCAAAGGATGATGACAGCCAGGATGATCCTGAGAATGATGAGGATGAGGAAAAGGAGGCTTTCTACAGATCCATGTTTAAGGATGTGCTCTATCCATCAAACAATAAATTCGACATTCCGACATTGCGCCTGGATATGCAAGCGGGGCAACTGGAACTGCCTTTCACACCCTGGGGTGCTAACAGCCGCCTGAGAAAGGATGTGGCAACGTATCATTTCTATGTTGATGACTACAGGTTTGAACAGCTCTTCAAGAATCCAATCAATCTGCTGATGAGCGGTGTTAAGGCCATTGTTGAGCCAAACTGTAGCTGCCATGACCAGACACCTGTAGCCTGGGGTATTCAGCTGATCTACAAGAAACGCTGGCTTTCACGTTACCTACAGGAGTGTGGTGTTAAGGTGTATGCGGATCTGAATGTGTCCCACAAGTTCATTGAGTATAACAAGATGGGCATTCCAAAGGGCTACAACGCTTTCTTCACCAGGGGGCTTGATGGCTGGATGGAGAGTTTGAAACTGGATCTCCAGGTGGCTCAGGAGATAAGCGGGCTGGAAAAGCCTAACCTGATCGTATATGGAGGTGGTGATGAGATCCAAGCTTTCTGCCAGGAGCATAACCTGTTGTATGTGACCGATTTTATAAACGCAAAGAAGAAATAGGCGAAAGCCACAATATAGTAACTAATAAAACGTTAAGATTATGGGCAGAAACTCTGGAGGTTCAAACAGCTATGCAAAGGCAACAGGAGGCAACTCTGTAGCTGTTACGTCAACAGGAAAGCGTCTTACCAAGAAACAGGTACAGACGATGCAGAAAACCGCTGTATCAACCAGCGGAATGAAGCACAGGGATATGGAGAAACAGATCAACCGTGCTATTTCCAGGTATGAGAAAGTGATGGGAGTTAGGGAAAGGAGTATCAAGCTGGCAGATATTTCAGGTGCATACGGTGTCACGTATTTCAATGCCAACGGATCCCAGGGTATTTTCCTTTCACGTAAGTACTTTGACCAGTCAAAGAAAAACTTTGAGGCTCAGTATAAGAAGAGCAACTATGACAACGGATTCAAGAACATAACGAACAGGGCTGCACAGCACACGGTGACACATGAGCTGGCACATGCTACCTGGACGAGTTCGTACAGTTCCACTAAGCACAGGGCTGCTGGTAAGGAGATCACCAAGCTCTACCATCAGTGGAGCAAGGATAAGAAAAAGAAAGGCTATGGCCGCTATGGTAAGACCAATGTTGATGAGTTCTGGGCTGAGGTGATCACCAAGGGTATTCACGGACGCTCTGACAAATACACCAGGAAAGCCATAAGTATTGCTAAGAAATACAAGCTGTAACAACGGATATTCATTCAATAAATAACATAGTTCAACAAAAAAGGTACAAAAGTATGGATTCACAGAAAAACGAAAACAATGAGAAGATCACGCTCACAGATCTGGAGCTGGAAGTGCTGAAAAAGGACATAGCAGGAGAGTTTTTCCCTCCTGAGGCTACAGAAGAAGAGCGCAAGGCAATGGTATCTGTTATCGACAAAGCAGATGCGTATTGTGAAAAGCTTGATGCCTATGAAGAGATAGGCGATAGCTTGATGGTATGGTTCCTTAATCAGTATGAGGCTCAACAGGCCGCTGGCTGACTATTAACCAGGTAAAGGGGGATCAGAGCGCACACAAGCCTCTGATTTCTTTTGATCCTGACGATGTGTTTAACAAACACAGCAAACAGCGAATAAACAACGGATATGGGTAGTACAAAGGACACAAGGTTTAAGAAGGGGAATAATATCGGCAATCGGTTTACCTCTGAGAATCAGCCTAAGAACAAAGGCCGAAAGCCCAAGGTGTACAAATACCTCAAGAAAGTGGTTGGTGATGCTGTTGGCCATGAGTTGGAAGAGCAGGATTTCAAAGACATTATGCAAGCCCTAATTGAGCTGCCACCGTCAAAGCTACAGGCTCTGGTAAGGAGCACTGAGATTGATCCAAAGACTGGTAGGCCAAAGCCAAACCCTGAGACCCCAGCCTGGATCCAGATTCTGGTTAGCAACATCAACGCCTGTATGAAATATGGTAGGCTGGATGCCCTGGAGTATGTCCTGGAGCGTTCATTTGGCCAACCTAAGCAGACCATTGAGGGTACGATAGAGAATCAGGTGACTAAGAAGCCTGAGGATCTGTCTATGCTGTCAACTGAGGAACTACTACAGTACAACGCCATCCTTGAAAAGATCGAAAAGGGGAAAGGAGGGTAGCCTATGGCACGTTTCAAGGCTGTCACCATCCCCATGTCCCTTGCAGTCAAGTGTGAACTGTTCAAGAGGGGCTGCTTTGATTTCATCACCTGTGCTGATGGTAAGGAGCATGAGAAGCAGAAAGAAGCTCTGAAAATCCTAACGGATGATGAGCACGCTGAATTTCTGTATGGAGGTGCTGCTGGTGGTGCTAAGTCCTGGACTGGATGCGCCTGGCTGCTGTTTATGAGCCTCTGTTTCCCAGGTACTAAGTGGTTTATTGGACGTGCTGAGCTGAAAAGAATCACACAGAGTACCTACATCACCTACAAAAAGGTGTGTACCAGGTATGGCGTACCTGATACGATCTGGAGCTATAATGCGAACCTCAATTATATTGAGTTCTACAATGGCTCACGTATTGACTTTCTGGATCTGAAATACAATCCCTCTGATCCGCTTTATGAGCGATATGGATCTATAGAGTTCACTGGTGGCTGGATAGAAGAGGGCGGTGAGGTGAATTTTGGAGCTTACGACACACTCAAAACCCGTGTGGGACGCTGCCTAAATCAGGAGTATGGACTGAAACGAAAGCTGTTTATCTCCTGTAACCCGAAAAAGAACTGGATGTATGATGAGTTCTATAAGCCCTGGACTATAGGCACGCTGAAAGACTACCAAGCCTATCTGCCATGTCTGGTACAGGAAAATCCGTTCATTGATCCTGACTACATAGATGGATTGAGAACTACATCCGATAAGGTGAAGTTTGAACGTCTCTTTAAGGGTAACTGGGAGTATGATGACAATCCGCTGGCACTCTGTAGCCATGATGCGATCTGTGCGATCTTTGGCAATATCCTGGCACTCAGGAACGGTAAGCACTACCTGACAGCCGATATAGCCCGCTTTGGAGCCGACTATGCCAGGATCGGTGTGTGGGATGGATGGTTACTCATTGATTACAAGTGTTTCCCTGTCTCAAAGACAACGGACATCCAGGCTTACATTATCAGATGCCAGAAGAAATACAGGATCCCCAAATACCGTGCAATAGCGGATGAGGACGGTGTAGGCGGTGGCGTGGTTGATAACTGTGACATCGAGGGCTTTGTGAATAACTCTGTTCCTTTCGCTGGTGAGAACTACCAGAACCTACAGGCACAATGCGGTTACAAGCTGGCAGAGCACATCAATAATAACGAGGTGGGAGTGCTGGCAGACCTGGTAAGCCAGGCAGAGCGTGAAGAGATCACCAACGAACTGGAACAGCTACAGACCTGGAAGCCTGACAATGACGGTAAGCTGATGCTAAAGCCAAAGGCAGAGATCAAGCTGGATATAGGCCGATCACCAGACTGGAGGGATATGTTCCTGATGAGATCCTGGTTTGACTACAATGAGTACGATATACCAGATGATATAGAACGTAGGTTAGGAATAACAGCTTAAATATAAACAGATATGGGGTTATTTGACACTATCAAGAACGAGGTGAAAGCTGCTATAGGCTATCAGCAGAGTTTCACTGAGCTGCTGGAGGCAAAGGATGTTTCCAGGGCTGTGAGTATGATGAAGGATTGCTCAATCCAGGCTGCACAGAATCTGTTGGAATATAACATTTCAACGCATAAGATCATGGAAAGGCAGGATAGGGCTGTGTATGACAAAAAGGGAAACTTTCTCAGATGGAGCAAGCGATGGAAGATCCCCATCCCTTATCCTGTTTTCATCAATGAGATAGCCCTGGTTTTCCTCTATGGCAGACCTGTGAAGTGGACGCAACTTTCAGAGGGTACAGATGATGCTTTCCAGAACTATACCCAGCTGAATGAGAAAGTGCGTTTCAATGCCATTGTGCGTGAAGCAAAGCGTGTGGCTGGTGCTGAGGGTATTTCTGCCATCCTGTACCATGTGTACCGTGACAGTAAGACTGGTGAGCCTAAGCTGCTGCTGAATGTGCTGAGCAAGAAAAACAATGATGACATCTACCTGATAAAGGATCAGTATAAGCGTCTGACAGCCTTTGCCTGGGGCTATTATCTGACTGAGGCAGGAAACAACACAGTACACCACCTGGATATTTACACCGATGATACCATCTACAGGTGCAAGCGTGCAAGTATAGGATGGGAGGTGCTGGTACTGCCTAACCCGATTGGTAAGATCCCAGCCCTGATCTTTGAGCAGGAGGTAGAGCATGATGGTACACAGCCGATGATCGAGCGCACAGAGGCACTGACATCAACCGATGCTGACGTGAATGATCGCTTCGCAAATCCAGCTATGGTTGCAACGGCTGAGATCCTTAACTCACTGCCAAAGGCTGAGGAAGAGGCTAAGCTGTACATCCTGAAAAACGGTGGTAAGGTTGAGTATCTTACCTGGGATCAGGCAAGCCAGAGCAAGCAGAATGAGTATGAGCGTCTGGATAAGCACATCCTGAGCAAGTCTTTCACTCCGAATATCGACTTTGACAACATGAAGAATCTTGGCAATCTCTCTGCTAAGGCGATCCGCAAGGTGATGCTGCTGGCTGTCATCAAGGCAGAGAAGCGCAAAGAGACCCATGACGGTTATATGAGCCGACATTCCAACCTTATGCGTGCGATCCTGGGCAATGTGTTGGACTACACCCACAAGTCACAGTATGATGCCCTACAGATAGGCCATGAGTTCCAGGAGCCATTTGGTGATGATGTATCTGAGACCCTGAATGACATCCTGAGACAGTACGGTGCTGGTGGCATGAGTACACAGACTATGCTTGAATTGTCGTACCTGATTAAGGATGCTAAGAAAGAATATGAGCTGATCAAGGCAGAACAGCTTGAAAAGTTGGAGCAACAGATGAAACAACAGCAGGAGCTTAACAAGCTGGATATATTCGGACAGGGAGAGTAAGGAGGTTGCTATGCCAAAGATCAAGAAACTTGAAGAATCAAAGGGGCTTTACTATTTTATGTGCCCTGCTTGCAAGAAACCGCATGAGATAGGGACTGATCCAGCTGATCAGTTCCCTGTCTGGCAGTTCAATAAGGATCTGGAGAGACCTACGATCAGACCTTCTGTAGCCGTTGAAAGCACCTGGAGGGGTGAGCGTACCTATTGCCACTCATTTGTGACAGACGGTAAGATCCAGTTCCTGGATGACTGTACCCATGAGTGCAAGGGAATGACATTAGAATTACCAGATATAACTAAAGAATATGAGCTATGAAAGTGAAGAAAGTAAAATGGACTGAGTTCAACAATGCTGCCTATATGGTTGCATCAGAGAATGACAAGACCGTTGATCCAAGGGATTACGAAAAGACCTATGAGGGTGAGGTGATAGACACGTACAAACCGATATTCGGATCACCCAGGTTTGTGGTTGTGCTGCCTGATGGTAGGATCCGTGAGGTGAAGATGACAGAGTGTAGGGCTACCCAGTTTGAGGGAAAGAAACAGTAGCCTTGCAGCCTTTTAACCTGGTGAACGATGGGAAAGGGAAAGTATCTCAGTGGCAAACAGCTCCAGCAAGCTCTCTTTAAGCGTACAGAGGGCTATGCTGCCAATGTCCGTGCCATCTACAACGATTCACTGGGTAAAATCATTGATATAGTGAAAGGCACTGAGCTGGAAGATGGAGTGCCTTTCTCCTTTTCTGAGTACGGATATACCGATGAGGTACAGCCGATCCTCAGGAATATGTACAGCCGTGTTTACCAGGCCATCCGTACAGGAGTGGAAAAGGAGTGGCTTTTTGCCTCAGAGAATAACGATGAGCTTGTAAAGTCTGTGTTTGGTGATAGTTCCATTGAGGATAACCACTTTGCAAAGTACTTTCTGAGAAACAGGGAGGCTATGGATGCTTTCTTTGCCAGGAAAACCCAGGGGCTTGATCTCTCTCAAAAGGTATGGAAGTACACCAGTCAGTATAAGGGTGAGCTGGAGGGCACGCTGGATCTGGCTATAGGTGAGGGCACACCAGCAAACCAGCTTGCATCAAAGATCCAGCAATACCTACAGGATCCTGACAGGTGGTACAGGCGTTTCCGTATCAAGGTTGGTGAAGATGAGAATGGAAACCAGATCTATGGCCGTATATGGAAGCGTAGGATCTTCGACAAAGAGGATGGTGTTTACAAGTGGATCAACGATGATCCTAAGCACTACCATCCAGGCCAGGGTGTCTATAGATCCAGCTACAGGAACGCCCAGAGGCTGGCACGTTCTGAGACCAATATTGCCTACAGGTCAGCAGACTATGAGAGGTGGGCACAGCTTGACTTTGTGGTTGGTGTTGAGATCAAGCTATCAAACAACCATCCAGAGCCAGACATCTGTGATCAGCTGAAAGGTATCTATCCAAAGGATTTCAAGTGGACTGGCTGGCATCCTAACTGTAGATGCTACATGGTTCCAGTGCTGGCAACGGATGATGATCTGGATGAAATGCTTGATAAGATCATGGATGGTGAAGAGCCAGGAAACCTTTCTGTTGATCCATCCAATGAGGTTACAGAGGCTCCTGAGACGTTCAAGAAATGGCTTGAAGATCCTAAGACACAGGAGCGCATGGAGAAAGCTGAGGAAAAGGGTACGCTGCCTTATTTCATCAGGGATAACAAAGACCTGGTGAATAACATCCTGAAACCTCCTACACCTGAGGAATTGCACCACCAGGCTCTGGTTAAGCAATATGGAGAAAAGGCCGTACAGGATCTGTATGATGCTTTTGAGGCTTTCAAGGCTAAGATCTCAGGCGGTGATCTGGCTTTCCAGGTAAAGAAGCTCAAATTTGAGGCTCAATGGGTAGCCGATAAGAATAAGTTTGCCACATCCCAGGAAATGGCAAAGATGCTACAGGATGAGCTGGCAAAGGTTGAGAAGAAACTGGAGATCCAGACAGCTACAAACGAGGCTCAGAGCGTCCTGGCATTTACAAGTAAGAGCAAGCCGCTGAAAGATCTACAGGCACAGTTAAAGGAGGCTATTGCACTTGGTGAGGATCCTGGAGTGATCAGGGATCTTACGGCAAAGGCTGCAACGAAGATCCAGGAGCTGGAGAAAGCCAGGCTAAAGAAGCTGATAGCGCAAGGCGGTGATGGATCCACTATAGATCTTTTTGCCACTGATGCTGAGAAACTGGAGGTAGCAAGGCTACAGGCCGCTTATGATGATCTCCTGGCTAAGCACAGATCACAATGGCACTATTCTGTAGATTCAGCATACCAGACGCTGGCAGAGTATAAAAAGGAGCTGGCTAAGAAATACCATTCTCATCAGGGAAAGATCCTGAAACTGAATGGTGAGACTGAGGAAAGCGCAAGGAAAGCCCTTAAAGAGTACCTGGAGGCAACGCCTAACACGTCTGCCATGACTGAGGTAGGTGGTAAATGGCACTTGAAAAGCTCTGAGCGATATGCTATGGAGCAATTTAGCAAAGAGTATGGGATCCCTGTGGAAGAGCTGGGACTGATCAACAGGTATTCATACGGATCAAAGTGGATAAACCGCTACAGTTATGGTGTAATTGATAGCTATCATGGTATTGTGGAAGATTACGGTGGTCTGTGTCCTAAGTTCATACAGGCTTGTAATGCCGCCTTGGAAAAGATGCCCAGATACCAGGGTACTGTTTTCTCTGGTGTAAGCTTTGACAGCGCAACACTCGCAAAACAGATCCAGGTGTTACAGGAGTGCCTAAAAACAGGACAGCCATACACTAATAAGGCTCTGATGAGTTCCACTACCAGCATAGAAACAACAAAGATCTTTGGTGATAACTTTATGTATGTGATCAAGTCAAAGAATGGAGCCGACATAAAGGCTATATCACACTACAGATCAGAAAATGAAATCGTCTTTCGTGCTGGTGCTAAGTTCAAGGTTACTAAGGTGTACCAGGAAACCACACAGCGTTTCGGCTTTGGAAAAGGCTGGGTAGTTGAAATGGAAGAGATATAGGGATTGTCACACTAAAATAAACGTTTGCCATAATTATATACCCAAAAGCGTGACAAAAAGGGAGGCTCTAAACCTCCCTTATCCCTGTTTCAAATGTCTTTGCCCAGTCAGTCTGATCCCCGAATGGGTTAGGTGATTTACCTGGTAGATACTCCTGTATCATTTCCGCTTTCCATTTCTTGTAAGCGTCTGCCAGTGATACGCTTGTATCTGAGCGATCCAAATAGTTCATGTGGAAGTCTCTCTCATACTCCCATAAAGAAGCCGCCAGAGGCCGTTTCTGATCATTCTGGTAGGGGTTTTCGCTCTCTCCCTTAAACCATCTGTAGTTTGAATAGTCCTCAGTGATCCCTGAGAAAAATCCGTGCTCATTCCAATCCTTTGCCATATCACTCGCTTCTTAGTTCTTTAATAAAACTTAAAATTCCACCAATCTCGTCACCAAAGCTTGCACTATTGATAAATTCTTCCAATTCGTTAAGCACTGCGTTAGCACCTGCTTCATAAGTACATTGCATAGTTATTGCGTGTTTGTCGTTATCACAATGCTCATACACATACTGATGTGCCAACTCTTTAATTGTCTTTGCCATATCACTTGTTATTTATGTATTTATTGAATTTCCTGATCACATCCAACATATCAAAGTGTAAATAGCCAAGTGCAAATGAATAGATCCTGTCAGGAACACCCCAGCGGGCTTCTGCTATTGATCCGACAATAGCACCGATAGTATCACTGTCACCTCCAAAGGAGATAGCACGTCTGATAGCATCCTCAAAGCTATGTGAGTTGCAAATGATCTGGAGGCAAAGAGGTACAGTACCCTGGCACGTCTCATCAAACTTACCAGGTGTAAACTCCTGGTGTATAAAGCCAGGATAATACTGATCCATTGTACTGATAAAATCCTGGAGATCCACAATTTTAGATGTGGCAAAAGGCTCAATTTTGCCTTGAATACGGATTTCACTTTGCTCACAGTTCCTGAAATACCAGATAGCATGAGCAACAGCAACAGCTCCCAGGATCCCCTCAGGATGGTTGTGGCTCACTGCTGCAGTCTTTTCTGCCTCTTCTTTTACATCTGTCGGGTTATCGTATGCCCAGGCTACAGGGCTAACCCTCATGGCAGCACCATTACCGAAGCTGTTGTAAGGCTGAGGATTCTCAGATCTGAGCCATTGGGCAAAGCTGACACCATAGCCTCCCATCGGATGGGGGAACTGCCTACACCACTCCAGGATCTTTTCCTGATAGCTCTTACCGCTCACTATAGCATCCATGATAGCGACCGTGCAGATCGTATCATCAGTGAAACTACACTCATCAGAGAACATCTTGAAATTGTAGTTCCTGGTATTGTTAAACTCAAAACGTGATCCGATCACGTCACCTACTATTGCTCCTAACATCTTTTCTGTTGTTTGGTTATTACTCTCGATCTCCTTATAGTGGCTTTCCTGGTTCTATACTCATCCTTGCCAGACAGGCACTGCCAGAGCCATTCCTTACCAGCTCCTACCACGTCTCTGGGTAGCTCCTGGTAGATAGCAGCTATAGAGCCGAAATACCAGTTCTTTTTGCCCTGGTAAGGCTCATTCAGCTCAACGTGTATAACATTATTCTGTTTCATTTCCTACCTCCTTTCTTTGATTCATACTCTCTAATTGCCTCGATACCTTTCTGACAGACGTAGTAGTTGAAGCCCATACGCCTGAGGAACCCCATCTTAACAAGCTTACCAAGGTAAGCACCGCCACACCTCCAGGCTTTCTTTCCAGAACAGGCTCCATAGTCACCCTGGTTGCTCATGGAGGTGAAAAGGTACTCCTTATCAAGATCCTTTCCCCAGAACTCCAGGGCAAACTCATAGGCTCTGATCGTACCATGCTTTTCAAGCTTCTTGGAGACGATCTTTAATGCCTTGTATTGCTTATCATTTATCATATAACTGTGTTTATTGAACGCAAAATTACTAAATTATTTCAGAAATACCAAAGGTTTTGCAAGAAAAATGCAAAATTTACCTGGTTTATGCCTCAGTGGTAGTGTTTTCTTACGCAAAAGCTCCTGATCCTGTGCCAGAAAGGTTGCTTGATCTTTGCCTTACAGGGCTTACCCTCTTTGTGGCGAGTGTGCCAGGATTCCCGATTGTATTGCCTGAGATCCAGGTGTGGGTTATCACAAACACGGACATCATAGTATCTCAATCTCTCTAATTGAGCCTCCAGCTCCTCCAGACTGAAAGGCTCCTCCAGCTCAACAATGTAGCCCACTGTCACCTCATCCTCACTTGATTCAGCAAAGAAATCCTCCAGAGCCTTAGTGATCTTTTCTACAGGCACTTTGCTCTCAGTGGCTATGATCTCAGCAAAGAGCTGGATCTTATCCCTGTGTACTTTCTTGTATTGCCTTGCAAGCATAGTTACACCTCCTTTCTCTCAAACAGTTCACAAGCCTTGCAAAGCCTGGGCTTAGCATAGTAGATCACCTGATCCTTAAACTTTGGGTGTAGGATCTTCTTACGTTTCTTGAAACACACATAGGATAGATCCCAGGCATTGATGGTAGCCTTACCCTTCCCCCAGTGCTTGCAATCCTTACACCTGGGATCATCAGCACCCTGGATCTTATTCAACTTATCTACAAAGCCTCTCAGAGCTTTCTCGAATTGGTTTAGATCATCTTTACTGGTGAAAGCAGATCCAGGCTCTCCATGCCACTCAACAGACGTTTTTTCTCCATCTGTAAAGTTCAGTGTAACATTAATAATACCTTTCATTGATTAACTCCTTTCTTTGTTAGTTTGTCAATCAATTCACCAAGCTTATCCACTTGAACAGACAGCTTGTTTGCTTTTCTGCCCCACCACCACCTGGTGAATATAGATTTTGTAAGAGACTTGTATTTTGCCTCCATGAATTTGTGTGCCAATTCAACATACTGATTCGCCAATATGTTGTTTGCGAACTTATTTATACTTTCAGCCATTTGAGCTGTTGATTTACCGAAATCGGCAAAAGCCTTTGTAAGCTCATCAGCTGTTTTCTGAGTAATACCTTGGTAGTATTCCTCATCAGCTTTGACAAACTGCCTCTGGTTCCTACAGTACCTGATCACTTGATCACCTTCAAAGACAGGGTTTAACTGTCTTTCAACATACTTTTGGCACTGATTCTTAACAGGACAGTGCTCACCATTACAAAATGTACTCATACCTTTTTCCTCCCAAAAATATCATAATCAGATTCAACGAATATCCTGCTATCAGGAACACAATAGTACTCACCCTTGAAGTTAGCCAGGGCAAAATCGGAAAAGCTCTCTTTCCAGTAGATCTTTAGATCCTTATCAACAGCCTTGCTGGTGACATTCAGAAAGAACTCCTTACCTTTCTTAGGATCATAGTAGTCTTTCTTAACTCCAGACATCAGCCCAATCTTATAGAGATCACAGAACCCAATAGTTTCATTGATCATCCTGAGTGAGCTATCAAAGTCCACAATAGGCTCTATACTGGCAAATGTCTTGAAGCCTCTCTCATGTAAGATCCTCATTGCCTCAATACGCTCCTGGTTTGTGCTGGCTCCAGGCTCCTTATCGTCACATCCTGTAAGGGTGAAACCAAATGACAGGTGTGTTTTCCAGATCTGGTTTCTCCTGAGAAAGTAATCATAAATGAAATCAGCCCGCTTAGTCAGGAACTGTACACGTACACCATGTGAAAGCGCACAGGCGGTAGCAGCCCAATAGGTGCTTTTCACGTCTGGTAGGAACGGATCACTGGAGAAAGTAAAGAACAGGCTGGATGCTTTCAGAGCGTCCAGGTTAGCTACCAGTTCTTTCTCAAAGATCTCCAGGGCTTTCCGCTCATCCTTAAAGCACTTTTTCAGGTGTGGCTTGTTATCCCATACGTGGCTCAGGAAACCACGTTTGCAATAGCAATACTCACAGTCATTACTACACCCAGTGTAGAAGTTGCAAGCCCAGGGCGCATATTCTCCAGCTTTGCCTTTGGGGTTGTAGATGGCTTTGCCATCAAACTCAGGCTTTGCAGCCTTTTTCGTTGTCTTTGTTGTCATATCCATTCCTTTATATTGTTAATATACGTTTGTGGTACATAGTAATTGAACTCACCACGCTCCAGGGCTTCTATTTCAGCCTCCAGAGCCTCGATTTTTTTATTCATGGCCTCCTGATTGAAACCGAACAGATCAGGCACTACAGGCCGTTCCTGGAGCCTTTTGAGCTGTCCTTTCTTTGCTTTCAGGAATGAGGCAGACTTTACAGTGATATACTCTTCACCCTGTAAGAGCGTCTGGGCACAGATAGCCAGCTCAACCTTTCTCCTTGGGTGTCTTACCTTGATCCGTGCTGCCAGGTACTCAAAGTACCATTTCCATTGCTCAACAATCTCCATAGGCAGTTTGTTTCTGTAGTAAACCACCTCATCAACGTGGTATTTGTCGTAAACCATGATCTTAATGCAGATCTGGGGGATCTCTTTTGTCTCTGCCATATCAGAATCTCAATTTAAGTTGTAATTCCTCTGGGTGCTTTCGGTAGTATTCCCTTTTGCACTTGATGTTATATTCTGCCATTTCAAGGCAGCTATCAGAGGGAGAAAACCCAAACAGACAGTGCCACTCTGGAACGTCTGGAGATCCTAACGTCTTTGTGTACTCCCAGTGTGTGCATTTATCACATTTAGATTTCTTAGCCATTCTTTTACAGTTTTATCAATTATTGTACTACTGACTTGCAATGGTTTGATTTCTGGCAGTTTTGTTTTTAGAGGTGTCCCTATCTTTACAGGAGTGGGAATTTCACGGCTCGTTACATCAGCAACCAGGTATGGTATTGGCATAGCATTTATCATCTGAGACAGATCATTAACCAGGAATTTCTCAATCATATTCCTCATCCATTCCTCAGAATGGCTATTCATCCCCTCTACCATCTTACGAAGTATTTCATTGTCTGTGTAGTAGCTCATACTAATATTTTCTACTTAGTAAATCCCAGTTCTTTCTTACCCTCGTTCACTGCCAGGTTAAACCTCGCCCAGAGATCATCACTCTTAAAGATGATGTGCAAAGTGCCTTTCTTGAAACATCTGAATTTGAAGAACTCACTTTCATGTAGGCTATTGTCACCAACACTAACAAATGAAATTGCCTTTTCCAGGCTCATGTGATCGTAATCCTCTGCTGTTGCCTTATATCCAAACTGATAGCTACCTATCTCTTTAAACTTAGCCTGTCCTTTTTCTGAAAGGCTATTAAGTCTTTCATAGGGAATGCCTGAGATAAAGCACATCACCTTATCAATATCTCTGTACTCATCGTAGTGGTTCCAATTTGCCTTATATGTAGCACTCCAGGAGCTGTCAACAAAGCAAGGCAAAATGATCTTTTTATTCACCTTGAATCTGTTGTTTGTTTTCCATCCCTCAGTGTACTCAGTGTTATCCTTATGGAACTTGGTGAACATATCATAAACGTCCACAACGGCCTTTTTGAGGATGTTCTGACTATTGAGACACACGAACTGGATCAGCTTAAATATATTCTCCCTGTTAAGCTCATAGGCTCCCTGAGCCTCGCAGAACTGATCAAACGTCTTTCTTAGGTTGGCTGTCATGTACTTTTCCATTCCAAGGTTGGAAATGATTTCTTTCCATGCTTTTGACTTTGCGGCATTCAGGAAAGCATTGTAGGCAAATTGCATATCATTACCGCTGTCTTTCATAGCGGCCATCTGCTCACCTACCAGCTTGCTCACATCCTCTGTACCCATAAATGCAGTTACATAGAAATCCAGCTTCTTACGTGCCTTGATGAACTCTACAGCCGCCTCCTTTGCCTTATCCCATGCGTGTAGGTAATCTCCCAGCTTATCAACTATAGCGATCTCAGATCCAGAAGAAACGGCCTCTTTGAAATCTGGCACGCCATCAATCTTTGCACCATCACCAAAGTCAATGTGCCATCTTTGATCCTCTACCTCTTTGTGCAATCTTACCATTGCAATATCTACGTTTGTCTGTCTGCTGGCAAACTTGAAACACTTACCCAAGTATTCTACTGATCCATGCTCTTTGATGATCTGAGCCAGGAGCTTTCTCTTCTGGGTATATGGATTGTTGATTGTCTCAGCATTCAGTAGGCAAACGATGTCACCAGTCCACATAATATCCCATGCGTGCAAAAGGTGATCATCACCATTGCTAAACGGTGGATTCATAACTACCAGGTCAAAGGAGTGTGCTGGCTGATAGGAAAGGAAATCATCAGCCAGGATCTTATATCCCTTACCCTGTAGCACCATCACAAGCTCTGGGTTTATCTCACAGGCATACATATTGCTCTTTGGAGCCTTATAGCCGTAGCTGTCAGACAGATAATCCAGGATTGATCCTGTGCCTGCTGACGGTTCCAGGATCTGTAGTTTCTTGATGTCTTTCCTATACGGCATCAGCATCTTACTGATAACGTCTGTAGGTGTAGGGAAATACTCTGTATCGAAAATATTCTGGCTCATATCTTATTTTATACTTATACTCTCTGCTCTATCTGTATTACCGTTTTTCCAATCTATCAAAATGGAATAATCATCAATTTCAATTGAGATCTCTTTTACCTCGCTACCACTAAATTTGACGGTGCTACCGTCCCATAACTTTGCTACCATATCAATATACTCTTTGGTTAGTTAAACAAACATCAAAACTCTTACCTGAAAGCGATGGGCATTGCTTTAATGCAAAGCGTTTTAGTTCCTTCATGTCATAATGTGGTTTTGGCTCACCATCTATGATTTCTATAAAAGGTAGGCCAGGGTATTTGAGTTGGCGAAAGAAAGTGCCATCACTCAACATTACATCTATTAGTTGTGCTTTCTGTGTCATAATCATACCTCCTTAACTTTGTCTGCTAATAACTTTACTGTTGTCATAATCGTCTCATCGAATGAGACAATGCCATTATCAATATTTATAGTTATGTTTTTCTGATCTATGAAATAGCCGTGTTCCCGACAGAATTGTGCAAGCTCATGCCTGAACTTTTGGATCTCTGCCTGTAAGTCTATCTTTTTAGCCATGCTATGCCTCCTTTCCTGGATAGATCTCTCTTACACTCTGGAGCGTGTCAGCATTCACCAGGGCAATACGCTTATAGTAACGCTTGCATCCCTCCTGGAAACCTCCACACCATTTCATATCATTATCATATTGCTTGATGGTATTCTCTACCACCTTATCAAGCTGATCATCCCAGATGGGGAAACCAGCACCGATCCTGATCTGATCCTCAGTGTCATGCTGTAGCACTCTCACTGTAATTTGATTCTTTGCCATATCTGTAGTGTTGCATTGTGGAGGGGCTTTCACCCCTCCTGGTTATAACTATTGTTGATCTCGTTTGGCTGGTAGCCGTTAAGACGTGCCCTGTGGTTTGCCATCTTTGGTGTCTTAGCCTTGAAAAGGAATTTCCTGGTGTCGTGATCATATCCTACCAGGTAGCTTTCTCCAAGCCTTTTCTCTTTGACTATATCACACTGTGCCATAACTATACCCTCCTTATTTAATATTGTCAACGATATATTCTTTATCCTCATCCCAAAGAGGCAGATTCTGTCTGATCTTACGCTTGATCACCTTATCATGCCCTATCAGCTCGATAGCTTTGTTAAGCAGCTCAATGTCACCAAAGCACTGTGCTCTCTCCAGGAGGAAATCAACCAGGACTGATCTTTCCTCTCTCATAGCATCCAGCTTGTCTTTCAGGTTGTCTGCCTGCCTGAAATAGGTGGCTAACAGAGTGCTCTCATGGTGCTTTTTGTAGTCCTTGCAGAACTCATCCTTATCCATGTTACCAGCCTCCAGGTACATTGCCTCTACCTGCTTGTATTGATCCTCTGTAAGTTCAATACCTGTGCGATCAAAAAACTCTTTCTGTGTCATAATCTGAAAATTTAAATTGATGTTGCATTCGGTGTGTTTGTGAAACACAGTGCAAATATATAAAGTATTTCCGAAATAACAAAGTTTTTAGGCTAAAAATTCACCAAGTAAACGTGTTTTTAAGAAGATTTAACCATTTTACCAGGTAAATTTAAGGTGTGTTTAGTGAACACATTCAAAAATAAATTCTTATATTTGCACCGATTTTTATTAATAAATGCAACTGAAATATGAACAAACAACTCTTTGAAAAGGTTAAAAGTCTGTGCAAAGACACTGGACTTTCAGAGAAGTACCTTAAAGCGATAACCGAAAAACTCGGTGGCAGCATTGAGGATGATTCTACTGATGAGACAGCGATTGAAACAACTGCAAATCTGATTGCTGACGTGGCTAAGGAAAGCCAGGGCGAAAGCTCCAGGTGGGTAGATGCTTTCAAGAAAAAGAATCCCAAGCGCAAGGGTTCTGATGACGATGATGACGATCCAGACGATGATGACGATCCAGATGATGATGACGATGATCCAGCACCAAAGAAAGGTGGTAAAAAGGATCCGTACATGAAGATGCTCCAAAAGATGCAGAAGCAGATGGACGCTCAGAGTAAGGAGCTGGAAACCCTGAGAGGCGAAAGGGCTAAGGGTGAGCGTACCGCTAACATCCAGAAGCTGATGGAAACCCACAAAATCCCCTCGTATCTGCGTGATACGCTGGCAAAGTCTATTGCTGAGGGTGATGATCCTGAGGAATCCATCAAGAATTTCAAGCAGGGTTTGATCACCAACGGACTTGAAACTGAGGAACCAGAGGGTAAGAAAGTGGCAAGTGAAAAGCAAGTAGATGAGGCTGCTGATAGCTTGCTGGAGTCAATAACAGTTAAATAAGTAAGAAGATGAAACGTAAGACCGATTCATTCACTGGCCAACGCCCAGTGTTTACAGGCTCTCCCAGTATCGTACCTGGTGGTTTCAATCTGGACGTGGTAAACCAGAATTTCAATGTGGGTGACGTGATCCCCATTGGTACTGTTGCCAAGTTCGATGAGCAGACCAGAACGGTGAAGATCCTGAAAACCGCTGAGGTTATTGCCATTGATGCAGATGACAACACTAAGGTGTCTCTGCGTGTTGCCGAGTTCTTCAAGCCTGTTTTCTGTGTTGGTGATAAGGTCGCAAAGGCTGGTGCTATCTCTGGTGCTTTTGCCGATGCTATCTCTATCTCTGCCATTAACAAGACGAAGAGCACGTATGTAGTTACCCTCAGTTCAGCCATTACAGGACTGGCTGTAGGTGATACTCTGGAAGAGGTGGTTTCTGCTGCCTCTGCTGAGGTTGTTGCTGGTATCATGGTTACTCATGGTGACAGCGATCACATCTATGTAGTTACTCCTGGGCTTGATCTCAAAGCTGGTGATAAGGTGATGAACTATCCGCTTGCAAGTGGTGCTCTCATTGCCAACGCCATTGCCGTTACCTCTTACGATCCTGTAAGCGGAAAGCTGGTTCTGGCATCAGATCCTACAGCTGCTGCTGTTGGTGATCAGCTGGTTAAGGTATTTGCCGATGCTACCACATCAACAAAGGCTGCAACCTCTCAGGCTGCTGCTGCTGAGGTCGTTGGTAATGCCGTAACGATCAAGGATGTTACGGTTGATGAGTTTGAGACCGCTATTGACGTGTGCGCTGATACTATGCAATACGCTCTCCTGGAGAGACGTGTGCCTAAGATCCCCGCAAGTCAGAAAGATGCCTCTGGCATGGCTCTGGCTGGAAATCCGCACGTTAAACTGTCTCAGTCGTTCTAACCATTTAAAGCGATTAAGATATGGTATCAATTTTCCAATCATTCAAGGGCTTGCACAAGAATGGTGCTCCCCTTGACCTCCTGGCTACCTGGAGGAAAACTTTTGATAAAGCCTCTGAGCGTGAGGTGGCTTTGTTCCAGAAGATGTACTGCGATGAGTGGTTTGACTGGAACACTCCACAGATGAGCCTGACAGCTGAGGCTATCGTAGGTAAGTACAGGATCCGCTTCATGGCTACCCTGATTGGTGATGAATCACCAACCCCACTGAGGCGTTCTGACGGTTTCGACATCTGGACTAAGGAGATCCCCCGTGTGGGTCACAAGTTCCCGATGGCAGCAAGGGACTATCGTAAGCTCCTGGAGATTTATGAGAACCCACGCCTGAAAGAAGCCGATAAGGTAAGGCAGATCGAAAAGACCTTGAAGCATGACGTTCAGGATGCCTATCTGGGCTGTAAGGATGTTATGGACTTCATTGTTCTTACCATCATGTCTAACTGGGGTGTTTGTCAGTTCACTCCTGACATCAACAACCCTGGTGGCCGTAAGTATGAGGTTGACTACCTCATGGGTGAGCAGAACAAGCTCATGGCAGCTTTCAACTGGACTACAGCCAACACAGCCGCTGGAAAGGTACAGCCTATCCTGATGCTGGCTATGATCTGTGCTGATCTCCGCAACCGTGGTATTGAGCCTGGTGAGATCCTGATGAGCCAGGATCTGTACTTCTGGCTTCGCATGGATGCTACTACAAGGCTCCTGGCTCATGGTACTGACAAACAGGCTCAGGTGGTTACTGAAAGTGAGATGAAGGCTCTCCTGACAGAGAACCAGATCCCACAGATCACAGTTATCACCCGCAAGTTTGCCATTGATCGTGATGGAGCACGTAGCACCCTGGATCCCTGGAACCACAACTTTATTGCTATCAAGCCCGCTGGTAAGATCGGTGAGATCCAGCCCGCCATTGAGGATAGCGAGTTGATGGAAGAGGAGAATGTGGACTACATGAACGCTGGTAACGGTATTCGTATCGCTAAGTGGCGTACAGGTGAATCCACTAACCAGGTAGCTGCTGAGTACACTCAGGGATCTGCACGTCTGTTGCCTCTGATCACTGAGATAGACGCTATCATCTGTCTCCAGGTACGTGGCATTGTTGAAAAGACAGTTCCTGCTGTTGATGGCAATGAGCGTATGTACTGGACTAAGTATGAGTATGACAATGGCACAGCACCCTCTTTGGACGCAATCCCTGAGGGTTAAACTGAGAGGTTATGAAAGTCAGAGTTAATTTCATACTGACAGTTCTTGTCACCTTTAGGAGTGTAACGGATCATAAGACCGTTCACTCCCAGGGTGATACCCTGGAGATCCAGGATGTGAAGCGTGTGAACAATCTGGTGAGCCGTGGGCTTGCTGAGATCGTAAAGGTTGAGACTGCAATAGAAGAGGATGAGCCAGTGATCAACAATCCTGGCGGTGCTGGTAACACTGGTAACGCTGGCGGTGGTGACAACGGTAAGCCTACTACTGTAGCTTTCGATGGTAAGGATTACGATCTCCAGGTCATTAAGGATGCCCTGGTTTCTATAGGAGTGATGTTTGCGCCTAACGCTGGTGTGAACGGCCTCACTAAGAAAATCGGTGAGCTGACTGATGATCAGAAAGCAGCTCTGGCTGAGAAGCTTTCAACTAAAGAGTAAATCCTTATGGCAGACACTTACACGAAACTTGACGCTCTGATCGGTGAGCTGGATCCATATACACCCAGCCCAGCCGCTCTGAAAAAGAGCCTCATTGACGCTGGTATTACTGGCTTTGATGAGGAATACACCATAGCCGATAAAAAGGCAGTGGCTAAGGCCGCAATCACAGTCCTGAGACGTTTGATAGTTCTTTCATCTGACAGCATGGGTAAAAGCTCCCAGGGTTATAAGACAGAAGAGCTTGAAAAGCGCATTAAGGATCTGGCTAATGAGAACGGCCTGGATGTTGAGGATTTCGTTGAAGTGCCCTCTGTTGAGGATGGATCAAATAGATGGTAGGCTATGGGCAGATGGAACGGCACTTTCAAGTATCGGAACCAGGCAGATCCTGAAAGGGATCCACAGACAGGTTTCTATGTCGGTGGTGAGGGTTCGGAGGAATGGGTAGATGCTGGTATGTGCCAGATCGATAAGTACGCTCCAGCTAAGCAGTACGTGGGAACGGATGGGCAGACCCATTCCTATACCTACAGCCTGTTTGTGATGAAGCCTTTCAAGGGTGATCAGATCACCATTGGTACAGAGGTTGAGATCACACTGGAAGATGGTACTGTCGATCAGTTCACTGTCATTGGCACGGAGAATCAGAGAAGATACTTTGAGATATGGGGATAAAGCCTAAGTTTGGTAACGGTGCTGTAGCGGCTCAGGTCAATGCCTTTCAGGTGAGACTGGAAAAAGCCACCGTTTTCATGCTACAGTACCTTGGTGAGGAACTTGCTAAGTACGCTAAGGAAAGGCACAATTACCAGGATCAGACAGGCAATCTCACAAACTCCATTGGCTATGCGGTGGTTAGGCAGGGTAAGATCCTTACTTATGGTGGGGAAAACCAGCCTGGAGAGGGAGCCGCTGAGGGGCTGAAAGTAGCACAGCAGATGGCTGCAACGCTCCCAAACTCTTTCTCACTCATCATAGTGGCAGGAATGAACTATGCCGCCTACGTGGAAGCAAAGGGGTACAACGTGATCCTACCAGCACAGCTGAAAGCCATGAATGATTTCCCAGCTACAGTGCAAAGGCTGAAAGCTATGGCAACAAAAAAGGCAAATGAACAATTCGGAAACCTGTTATGATTACTACTGAGGAAATAGCTACTGTTGCTTACAACTTGCTCCAGGAGAGCGAAGTGAAAAGCATGATCTCTGGTGAAATAGACTATGAGAGAAATGACTATACCAAAGAGGATGTGATCATTGTCCCACATACCATACAGGGTGAGAGATCCGTGCGTTTCGGACAGGTGAACGTCAATATCCATGTGCCTGATCTGGTTAAGAAGTCTGGAAAGCAACCTGTTTACAGAATCAACTTTCCCAGGCTCATTGCTATCAAGAAAGCCGTGATAGAGGTGCTTAAATCCTATTACCAGAAAGATGCTGGATGGGACTGGACTGTGGGGGATCTAAACCCTCCGATCAAGGAACCAGGCAAAAATGAGCATTTCGTATCGCTTGCACTGGAGATCACAGTAAGAGAATAAACATTTTTAATTAAAGGAGAAAGGTATATGAAAATCAATGCAACAATGGGCGTTAAGTCGCTCAAGTATGGCGTAATCCAGGATGGCCAGTCAACCGCTACTGCCAGTACTGCGGTTAGTGATGTGTATCAGGACACCTGTACGTTTGTAACCAAGGATCCTACGACCACAGAGCATAAGAGTGAGACGAGTAAGAAGCGCATTATTCTCCAGACTAAGGAACCGCATGATCTGGTTTTCAGCATCATGGATCCAACGCCTGAGGAAATGGCCGCATTCATGGGTGGTACAAACCACACAACGGGCGAGGGCGCAAGTGCTGTCGTGGATGGCTTCACCGAATCTGAGGATGCAGAGCAGATCAACATGAGCTTTGAGATCACCCCTGTGGCTGGTCTGAAGCTGAAGATCCCTTCTGCAAGCGTTTCGGCAAAGATCAACTCCACATTCTCTGCAAAGGGAATTACGCTGTTGGAGGTCACTGCCACAACGACCAGTGCCATTACCTATGGTGAGGTATCATCTGCATCATAGTGGCGCAAAGAACAAAAAGAAAGCCTCCTATTCCCCTATTGGTTTAGGGGGCTTTATTCATAATACAGAAAACGATGGAAGAAAATACTAAACAGCAGCCAGAGCTCACAAAAGAGGAAAGGCTTGAAATAGAGGAAAGGGCGATACAGGCTCTGATCGATATGGGCGTAAAATTCTCTGTCCCATTGAAGATTAACCCAGTAAACCCGCCAAAGTACGTGAAATGGTGGAATAGGATGTTTCCTGGTCATGTGATAGTCTGGAGGGACAGAAGGATCAATAAGGACTGGAATGTGACAGTTGAGGAAATACCAGATGCCTCAATAGGCAGACAGAAAAAGATCTATATGCGGCATTTCCACATAAAGCCTCTGTACCTCGGTACGATTGACAGAATCAGGAGCCTGTACATACAGATCGAGTTTGATGAAGAGAGGTTCCAGGATAATCCTACAATGGAGGGTAAGAGACTATTCAGGTACATACGTCTTGTTGCTGAGATAGCCGCTGTTGCAGTCATCAACGATCCATCCGTTTCTGACCCGCTTAACAGGGAGGTGGTAAGGCTGAGGGATTTCTTCATTGAATACCTCACTGTTTCACGCCTGAAAAAGCTGGCTGGTGTGATAGCCCAGATGATGAACGCTGGGGATTTTACATCCTCTATCAGATCGATAAGGGAGATCGGGACAACAAAACCGAAACCCAGGGCAAATCTGGTAGAGAAATCATAGGGCTAAACAGCCCTTGGGGTAATCGTGGAGAGATCTGTAAGACCTATGGATGGACTTATGATTATCTGCTCTGGGGAATATCCTGGTTAAACATGACGCTTTTCATAGCCGATTCTGCCAGGACAAAAGATCTGCCATCCAAAGATGCGGGTGAGGATGTTACGAACATACGGCTCAATTCTGGGGATGATATTAAGAATTTCATAGACCACATGATGTAATGGAGAATATTAACGGAGCACTTGGTTTTGAGGCTACACTTGACATAAACGATTTCAAGGTATCTGCTGACGCAATGGATCGCCATATCAGGCAGGTTTCCACAAACGTACAGATGGAGGCTGACGCAATGGAACAGAGTATGCTTGACTTTGCCCAGAAGGGAGCCATGTACATTCAGGCTTACCTGGTAGGACAGGGAATGACAGGGCTGTTACAGAGCATTGTACAGGTACGTGGCCAGTTCCAGCAGCTGGAGATAGCTTTCACCACTATGCTTGGTAGTGAGGAAAAGGCGAGTGCTCTGATGAACCAGATGATCCAGACAGCAGCCAGGACACCGTTTGATCTGGCTGGTGTTGCTGGTGGCGCAAAGCAGCTCCTGGCATACGGTGAGAGTGCTGAAAAGGTCAACGATACGCTTGTGAGGCTCGGAAATATCGCCTCTGGTCTCTCCATTCCACTCAATGATATTGTGTACCTATATGGTACTACTATGGTGCAAGGCCGATTGTATGCCCAGGATGTGAGACAGTTCACAGGTAGGGGTATTCCCCTGGTAAAGGAGCTTGCGGCCATGTATGGTGTGACAGCGGATAAGATCAATGATATGGTCTCTGCTGGTAAGATCGGCTTTGCTGATGTTGAGAAGGTTATCAATAAGCTGACAGATTCAGGCGGTCAGTTCTACAACCTCATGGAAAAGCAGTCTGCATCCCTCACAGGCATGATCTCAAACCTGGAAGATGCCTGGGATAGTATGCTTAACAACATCGGAAAGGAGAACCAGGACACCCTGGCTGATGCTATCAGCAGTGCTACATACCTGGTTGAGCACTACCAGGATATACTTGACATCCTGAAAGCCGTTGCTATAGCATACGGATCCGTAAAGGCAGCTGTTGTGCTCAACACACTGGCTACTAAGGGCTATACTGGTATCGCCCTGATCGATAACACAGCACGACAGGCTAAGATAGCCCTTATGCGTGCAGAGGCTGTTGCTACAGGCCAACTGTCAGCACAGCAACAGGCCATGACAATGACACAGGAGGCTTACGTGGCCTCTCTGGAGAAAGAACTTACGGCTGAGGAACTTTCAAACCTGAGAAAGAAGCTCAGGATAGCCACCATCCAAGGTCTGCTGACAGCACAACAGGCAGAATATCTCTCTAACCTTGGACTTACTACCAGCTCACAGAACTATGAGGCGGCTGCAATGCAAGTCCTGACAGTTGATCAGAAACAGGCGTTACAGAAACTGGATCTGTCATCAAAGAGTGCCATCTATAGGGCAGCACTTGATCAGGAGGTGTTGGCAAAGCGATCAGCATCACAGGCAGCAAGGGAACAGGCTCAGGCAGAGCTTGAAGCCATGCGTGTAGAGGTGAGTGCTGCATCAAAGAGGATGGAGGCTACAAAGGCTCAGGCAGTAGCGGCCATGCAACGTACAGAGGCGGCACGCTATGAGTTGTACTGGGCTAAGCAGTCTGGTAATGCTTCTGCCATAGCAGCAGCCCAGAAGAAACTGGAGGCAGCTGAGGATAACCAGGCCATTGCGAGGAAAACAGCCCTGGCAGCATCTACGGATTTCTATACTAAGAAGAAAACACTGGAGATCACAGCTACGAAGGGAGCCACAGCAGCATCTGTGGCAGACACTACGGCTAAGGGTGTTCAGACTACAGCCACAAACCTATTGTCCGTTGCTACAGGAAAGGCTACCCTTGCGCTCAAAACGCTGTGGCTTACCATGAAAGCCAATCCTATAGGTTGGTTGATCACATTGATAGGTATGGGTATATCGGCATTTACCCTGTTTTCTGGGAAAGAAGAGGAAACAGAGGAAAAGGCTGGTACGCTTGCTAACGCCATGAAGAAATCATCGGAAGAGTTCAGCAATCAGGCTTCTAAGGTTGACAGCCTGAGAAAGATGATAGAGGATGGAAACCTTGCATACGATGAGAGAAAGAAAAAACTTGATGAACTGAAAGCCATTATACCTGATTACAATGCTGAGATCACAAAGGAGGGTCAGATCATCAATAACAATACAGAGGCAATAGAGAAATACCTGGTAGCCCTGGAGAAACAGATAAAGCTGAAAGCGGCTCAGGATGAGCTAACTGAGGCTTACAAGCAGAAAAGACAGCTGGAGAAAACTGAGCGCACTCAGTCGGATGCCTATTGGAACACCAGACAGTCTAATACGGCTCAGGGATATGACAGGAACGGAATAGTTGCCAAGACGCTCAGGTTGTTTGGTGCTGAGACAGAGACAAACCAGGAGAAAGCCCTTAACGATACAAGGCAGCAGCTTTCTGAGGTGAACAGCACCATCAGCGAACTGACTAAGGAGATCAACCAGTCAGCTGTTGCTACGGCAGGATCAACAGAAAAGATCAAGACCTATAAGGAACAGGTTGCTGATGCTGAGGCTAAGGTTAAGAAGCTTAACCAGGAGATAGCCGACATGAGGGCTGGAAAGGTTGTGGATGAGAACCTGGCAAAGGCTATAGCCGACAAACAGAAGGAACTACAACAGGCAAGCAGTGAGCTTGCAGCCCTCACAGGAAAGAAGGTGAAGGGTGGTAGCGCATCTACAGATAACAGTGCTAAAACGCTTGCTGAGAAACAGCTGGAGGCACAGCGCAAGTTGGAAGAGGCGAGGGTTTCTGTTATGGAAGAGAGCTATGCCAAACGTAAGGCAGCACTCGCTCTACAGCACCAGGAGAACCTTGACAGGATCAACAAAGAGGAAAAGGAGCTGGAGGCCGCATATAAGAAGAGTGGTAAGGGTAAGATGTCTGACACCGAAAAGGCTGGTTTCCAGGAGAGGCGCAACCTTGAAAACAAGGCATACGACCAGGAGAGCACAAAGCTGTTTGACGGTGAGATCGAATACAAGAAACGACAGTATGAAGCTTATTTCAAATGGGTTGAGAATGTCGGAAAGGATGTGGCAGACAGCCATTTCAAGACCCTTATTGCCGATGGATCCAGTTTCATTAACTGGGTAAATACCCAGATCTCACAGCTGGAGGCAAAGAAGCAATCAAATCCTGATAGCTTTACGGATGGTGACGCAAACGCCCTTAATGCCTTGAAGATCCAGATGGATGAGCTTGCTGGCACAAAATCAAGCCTTGACACATTCAAGGAAACGCTTGCTGACAATATCAGGCGTGCCCAGACGCTTGCTGAGAAGATCCAGGCTGTTGCAGACCTCAGGGACAGGCTTTCTAAGGGTGAGTTCCATCTTACAGGTGATGATGAGGCTGGAGCCAACTATGCGCTTAACCAGCAGGATTCAGACCTACAGAAAGAAGTACAGGATAAGATCCTGGTTGAGTACCGTACTTTCGAGGAAAAGCGAAAGTCCATACATGATGAGTATGCCATGCTGATGATTGAGGCTCAGAAGCAAAACGACCAGAATCGAATAAGGATGATCCAGGAGGCAGAGAATGAGGCGTTATCAGCCCTTAATGCCAGTGAGCTTATGCAATCAGAGAGCTGGAAAAACCTTTTTTCAGACCTTGACAGCCTGACTGTATCGGAAATCGACAAGCTCATACATGACATTCAGACCAGGATGAATACAGCTGATCTGAAAATGAATCCAGCCGACATGAAAGCTGTACTGGATAAACTTGATGAGGCAAAGAAAAAAGTGCTTGATACTAATCCTTTCAAGGCACTTGGATCAGCCCTGTCTAACGTATTCAAGAAAACAGAAAAGGATTCAAAGAAGTCAAAGAAGCAGATCCAGGTAGATTGGACTGACCTCGCAAAGGCAACTGAGGGGTGTTTCGACTTTGTTCAGGATGCAATTGACAGCTGTGAGGTACTTGGTGATGTGATCGGTGACACAGGAAAGGCTATGATCAGTACGCTTGGTGGTATCGCAACAGCTGGTATAGCTATGGCACAGGCTATTAAGACAGCTGAGAAGGGTAGCGTTATCCTTGCAGCCATTTCCATTGCCTTGCAAGCGATCCAGTTCATTGCTGGCCTGTTCAACAATGATGCTGAGCTTGAAGATAGAATCCAGGATCTACAGCGATATATTGACGGTCTTGAAGGTTCCCTCCAAAGACTACAGCATTCCTACGATAAGACGTTCTGGGCTTTCTCTGAGGATGAGGAAAAAGCCTACAGGGAACGCAGAAAGGCGATCGAGGATCAGATTCAGATACTTCAAAGCCGTTTGAAACCAGCAATGGCGTTGTTTAATTACGGTGAATACGATGCAATAACAAAGAAGATTAAGGAACTCAACTATGAGCTTGAAAAGGTAAGCAACCAGGGTGATATGTTTGACCTCATGGAACTCCAGAAGGAAAACCTGAGGGAACAGCAGGAAATGATTCGTAGGCAGATAGAAGCTGAGAAGGAGAAAAAGGATACTGACTATGATAAGATTGCCCAATGGGAAGAGAAGATCAAGGATATTGACACCCAGATAGAGGATCTCGGATATAGCATGATGGAGACACTTGCTGGAACTGATGTAAAGAGTGCAATTGACGATTTTGCAGATCTGCTTGTGGAAGCCTACGACCAGGGTATTGATGCAGCAGAAGCCCTTGGAAAGAAAACAAAGGAGGTGCTGAGGAATGCCGTTATCGAGGCTCTTAAAAGGCAGTTCCTGGCAAAGGGTATCAATGATGCCGTTGAATATCTGGGCAGTGCTATGGAGGATAACAACCTGACAGAACAGGAGCGTGAGCACTTCACATCTATGGTAAACGAGGCTGGCAGCGTTTTCAGCAATGCCCTCAACAGTATAGGTGACTGGATTAGGAACACAGAGGATGCCGCTGGTGATGCCCTCACAGGAGCCGTACAGGGGATGAGCGAGGAAACTGGTGGTCTGGTGGCTGGTAGGCTTAATGCCGTTGTGATCAACCAGGGCGAAATGATAGAAATGACCAGGCAGATGCTGTTGTACCATGCTGCAATAGAAAAGAATACGGCAAACACTGTCACAGAGCTAAGGGAGATCAAAGCATACATTCGTATGTCTAATTCTGGCAATACATTACTTTCACAAGGAATATCATAATATGGAACTGATCAAGCAATTACAGAAAGACGGTATAGAGAAGGGACTGTGCAAGGCGTATCAGGCTCTTCTGGAAAGATGTGGGACTGTAGAGAAGATGGCACAGCTATATATCAAGGGCATAGACTTCTGTATCAAGAATGACTATCCTACACTTGATTTCATTAGGGAGAATTTCAGGGGTAAGTGTGAGCAGTACGGAATATATGTTGACGATGTGGTTAGTGATCTGAGAAACGTGCCAGACCTGGTGTTTAACGGAAAGTGCAATGCAAAGCTGAGGTATGACGGTTACAGCGTTTCCAGGATCTTTGCAAGGCATAATAGCAGGGTGTATGTATATGCCCTTGAGAATGCCTATCTTACAATAGATGTTTTTGATAACTGTCACCTGACTATTGCCGTGGCTGGCAGCAGTGCTCAGGTGATGGTGAACAAATACGGTGATGCCAAAGTGGATTGCTTAGGCTCTGGGATCAGAATTAACAGTATCAATAAAAAAACGTATTAATTATGAAAGAAGAGAATTTGATCGCATACTTTCCGTTTGATGATCCAGACGGTGGTGGTAAGGCTTACGACTATTCCAAAAGCCGCTTGGATGCCGTAATGACAGGTGATGCCTGTTTCTCCAGGAATGCCGTTGAGGGTAAGTCTTTCATGTCAAACACTGGCAATGCCCAGACAACGAGGCAGATCCCGCTCAGTTCGGATTTCACGTTGGCTATGTATCTGTGCCCTGTCAGCGCAAGGCTTGGATGGCTTCTGAATTTCTCAGGAATAGATGACTATACAGAGCAATGGATTGACGTTGTGCCAGAGAAATGGATTTTCCTGGTGTTCCAGAAGGAACGCATGACTTTCAGGGTGTATAAGGATTTAGAGCTTATATATGAGCTTAACCTGACAGAGACACCTGTGGGATTCTCCATCAACGATGAAAATCTGATCAGCACTAAGGCTCTGATCGATGAGGTGAGGCTGTTCAATGCCGCAATACCCATATCTGAGCTTGCAAGCGATGATGCAAAGGATTCAAAGACAGATGTAGAGTACTACATTGATGGCAGGAATTTCAAGGATTTCGGTGTGTATGTCAGCAAGAGCAATGGACTTGTGGGCTACCTGGAACGTAAGGAGGGTGCAACCGCTGAGTATGATACCTATCATGGTAAGGCGGTGAACCATGACTATATGAAATACAAGGAGCGTACCATTACCCTTGAATGCTTTATAGAGACATCCAGCAGACAGGCTTTCATAGACTGGATGAACCTTTTCCTGGATCAGTTCAGAAAGAAGGGAACCAGGAGGCTGAAAGTAGAATACAACGGATCCACAAAGCCGTTGGTGTATGAGGTCGTGATGAATCAGCCAGTGGATCCAGAAAAGACATTCGGACGCTACAATGAGACTGTGATGGTTGGTACGTTCACCCTGATACTTGAAGAGGATGATCCTGTAAAGAAGGTTCTGAGGCATATCGGTACGGCTGCAAACAGCGTAAGTACGATCACCTTCACAAGTGCTAAGAAACTGGCTATATTCTGGGGTGACGGTACGGTTACATGGGGTGTACGTGGAACAAACAAGACCATAACGCACACATATACCGATCCAGGATCCTATGAGATCATCGTAGCTGGTAACATAGAAGATATTGAGAGCTTCACAACAAATGACATTGTGGTATGGCAGCAGCTGATGTAACATACTCCATCAACGGTAAGGACTTCGCCACTTTCGGTGTATATGTGTCTAATTCATCTGGCGTGGTTTGCAAGCCAGCAGTAAAGGATCTGCTGTCAGATAACTGGAACTTTGCGCATGGCACTGTCTATGACCTTAGCAGCGTATGTTATAAGGAGGCTGAGATACAGCTGAAATGTTTCATTGAGGCAAAAGGATATGACCAGTACATTACCAGGGCGTTAGGTTTCCTTAGTGAATTTTCTGATGCAGAAGAGCACCCACTGGTTGTTACGACTGGCACTGTCAGCAAGACGTTCAACGTACTTAGCAAGGATCTCATAGACATATCCAAGTCATGGAATCCTTCAAAGTTCGTTGGCACGTTCACCATTAAGCTGACAGTGCCACACCCATCAAGGCCAAGCGGATCATGGAGCGGGTCAGGTACGGTTGAGCCTGGTGACGTGGCATATTCCATAGACGGTAATATGTTTGCCGACTATGGCGTTTACGTCTCAGGATCAACAGGCATAACGACTGTGCCCAAGATCAAGGATCCGCTGACATACAACTGGGGTTCTGTGGATGGCCTTGACTATCACCAGGACGGTGTGAGATACCAGGAGCGTACCATACAGCTGAAATGCTTCATGGAGGCTGTCAGCTATGCGGATCTGATAGCCAGGAGCCTTGCTTTCTTTTCGCTCTTCATTGCCAACAGACCGCTGAGATTGAAGATAGCAGCAGGGACTAAACCGCTGGTGTATGAGGTGATATGCAAGGATTCTATCACATTGGATCCAGATCTTTCACATGGTGAAAAATGTGTCGGTACGTTCACTATCAAGTTGGTAGAGCCTGAGCCTGTGAAACGTGTGCTGTCTGGTGGTGGTACGGCTACCATAACCATCCAGAGTAAGACACCTGTCAACATCTATTGGGGTGATGGATCCCATACCTATGACGTAAGCGGAAATAACGTGCAAGCCTCGCTATCACATAGCTCAGGCAGTGAGATAATAATCACTGGTGAGCCGAATGATTTCACAAACTTTTCATCTAATAAGACTACGATATGGAGCAGATTACTCTGATAAAAAGGGACGGTACTCAGATCAGGCTATTCAATAAGGAGCCTTTCACAACGGTTAAGATGGCTACCCAGAGCAAGAGCCTGATGAGTATTGACACCGTGACACTCACCATCCAATCTACACAGCTCATAGATTTTGAGAAGGGTGATAAGATCCAGGTGTACGGATATGACTATTATATCAGGACTGCAGTGAACAGGGAGCTTACATCTGATGGATCTTTCAAGTATGAAGCTACGTTCTACGGCCTGTTGTATGACCTGATGAAAACACCTTATCGGGACATGGACGTAAACGGCAAATCCAGCAGCAACACCTTTGACCTGGTATATACCCTCAAAGAGTTTATCCGTGTCCTGATCAACAATGTTTCTCAGGATTATCCTGGGCTTTGGTCGTTTGATGAGGTGGGATGCCCTGATAAGGATCCAAAGCTGATCCAGTTCAGCTGTAACAACTGCCTGGAGGTGCTACAGAACGTATGTAAGACGTTTGATGTGGATTTCCAGATCATACAGTCCCAGGGTGTGAGGTATATAAAGATCGGTAGTTTCGGATCTGTTGTTTCACCTCCTGACGGTTCGTCTTATTTCGAGTGGGGACGTGGTAACGGCCTTTACTCTCTGAAAGAAAATAAGGTTGATGACCAGAGTGTGAAAACCAGGATCTGGGCTGAGGGTGGTACTCAAAATCTGCCAACAAACTATAGGGAGTACGCCCAAAGGCTCCAGCTTCCATATCCACAGAGGCTGAATACCAGGCAGCATACCCTGTATGATGGTACTGTTGTGGCTGTAGGATCTATGACCATAGGTATTTCTGATGACAAGAAACGCTATGTAGAGGATTCTGCGCTGTCTGATCTGATCGGTGTTGATGCAGAATCTAAGCTGTTTGATGATATTTATCCTACACGTACAGGCACGGTGTCTGCCATTGACGCAAACGATGTCTTTTCATTCTTCGATTCCAGCATGGATTTCGATCTTAACGAAAAGGTTGATGGAAACACAAAGTATCTTATAAACGGCACAAGCGCAAAGATTACGTTTGTCTCTGGTAAGCTGGCTGGGCAGCAGTTTGAGCTTTCTGCCTATAGCCATTCAACAAAGAAATTCACGCTTTTGCCATACCAGGATGAGCGTGGGCTGGTTCTGCCTACACAGGACAGTATAGCTTACCGTATAGCCGTTGGTGACAAATATAAGATCACTGACATTGTTATGCCAGATGCTATCATAGCGGCTGCGGAAGAGGATCTTTGGTTTGCAGCCTATGACTACCTCCTACAGGTCAGACAGCCCAGGGTACAGTACTCTCTTGTAATTGACCGTATGAGGTTGCTGGAGTATGCACCATCAGATTCACAGGCTTTGTTTACTCCTGGTGACTATGTACCAGTAAAGGACACCAGGTTTGGTGTTCAGAAGAACATAAGGATCCAGAAGGTTGAGCGTAACCTGTTGCTGAAACATGACTATACGCTGACAATCTCAGATACAGCCACTATAGCACCGATCACCAAGGCAATCATTGAGCTTGAAAAGCATAATATGATCCTACAGTCAAACAATCTGGTTGATCCTGTAAGAGCCAGGAGATCGTGGCGTACTACAGAGGAACTGAGGCAGATGGTGTTTGATACTGATGGTTTCTTCGATATGGGAAACATCAGACCTGAGAGCGTTGATACCAATATGCTTACTGTCGGATCTAAGAGCCAGCAATTCATACTTGAAGGTGTGCTCATTGAGCCTAATTACGGAAGCAATCCTAACAGGATCAAGGTGTCTGCTGGAAAGCTGATCCATCTTACGATCTCTGAGAGTTCTTTCAGGACGTGGAACATGTCGGCATTAGATCTGACACTTGGGGAAACCTCAGGCTACTACATGTATGCAAAGTGTCAGAAAAACAGCCAGGCTGGTGTTTGGCTCATTACCCAGACACAGTATAAGTTTGAGCCAGACAGCGATCAGAATAACTACTATTTCCAGGTAGGCATACTCGGATCCGTACATAATGATGACAGTTTCCGTGACTTCGTGACAACATACGGTTTCACCAGGATCAACGGAAATACGATCACCACAGGAAAGATCTGCTCTACAGATGGTGGTACATATATTGACCTGGACGGTAACAAGTTCAGGATGGGTAATAATGACAGTTCGATCGACTACAACGTTACAGGAACCAACCAGATAACACTCAGGAACGTGAAGCTGAAATCTGGATCTGGTCAGGAGGCTCCCATTGGTGTGTATCGTGGTCAGTATGATGGTGATACCGTCTATTATCCTGGTGATGAGGTGTCATATACTGTAGGAACGGCTACAAGTAGGTATATGTTTATCGGTGACACTCCATCAAGCGGTATCGTGCCAACGAATACAACATACTGGGAGGTTACTTTGCGTGGCATTAGCGGACAGTTTACAGAGTACCGCTATGCTGTCAACGGCTCCACGTCACAGCCTCCATCCATTAACAACACAGCCAGGGAACCTTCTGGATGGAGTAAGACGGTTCCAACCGTTCAACCTCTGTATTATCTGTGGATGAGTATGGCTATCATCAACGGTGATGATACGCTTAGCCAGAATTGGTCAACACCTGTAAGACTGGATGGTGTAAAGGGCGATAAAGGCGATAAGGGCGATACTGGAGCAACTGGAGCCACAGGTGCAACAGGTGCAACAGGTGCGACTGGAGCCACAGGCCCCCAGGGGCCCACAGGCCCACAAGGCCCCACAGGCCCACAAGGCCCACAAGGTGCTACAGGAGCGAAAGGAGATCGTGGCCCAGCCGTTGTAAGTCGTGGAAATTATAGCAGCTCTGCGACCTATTACGGCACTTCATACAGGGTTGATGTCGTAAAATACAATGGATCCTGGTATGTAGCCCGTGCTGATGCTGGAACTTTTTCAAATAAGACACCTACAAACACTTCATATTGGAACTCATTCGGTGCTCAGTTTGAAAGCGTAGCTACTGGGCTTCTGCTTGCTGATACGGCTTATGTAAGCAACCTAATAGCAGGAGCATTCAGGATCTATGACGGAAATAATGTAGCTCTTCGTGCTGGTTGTGACAATACAACTTATTTGGAGGCTTTGAGCGGTGGAAGCCTGAGGTGGCAGATGTATGTTAATGGTGGAATGGTCTATACAAGACATACGGATGGGACATGGAGTGCCGTTTGTAATCCAAGGGTGTTTAGTATTAATAATGGTGGATCAGGAACCGAAATAACATTAGACACATGGTCTAATCCAATAATAAAAATAGGAAGATCAAGTGGTAGTATCACAATAGGTATCAATTCGTCAGGAAAGATCGAGATCATCCCAAGCTCCAAATCTGCATGGAAAACTTATAGTGGTGTTTCAACTTCAGGAGAGGTATATGTTGATGGTGACGGATTCCTGAAAATAAAGAACTGGTGATTATGAAATTGAAGAAAGTCTATAATAGGTTTATTCCTTTGAGAGGCTATGTTGCACTGACACAGATACCTTTCATTTTTGTAAGGGAAAGTGCCAGGCATAAATATAATGACGTGGCAGATCGCCATGAGCATATTCATGCCAGGCAGCAATTGGAGATAACACCTCTAATCTTTGATCTGCTATATGTCCTTTTCTATATCATAATGCTGATAAGGTATAGGAATAGGAGAGTGGCGTATATGAACAATCCCTTTGAGCGTGAGGCTTATGCCAACCAGGACAATGGCAGATACCTGTCAGGACGTTCCTGGTGCTCCTGGGTGAGGTATATCCGTAATCATAGTGAATAACTAATCATTAACCAGGTGAACGGATGGGTGGCTGGATCCATCTGCAAACCATACAAGAAAGGAGGTGAAAAGACGTAAAAAACTGGGAATGAAAGCATTTTTTAGTTTTTTAATGCTAAAAAAGTGTGTTTATTGAACACAAATTCGTATTTTTGCAGTTAGATAATTCAAATAAATATAGTTTTTATGGAAATGTATAGTCTTAGGATCCTTTCAAAAGGACAGATAACGGATCTTTCAAGTGGCTTTTCCCTGGGTGGTAAGCCTTTCTCGATTTTCGTCCGTTCTAAGATGCCATCGTTGAGCACCAACATGGTATTAAATTGTAAGCTGCTGTGTGATAAGGTGGCTGGTGATTTCCCTATTCAGTTGGGTGACTGGACACCAGGGGCGATAGTAGAGATTTCCCCTAATGCTATCAGCCTGACAGACTTTGATGTGTACTGGGGAGCTGGTGAGACAGTTTAATCATTTAAATATTTTGATAATATGGGACTTTTATTAGGTAGTGGCAATGCAACGCCACAATATCCGTACAATCTTTGGTACGGTGTGCAAGGTGATCTTACAAGCCAGGATTATCAGCTTACCAGAGTTGGTAATCTGGATCTGCACAGATCTTTGCCGATCCAGAAGAAACTGAGGCGTTTTGTAGAGAATACGGACGGTTCTGTTAAGTACTACCTCCACTCAAACGACAGTAGGAAACGTGACGGTGGGGCTGCTGCTGTCATTGATGGATCTGCTGGAAACGTGATGCTGGAGAAGCCAGAGTATTACGTGCGTGTTGAGTTTGAGGGCACAAAGTGGCTCTATGCTATCTCTGAGTATGAGCTGCCAGGCTTCGTGCTTTGTAGCAGAAAGACGATCTCACCCTGGTATGCCTCCTATAATGCCGCTGGAACACAGGTTGTTTCTGGATGCTGGCTGACATGGAACGGTGACAATATAGCCAGGGATGCAGAAACTGATCTGCCTATATTCAGCTCTGGAGCACCAAGGGGCGGTAACGGTACAAACTGGGATGACACATACAGATCTCTGATCGGTATGGCAAAGACCAACGTAGCCAAAGCTGCTGTTCGTGCCCTTTGTGTAAACGGTACTCACATCGGAGCTGGAAGATGCTACAATGATATTGCATGGCTCCAGAGGATTGAGTATGCCTCGCTCCACTGTCAGGACACCTACACTGAGACGCTGACAGCTGACGGTTTCCATCAGGGCGGTCTTGGTAGCGGATGTACTGTGGTTAGTGGTGAGTGGAATACCCACAACTCATATAATCCGTTTGTTCCATGTGGTGTAACGGCTACACTCGGTAACAATACAGGAAAGGTAACTTATAAGGTAAAGAACTGGGCAAACAGCGGTAATGATAAGGATATTCAGGTTACATCATATCGTGGTCTTGAAGCTCCCTTTGAGTACCTGACAATGCTTGCTGACGATCTGCTGGTATGGCACAAGACTGATAAGAGTGAGATCTATGTATGTGAGGATCCTACAAAGTTCACCTCTCCATCAGATAGTGCTGCCTCTGCTCCTAACGGCTATGAGCCTGTTGCTGAGGTTCCACGCTCATCAGGTTTCGGCCTGACACTCTCTATCAACAGTAAGGGCTGGGCATTCATTGATAAGATCGGTGGTGCTGAGAACAAAGGCGTGTGTGACTATTATTATTCACCCATCAACGGTGCTTCATTCTCTGCCTGGGGCTGGTATGGGGCTCTCCTTTCGAACCATGCGGGTAATGGGGCGCTTGCGGGGTTCGGCTATCTGTGTGCGAATAATCGTTCCTCGAATGCGAATGCGACTCTTGGGTTCCGTCTGTGCCGTAACTGACGGACTGCAATTGACGGGGACGGGGCGAAACAATTTCGCCCTATCCCCTTTCTTTGGTTTTGAATGAGATCTTTGAAAAAATGATAAACGGTTTCAGGGATCAGGGGCTCTCCTTTCGAACAATGCGAATAATGGGGCGAATGCGGGGTTCGGCTATCTGAATGCGAATAATCGTTCCTCGAATGCGAATGCGAATATTGGGTTCCGTCTTTACCGTGGTTATCTAAGAAAACAGGAAATATGATAATTGTGATCCCTGAGACCCTACCACACAGGGGCTGCTGGCACTGCTGGCAGTTGGTAAAACAATAATTGTTTAAAATGGTGCGAGTAAGTAATTGAAAGCTCCTGATTAAAACAACGGCACACTTTATGGATAAGTCAGAGGTTGCTAATGTGAATGATTTCAATCCTGCTGTCATGTACAGAGACTTTGATGATGTGGGCTACTACATAGGGAATACAGGAAAGATCTACCTTTCCAGAGGAAAGAAGGTTAAGAATGTATATCCGCTGATCTACAGTACCGACAATATCATACGCTCACAGTACACGGCTCAGAAGGGAAAGAAGCAGAAGGGTGAGATCAAGGCGTTCAACGATGACCTAAGTGACAGACTGCAGGAACTGTATGAGCTGTTATATGATGAGACGTATGTACCAGGTAAATACAGGACAAAGACGATCTATGAGCCAAAAGAGAGGCTGATAATGATCGCTCCGTTCTTTCCTGACAGGATCATACATCATTGCATCATCAATGTGATGGGAACGTTCTGGTATCACATATTCATACAGAATACCTATGCCTGTATCAAGGGACGTGGTACGCACAAGTGTATGCAAGATGTTCACAAGGCACTTGTGACTGACAGGAACGGTACTAAGTACTGCCTGAAAATTGACATCCGAAAGTTCTACGACAACGTGGATCATGCTGTGCTCAAACGGATCATACGGTATGGTATCGCTGATGAGAGGCTGCTGAGGCTGTTGGATAAGATAATTGATAGTAACGGTAAGGATAAGGGACTGCCAATAGGCAACTTCACAAGCCAGTACCTGGCTAACCTGTACCTGGCATATTTCGACCATTGGGTTAAGGAGTATCTGGGTGTGGAATACTACTACAGGTATATGGATGACATTGTGGTACTTGCTGGTGATAAGGTCACGTTGCATTTCATTCTGGATGCCTTTGCACTTTACCTGGGCACTGAGCTGAAAGTGGAGATCAAGGATAACTGGCAGATATTCCCGATTGATGATCGTAGCATCGACTATGTAGGTTTTAAGCAGAATCACTATGGAATACTCCTGAGAAAGGGGATCCTGCTGAGGTTCTATAAGAAGCTGGAGGCTACAAAGGAGAAATACGACATCGTTAGTGAGGATGATATTAAGCACCTGTTTCCGTCTGAATATGGCTGGATAGTCAGATGTGATAAGGAGCACAGTGATTTTATTTTTAATAAATGTTTGAATTATGGAAAAGTTAAGTGTTTTGAGTATCGGGCTGCTGGCTAAGATAGACCAGAAGCCTCTGGTTATTGATGATCTCCATAACGGTCAGGGTACGTTCCACTATAACCACAACATCATTGAGGTTATGGTGATCGAGGATTCTGAGGGTGGTATTACCGTTACAACCGATCCGAAGAAAGCCACTGGAACCATGTGGCAGTATGACAGTCTCAGGGTAGAGTACCCAAAGACACGTAAGAATATCTATGCTACCCTTCTGGAGGCTCGCTATCCCCAGGACATTCAGCAGAAGCTTGTGAATGACTACCAGGCAGCACAGATGGGGATCCTTGAAGATGAAGAGGCTGATGCCGCTGTTGAGGCTTACACAGCTTTCCTCACAAACCGCAAGGCTATCAAGTCTATGGTGAAAGCGGATTGCATTGAGAACAACATCCCAGAGGATCTATGAATGACTATGTAGAGGACTTTCGTGACAGCGGGGAATCAAGCGATCTCTTCGACTGTGAGTTTACATCCATTGATGCCGTGATCAACCAGGTTACGGTGTTTACTGGGTGTGATCCTGACAGGCAGACAGAGAACGGTGTGAGGTGTCTGGTGGCCTATGGTGAGGGTTATGGAAGATCTGCTTTCTTCACTGAGAGCAAGAAACTGAAAGACGTGTTCGCTGATCCAAACAGGCACTATCCCATGCGTGCTGTCATAAAAGTCGTTAAGTATGGTACTATGTATGGCTTCAAGGTTTTCCCGCCTTCAACGGAAATAACGAGGGAGGATGAGAACAACCTGGAGGAATACAGGAAAAACAAGTGGAAGAAAAGATGATACAGAATGGTTTAGATACAGCCAGGACGATTGGCGATGTGGGTATGATGGCCGTTACGGCTGCATTTTTCCTGGTGTTAGCCGCTGCCCTCATGGTGGCTTGTTTCAGATGGTTCAAGTCTATCATTACTGACATGCTCGTTGGTTACAAAGGGACTATGGATCAATTGCTTGAAGAGACGAAAAGCCAGAATGCTATGCTGGCAGACATTTCAGAGGGATTGCGCCCTGAGACACAGATAAGGGTAAAGAACACATCAAGTATCTTTTTCGACTATGCCGTTGAGAAGGTATGCCGTATTATTAAAAAGGTGCGTGAGGAAAACCATATCATTGACAGGGATGCCACCAGAAATAAGATCCGTACACTTCTGATGAATTTGCATGATGACCGTAACAGCCGTTTCGACTATTATACATATAGGGGAAAGCGGCTCACATCATACACCTCACCAGAATGGGTTGACTGGGTGGCAGAAATCGTTGAAAATGAGGTCTATGCTGACAATCCAAACAATGGCAGGAGCTACACAAACGTACAGGCTGTGTATGACCGAATCAAACTTGATTTTTACCATAAAATGAACAGCTGATATGAGTAAGGTAGAAACACTATGGCCATTTGTCCTGAGCTGGGAGGGTGGTTTCTGTAATGTACCAGGTGATAGTGGCGGTGCTACCAAATACGGTGTCACTATCTCAACCTGGAAAACGCAAGGCTATGATAAGGATGGTGACGGTGACATTGACGTACAGGATCTGAAACTGATCACACCGTCCGATGCAATGGAGATTTTCAGAAAGAACTACTGGAACCGCTGGAAAGCAGACCAGATAGCCGATCAGTCCATTGCAAATATTCTTGTGGATTGGCTGTGGGGAAGCGGTAAGTACGCTATCACCATCCCACAACAGATGCTTGGTGTGAAAGCAGACGGTATAGTTGGTGCTAAGACCCTGGCTGCTTTGAACGCACAGGATCCAGAGGCTTTCTTTGCCATGTTATGGAAAGGAAGGGAGAGATACCTGAACTCTATTTGTGCCAATAAACCGTCACAGAAGAAATTCCTTGCTGGATGGCTGAACAGGCTGAACGGAATCCGTTACGGATCACTAACTATTAACACAATCCCACCGAAAACAATCAGAGTATGAAGAAAATCCTAACAATAGCGTGCTTTATACTGCTGCTTGTAAGTATATGGCTTGCACACTGCCTGTATAAGAGCGGTGTAGAGAAAGAAAGGCTTAAAAGCAATCAGGATGCCCTGATGAGCGAGGTTAAGCTGTATGAGACTAAACAGGGTGAAAGTGCTGCCTCTGTATTGAGGCTCCAGCTCACAAAGAAGGAACTGGAGGGTAAGTACCAGACTGTCTGCCAGGAGGCAAAGGATCTGGGGATAAAGCTGAAAAGGCTGCAAGCCGTGTCCCAGACATCTACACAGGGTGAGATCCATGCAAAGGCCGATTTGAAGGACAGCATAAGGTACAGGCCAGAAATTCACCTGGTAGATACCTTGAAAAAGTTCAATTGGAAAGATCCACCCTGGGCTTTCGTGGATGGTGTCATAGACAGCGGTAAGGTAGATCTTACCATCAGCACAAATGACACATTAATACAGTTAGTCCACAGGGTTCCTAAGAAGTTCCTGTTTTTCAAATTTGGATGCAAGGCCATCAGACAGGAGATCATAACCAAGAATCCATATAACAAGATCCGTTATTCTGAATACATAGAGTTAAAGTAGTTTTCTGTAGAATGACTATACTCAGATCCGTGCCAGCTGTGAGGTTCGCACGGATCATTTTTTCAGATTTCATCGAAAAAATTTGGATGTTCTGGGAAAAAGTCATATCTTTGCAGAGCCGATCTGAAATCGGTGTTGCATTTGCCCTCTGAGCCATGCCAGGTAAAGGAGGGCTTTTTTACAGAAAACAAGCAGAAATTCTACAATAGTTCTACAAAATCAAGCTTAAAACCTGTAACGTGCTGATAATCATAGGTTGTGCCTAAACTCTCCTAAAGCTTAGTTCCGAGTTCGATTCTCGGTCGGGGTACCCCTATTCCTCCACGTAATTGCGATCTTTCTCGAAGGTGATGTCCTTATAGAGTTCTTGGGAGCCTTCATAACTTTCTGGAATCAGATGCAGACGCACACCTCGGATATGCTTCTTAGCGCGGAAATCCTTGAGGTTATCCACCTTCTCACTCTCGATCTCCAGTTTCAGCAGCCCGATATCCTTCAGGCGCACTTTATCGCCATTTCTTAGATGACGCCTCACCACTTCAGCCACATTCATCATGATACCTTCGAGCACACCAGCACTGATGGTCATTCCTCTGGTTGCCTCCTCAGCAATCTGACGACTGTCGATAGTCTGATAATGCACTGCCACTGCCTTATATTTGCCGTATGTAGGTAAAGTCGGCTTAGTCTCTTTCTTTATTCTGTATCTCATAGTTGTTCAAATGATGCTGCAAAAGTACAAAATTATCTAGCCTAAATTATTCATAGTGCACAAAAAAAAGGAACGTATTTCTTGCACACCTGCAAGATTTTTATTACCTTTGAAGTTGTTGATAATCAAAGCAATATATACGTTCCAATGTGCAAAGGTAAC